>CEQE01148500.1_pt1 | contig 13101 bp, 11 predicted proteins | sample 356201 | NCBI WGS metagenome assembly CEQE01 (sample SAMEA2619970, study PRJEB7988) | marine metagenome | biome: marine biome (ENVO:00000447); feature: mesopelagic zone (ENVO:00000213) & marine oxygen minimum zone (ENVO:01000065); material: "saline water (ENVO:00002010), including plankton...
AGAACAATTCCGCTTTGCGGCTTAATCTTGCGTCCGTTTCTACTTGACCATTACAATCCCAACTGGGTCATTCAAGCCCAACGGTGACTTTAAATGTTTATGCTCACCTTATGAAACCAGCCAATCAGGAGGCAGCTTGTAGGCTCGAAAGGGCGGTTTGTGAGACAAATGGAGACCAAATGGAGACCAATGCTGAAAAAACTTCAATCGCCATGTCATAGAAACCCTTATTTTTTAATGTTCTATAAGGATAGCTACCCACAAACCACCAATAAAAAAGGTTTACAGCAACCGATCGCTGTAAACCTTCGTTAATTGTGGTAGGCGGTACTGGATTTGAACCAGCGACTTCTACCGTGTGAAGGTAGCACTCTCCCACTGAGTTAACCGCCCTCTAAAATTATTTGTCGACCATCTCCTTTAACTCTTTGCCAACTTTGAAAAAGGGCAGTTTTTTTGAAGGCACCTTGATTTTTTTGCCGGATTTAGGATTTCGACCGGTATATGGTTTGTACTGTTTAACTGTAAAGCTACCGAAACCTCTGATTTCAGCACGATCACCGTCGATAAGCGATTCGCATATGGCATCGAAAAAGGTAGTGATGATCTTTTCAGATTCCCGCATGCTAAGGTCGTTTTTATCTTTTAGGGAATTGATTAAGTCTGATCTGTTCATACAAACTCCTTGAGCAAGGTGGTCAGATGTGGGTTTTTAGTTGGATGAGATCACCGAGCGAACAACATCTAAACATATAATAGATTATCGGTTTTTTAAGTCAAGTGTTTTTTCCCTTTTCATCATCAGGATTTGCCGATTCGATTAGAGGGGGTTGCCCCGTGCTTTCAGTTGAAAGCGTTTCAAGCTTTTCAATTTCTATGGGAGAGGGAAGCTCTTTCAAATTCTTTAAATCGAACACTTCTAAAAATTGTTTGGTCGTCGCATAGATTAGCGGTCGGCCTGGAATTTTCTTTCGTCCCAGAATTCGGATAAGATTTCGCTCCAGTAACATGCGAAGGATACCACCGCAGTCAACCCCTCGAATATGTTCGATTTCATTACGTATAATAGGCTGTTTATATGCAATGATTGCAAGGGTTTCCATTCCCGCCCGACTGATGCGAATTGGTTTTGATTGTAAAAAACGCTTGACCCACATTTTATATTCAGATCGGGTCCGGATCTGATAGCCGCCGGCAACCTCACACAAAAAAAATCCGCCGTTACGGACGTCGTATTCCTCGGCAAGTGATGCAATCGCATTTCGAATCTCTTTTGTTTCCGTAAGCTCGAGGACATTTTTTATCCGATCGATTGACAGCGGACCCTCGGCAACAAAAAGGAGTGCCTCGATGATATTTTTAATCTCATTCATCAAAGATAAAATACCCTGATGATCCCAGTCTGGACATGCTGGGCAATCCTGATCAGACGGATTTTCACCATTTCCAATATGGCGAGAAAGGTAACCACGATATCGCTTTTGGTAATATTTTCTAAAAAGAGTGCTTGAAAAGTGATCGATCCATTAACTTCGAGGATGTCCACAATTTCAGATATTCTTTCTTTTACAGATTTTTCATTGGCCGTTAGATCGATTCGTTTGTCGTCCGACACATTTTTCAGTATCTGTTGGAACGCATCGATCAGTTCAAATAGACCGACCTTTATAAAACCATCCTTAGTGTCCGGTTGGTACTCCTCTTTTCCAGGTACTCTGACAAAAGTATCATCGCCGAGAATGTTTCTTTCGGCGAGCTCTTCTGCAGCGGCCTTCATCTGAAGATATTCCAGGAGCGGTCTGGTTATCTCCAGCCTAGGGTCTTCATCACCCTCATCATCATCATGGGCCGGCAGCAGCATTTTTGACTTAATATGTGTCAAGGTGGCGGCCATCACAATAAAGTCGCCGACAAGATCGATGTTCAGTGACTTCATCAATTCCATGTATTCAAGATATTGATCGGTTATCAACGCGATTGGGATATCGTAGATATTCACCTCATTTTTTTTGATCAGGTAAACAAGGAGATCCATTGGGCCTTGAAAAATATCATCGATTTTTGCCGTGTAAATTTCGTCCAACATGAAGGGTACATTTGTTTTTTTGACGGTGGAATCCTGCCGTGGCGGGGCTGCATCTTGTCGAAGCGCAGCGAAGATCCCGACATCCGGGACTGCGGGGTTCTTCAATTTCCAGTTTTTCAGTTGTCAGCATCCCCGGTTACTACAATTTCTAGGACAGATTCAACAAATTTAAATTTTAATCGAAGATCTGACTTTTTTCATGGTCTGCTTTGCCACTTTTCTTGCCCGGTTGCATCCATCGGTGATGATGTCATCAACAAGTTTGGGCCGAGCTTCATAATGGTCTCTTTTGTTTCGAATCGGTTCAAGGGCCTTTAAAAGGTTTTCAGCCATAATCGCCTTGCATTCGACACATCCGATTTCCGCATTTCTACACGCATGGCTAATCTTGTCGACCGTTTTTGCGTCGGTATATATCTTGTGGAACTCGAAAACATTGCAGGCATCCGGATTGCCGGGGTCAGATTTTCTTGCACGTTGGGGATCGGTAATCATCTTGGCAACCGTCGATCTAATCCTATCCGGGCCATCTGATAGAAAAATGGCATTGTTATAGCTTTTGCTCATTTTGCGTCGGTCGGTTCCAAGTATTTTTGGGGTTTTGGTTAAAATGGCTTCTGGTTCTGGAAAAACATTGCCATATAAGAAATTAAACCGCCGAGCAATTTCACGGGTAATTTCAACATGGGGAACCTGGTCGAGTCCCACCGGAACCCCATAGGCTTTGTACATGATAATATCCGCTGCCTGCAGCACCGGGTACCCCAGAAACCCAAAGGTGGAAAGGTCCTTGTTATCTATCTGAACGATCTGATCTTTATAGGTCGGGTTTCGTTCAAGCCATGGAACAGGTGTTATCATAGAAAGGATAAGAAACAGCTCAGCGTGCTCTTTGATATGGGACTGAACAAAGAGGGTGCTTTTTTCATGTGAAAGCCCCACGCTCAACCAATCGATCATCATTTGTCTGACATAGTCTGATACCGCACTTGTATCTTCATAGTTACTGGTTAAGGCATGCCAGTCTGCGATAAAGAAAAAACAATCATATTCTTTTTGCATTTCCACCCAGTTTGAAAGGGCGCCGAGCAGATTGCCCAGATGAAGTGGCCCTGTAGGTCGCATACCACTGACTATCCGTTTCTTTCCGTTCATATCGTCGCCCCGTTGCTCATAAAGCAAAATTAAGTTCCTGCCGATTCAAGCATCAATTGTTTTTAGGATCCAGTTTATGGATGCGGTATCATGAAACATACCGGCGCACAAAATTAAGTTCATCCTGCTGCGTTTTGAGATTTCCGTTCAATTTGGCATCCAAAACAGCCTGAAGAATCTCCCTGTAGATCGGTCCGGGCTCTATCCCTGTTTTTAGAAGGTCTTTCCCCTGGATCGAGGGTCTGATATATTTCAATTTGGTAAAAAAATGAGATACGGACTGTTTGACTTTTTTATGCTTGGTGACGGCCATCATGAAGAGAATTATTTCGGTTTTAATGCCGTAAAGTTCCTTATAAAGTGTGCTGTTTGTAAGCTGTTGGTTTCGTTCGAGCCACAGAAGGGATTTCTCCGCCTTCAGCCGTTCTTTGAGAAAAATTGTCGTGTATCGCGGTGCAAGTTCGAGCCGCTTACAGATCTCCTCAGAAGTTGTCATATCAAATTGACTCATCAACGCGAGAAAATAAACGGCCCACTTCATATAGGATTCTGTAAAGAAAAGCAAATCATACCAGGACAGTACGGTTTTAACCGAACTCAACAATGATTTGCGCTCATTATTAAGAACCAGCGAAGGGTGAATAACGGTAAATAGGTTATAATCCTGCATCCTTAGAATAGCAGGGGTCGGGTTCTCCTCCTCGAAAACCTGACGGAGTTCGGCGAAGACTCTCCGACCGCTGAGCCGCCTAAAAAAATTCATTTTAACGGCATTTTCAATGAGTCCTGCGGTGACTTTACCGACAGAGAATCCAAAGCGTTGTTCGAACCGTATGGCGCGAAATACACGGGACGGATCCTCGACAAAACTCAGGTTGTGCAGAACTCGAATTACCCCCTCTTTAATATCCTTCTGTGCGGCAAAAAAATCGATAAGTGTGCCAAACTTGTCAGGATTCAGCTGAACAGCCAAAGTATTGATCGTGAAATCCCTCCGGAAAAGATCAAGTTTTATGGAGCTCATCTCCACCACAGGCAATGCAGCCGGAAATTTATAATACTCTAGTCTGGCAGAGGCCACATCGATTTTAAACCTGTCGGGAAAAATGATAACGGCAGTCCCAAACTTTTCATAGGCATGGATCCGAGCACCGGACAAACTGGCATACTTTTTTGCAAATAAAATACCATCCCCTTCGATAACGATGTCTAAATCTTCGTTGGATCTGTACAAAAATAGATCACGCACGAATCCGCCAGCCACATAAGCATCATACCCGATTTCACTGGCCACCTTGCCGATGGTTTTTAGAATTTGGACCAAACGTGAGGAGAGGCGCTCAGTTAAGAATTTATTTATATTTCGGGTCCTTGCATGAACCGGTTCCTCATAGGGATTCTGTGAAGCACCGGAGGGACGGTTTGATTGTTGAATCAACATATTGAGCAAATCGGTTCTTGTGATGACACCGCATATGACCTCCTTATCGATGACCGGTAGTATGCGTTGTTTGTTTTCGATTATTTTTTCCTGCAGTTCTGGCAGATCTGCATCAGGTGCAACCGAAGCCCACTCTGTTGTCATGTACTCCCGTATGGGAACATGATCAAGTTTGTGGTAGAGCGCTTTTTCAATAATCTGACGGGAGATAAATCCTGAAAGTTTCTCTCTGGCGCCGGGAGCATTCGGATCCTTCGGCTTTTCCATCACCAAAAGTGCATTGATATTGTAACGGGTGAGCAGGTCACTTGCATCTTTGCATGAAACCTCTGCGTCCGTAGCGATGGGTGGTGAAGTCATCAGATCCTTTGCCTGCCTGCTTGACTTAATTTGGCTATCAAGAATCGCGAGCAATTGGTGTTCGGTCTGTGCCAATGTTTTGTCTTTGATGGTTGCAGCAGCTGCATAATGGTGTCCCCCGCCTCCAAGGGGCGTGACAATTGCGCCCACATCGACTTCGGGCACCTTGCTGCGTGCCACGATATAAATTTTGCTCCCCATCAACCCGATGGCAAAAATCGCATTAAAATCTTCCATTTTCAGCATCTTGTGGACAAGAAAGGCAAAATCCGGGACATAATTGTCTGTTGTTACTTTTGTCACCGCAATTTCTATTCCGCTGATATTATAATACATTACCGCCTGTATCATCTCGTTTAAAAGAGTAACCTGCACGGGGCTTATTTCTCTGGCGATCAGGTTCGATATTGTATTTAAATTTGCCCCTTTTGAGACAAGAAAAGCAGCTGCCATGAAGTCTCTCTCGGTGGTTGATGGGAAGGTAAACGAACCGGTGTCTTCAAACAGGCCCAAACACATTATCGTTGCTTCATCCGGGGAAATGTCAATTTTCCTTTTTTTGATGATTTCAATTAGGATGGTAACATTGGCACCGGTTGAACGATGAATTTCATAATCGCCCTTGATATCTCCGGTCATCGGAGGGTGGTGATCAAATATGTGGATCTCTATTTCAGGATTTTCCAAAAGAGCGGATAGCTTGCCAATCCGACCGGCCTGTTTTGCATCTACGATAACCAATCTTTTGATCTTGGAAAAGTCGATATCCTTGATATCTGCCATATTAAAAAGATATGCCATCGAACTGATGAAAAAATTTCTAAGATTTTTTTCCTGCGAACCCGGGAATACCACAACAGAATCCGGGTACAATTTTTGTGCCGCAAGCATCGATGAGAGGGCATCAAAATCTGCATTTATATGTGATGCGATGATCGTAAGATCTTTTTCCTTATCCGGTATTTTTTTGTTGGACACCGCCGTCTTCCTTAATAATATGGTCTAACGAACCGCTTCAAATCGATCAACCAAACTACGTTGAGAATAGGCATATATGTGCCGGTTTATCAAGCGATAGATCGGCCCGGTTAATGATCGATTCGCACCAGCAGTTGCTGTTTCAATACAGGTATGGTACAAAAGATCTACAATCAAGTTGATAACCCATTAAAATAAATGACGAATAAACAATCCATCGACTATCGATATCTCTTTGGACCTGTTCCTTCCAGGCGACTTGGCAAGTCCCTTGGTGTGGATCTTGTACCCCATAAAACCTGCACGCTCAATTGTATCTACTGTGAGTGTGGAAGGACCACCCATCTCACTCTGAAAAAGGACGTTTACATTCCTATAGATCAAATCAAAAAAGAACTCGCAGATTTCCTGTCCCATGATCCAAAACTCGATTTTATCACGTTCTCGGGAGGAGGTGAGCCGACCCTCAACAGTGGATTAGGAGAGATAGTCCATTATTTAAAATCCGAATACCCCAAATACAAAGTGGCGCTTTTGACCAACGGTACACTGCTGCATCTATCTGAGATCAAGAAGCAGGTGCTCGATGTGGATCTGATCATAGCGTCACTCGATGCTGCATCTGAAAAGAATTTTAATGAAATCAACAGGCCCCATCCTGGTTTGAATCTTCCAAACATTATAGAGGGTTTAATCACATTTAGAGAGGACTTTAAACATCTATTCTGGGTAGAAATTTTTTTGATTCCGGGTGTCAATGACCACGAAGATGAGCTTTTTAAACTAAAACAGGTTCTAAATCTGATACATCCGGACAGCGTTCACCTGAATACGCTCGACCGACCGGGTGCTGAGAGCTGGGTGGTGCCGGCTGAAAAGAAATCCTTGGCAAAAATTGCAAAATATTTGCACCATGCGGATATGATACGAGATGATCCCGTAGCACAGAAGTACCATCTCTGCGAGGGGGGTCTTTATGAACGGCTTTTGTCCACGATAAGGCGCAGGCCCTGCACAGGAGAAGATATTGCACAGATATTGGGTGTTCAGTTGCATGATGTTATTGATCGATTGGATGCGCTCAAAAAAGACGGTACAATAAAAAAAATAGTGATGCCAAGAGGTGTTTTTTACACCATTAGAGAGGAGTAGTCCCCAAGGCGTTGCTCAGATCGATAAAAGCCGCGAGGCATAACTAAGGAAAACATATAACCCAAAGAGGGTTGATCATGCAGGTTTTTAAACGGGAAGGTAAGAACAGGAAGAACATGATCCAAAAAGGAGAGTTGGAAGCCCCTGACGCGGAAGCTGTGCGGGCCAATCTTGGCAGGAGAGGGATAACCCCTGTCAAAATAAAGAAAAAACCCAAAGACCTTTTTGAATATGTTACCTTTCTTCAGCCGTGGGTCAAAGAATCTGATATCATCATATTCGCGCGACAATTTTTCACCATGATCGACGCTGGGCTTCCGATCATACAGTGTCTTGATATTCTCCACAAACAACAGGAAAATAAAACATTTAAAAAAATTCGGTTGAAGGTGGGTCAACCCTTGCCGAATCGCTGAAAAAATTTTCCAAACAATTTGATGAACTTTTTTCAAATATGATCGCAGCCGGGGAAGCCGGTGGTGTGCTCGATACGATTTTGAGAGATAGATCCACCCCGCTCATCACTGGCGATTTAACAGGTGGTCATCTTTCCCGTTGACATATCCTCACCTGGTTTTCCTTTATGCTTTAACACTAATGACCTTGGGTCTTAACCAGTGTCCATCCACGATATTAAAATGTTCTGTGAAAAAATTTGCCGTTAAATTTTCTGTCCTGATCGGTAGCCTTTTGGGATTGCCCCTGCTTGGAATTGTTTTGGCAGGCCTCCCTGTTGTTAGATATTTGGAATTTCCACCGGAGAAGCTTTACGTTCACCCTGCTCCTTTTTCGTGGCTTTTTTTTACAATCTGTGCTCTTTTCATTTTCGCTGTTCTCTTCCCATTGATCGTTGCCGCCATATTCAACATCCGAAATTTTGAGGTTGATTATCCAATTCACTTTCCATTTCCCTGGTGGGGTTGGCTCGGCTTGTCAACAGGAGCGCTGTTCTGGATACTGGCATGGTCTCGTTTTTCTTGGTTTAGCAAATTCCAACCGCACACATTCATGCCATTGTGGTTTTCGTTTATTCTGATCGTCAACGGTCTTTGCTATCGACAAAACGGACATTGCATGATGAGGGATCGCACCCGGTTTTTTCTCCTTCTATTTCCCTTAAGCGCCGGCTTTTGGTGGTTTTTCGAATACCTGAACCGATTTGTCCAAAACTGGCACTACCTGGGGATTCACCATTCTCCGTGGGAGTACTTTGGATATGCAACACTCTCTTTCTCAACAGTTCTAGCTGCCGTTCTGGGAACCCGGGACTGGTTCATCAATGTGCCATGGATGAAGAGGGAATTTGGAGAGTTTGTTGCCGTCAGATGTGTGCATCACCGGATATTGGCTGTTTTTGCCCTGATGTTTTCCGCTGTGGGATTGGTCGGTGTTGGAGTTTGGCCCAATTATCTTTCTCCTCTTTTGTGGTTATCTCCTTTACTCATCATCGTTTCATTTCAAGAGCTTCAGGGAGAGAATCATGTTTTATCGAATATCTATTACGGGGACTGGCGACAGGTTATATCATCGGCCCTGGCCGCCATTTTTTGCGGTTGGTTCTGGGAGATGTGGAATTATTATAGTCTCGCCAAATGGGAGTACAGGGTTCCCTTTGTCCATCGATTTCAAATTTTTGAGATGCCCCTTTTGGGTTATGCAGGATATCTCCCTTTTGGACTGGCGTGTAGTGCGGTTGGCGAGATACTGGAAAAGATGATATATGGCAAAAGGACAGAACGCTTTATTTCATAACTCTTTTTTTAGGTTCAAATTGTTAAAAGCTCATATTTACGGGTTCCAAGTCCCAGCGTTTCTGCATAGTCCAGCTGAATTTGCCAATCCACCTTGGGATAAATCCTCCTAAATTTATCTTCACCCGGTTTTATGTTTGTGTTGAAGGCTGATTCAGCAAGTGCCGGCTCCTGGTTAACCAGGTCGACAGATACCTGGTCGATGGCAACAGGGTCTTTTGAAGCTACCACACCGATATTTCTTACGAAAGGTGCATCATTGAGGGGCTTACAGTCACATGCCGGAGAGATATCTGTTAGGAAGTTTAGGAATAATGTGCGGCCCGCCTTTTTCTTTAAAGCCCCCATGGTGTATTCTATCATATTTTCTAAAAATATCGGGATGGTCTGATTCCAACGGATCTTTATGGCATTGTTGGGACAGATGAGGATACATTCAGCGCAACCGATGCATTTATCATTACGAATCACAGCTTTGTCATCAACGAAAAAAATGGCCCGTTGGGAGCAATGAGGAATACAGTCACCACAGCCGGCACATTTTTTTTTCTTAACCTTAGGAGAGACAGTCGAGTGCTGCGCCAATTTTCCTTTGCGGGATGCGCATCCCATTCCTATATTCTTTATGGTTCCACCAAAACCAGAAAGCTCATGCCCTGTAAAATGAGCCACTGATACTAGAGCGTCCGCCTTGGCAATCTCAGACCCGATGTAAACGGTCTTAAAACGTCTTTGATTGATGGTCACACGGGTTTCACTCTTACCCCTTAAACCGTCTGCAATAACTATGGGGGCATTGACCACCGAGAAGGCAAAACCGTTTTGATAGGCGGTTGAAAGGTGACTCGGGGCATTGCTTCGTGTGCCGGCATACAGCATGTTTGTATCGGTTAGAAAGGGAATTCCGCCAAAATCTTTTATGGTGTCCACGATTTTGCGGATAAATATCGGCCGGATAAATGCGGTATTCCCCAGTTCGCCGAAATGGAGCTTAACTGCGACCAGGTCTCTTTTTTTGATTGTGTCCGAAAGGCCCGCCACGTCAACAAGTTTACCCAGTTTTTCAACAAAACTTTTCCCGGTCGTTGCCCTTAGATCGATAAAATATACTGCGCTTTTCATAATTCCCTTTTAGGTATGAGAATCTGAATCTGACAAGCCATATTTTTTAATTTTCTTGTTTAATCCGCTTTTCCCAATTCCGAGCAGGTCAGCGGCATTCGACTGAACATGGTTGGTTAGATTCAACGCCCGTTTAATCATTTTCTTTTCAATCAAAGCTATCGTTTCATCTAATTTGGCACCCTCGGGTATGCCATCGAGAAACGTTGTGTCATTTATGTTCTCTTTAAAATCCTTTGGAAGATCGTTTGTGCTGATAATGTCGCTCGTGCAAAGAATCATGGCCCGTTCGATTACATTTTCGAGTTCACGAACATTTCCCGGCCAGCCATATTCGATAAGAAGCCGATCCACCTCCTGCTCAACTCCTGTGACCGGGGGAGCAGATTTGCGTTCATTCGAATACTTTTCTATACAGTGGTCGACAAGAAGACGAATGTCCTCCTGTCTCTCCCGCAAGGGGGGTAAGCTGATGTACATTACATTAATCCGATAAAAAAGATCCTCTCGAAAGCGGCCCTGACGAACTTCTTCTTTTAACGATTTATTTGTGGCGACTATCAGGCGAATATTAACAGGAATCGGTTTAGACCCTCCTACCCTCTCTACGATCTTGTCCTGGAGAACGCGCAAAAGCTTCACTTGTAGGTTTTGTGACAGCTCACCGATTTCATCGAGAAACAGTGTTCCGCCATCTGCCACTTCAAATCTTCCTTTGTTCATGGAGACAGCACCTGTAAACGCACCTTTCTCATGCCCAAAAAGCTCGCTTTCAAGAAGATTTTCAACAAGGGCGCTGCAGTTAACCGCTATAAACGGCTTGTCGTACCGTGGGCTGTTAAAATGAATCGCCTTGGCCACCAGCTCTTTACCTGTACCGCTTGCGCCTTCAATCAGAATATTTGCGGTTACGGGCGCCACTTTTCGGATCATTTCAAAAACATCCCGCATTTTTTTGCTTTTGCCGATGATGTTTTCAAAACTGTATCGGGACTCGATATCATGACGAAGTCGTCGATTCTCTTTGATTACCCGATACATTGCAATTGCCTTGTTCACAAAGAGGATCAATCTTTCGTTATCGAACGGTTTTAATACATAGCTGTAAGCGCCTTTCTGCATCGCCTCTACTGCTTTTTCGACAGTGCCGTGTGCGGTCATCATAATTACCGGAAGATCAGGGTCCGCGGCTTTGATTTTTGCAAGCAGCTGAATGCCGTCCATGACAGACATTTTCATGTCGGTTAAAACAAGGTCAACATCCGAAGTTTTCAGTATCTCAAGTGCGGCCCGACCGCTGTTGGCGGTCAGTGTTTCAAACCCTTCATCCTCTAAAACGGAACTTAATATCAGTGGATAGTTTTTTTCATCATCTACAATCAGGATAATTTCCATGAACATCCCTCCTGCTTTATCGGCAATGTGATACCAACGCGTGCGCCTCCCTGGGACCTGTTTTCCATGTAGACCTCCCCGCCGTGCGCTTCGATTATGTTTTTCACTATGCCGAGGCCCAACCCGGTGCCCTTTTCTTTGGTCGTATAAAAAGGGGTCCATATCTTTTCAAAAACATCATCGGATATACCTTCTCCATCGTCTTCAAAGAAAATGGTTACACCATTATCGTTGGATTTGATTTTAATGGATATTTCTCCACCCTCGGGCATCGCCTGTATGGCGTTTATTAATATATTTAAAAATGCCTGATATAACATGCTGGCATCGGCCATGACTTTGGGAAGGTTCTGCTCAAAACGCTTTGTAATGCTGCAGTTCTGATCTTCGATCTGGGATGAGAAGAATGGAATGTTTTTTTCAAGGACCTCTTCAACCTGACACGGCGTAAAGTTCGGCGTCCTCGGTTTGGCGAAGTTTAGAAAGTCGGTGATGATATTATTTAAGCGATCGGCTTCCTCAACAATAACCTCCGGGATGGTGGTTGAACTGTTTTTTTCAGACAGTTGTTTCTTTAGTAGCTCAGCCGAACTTTTTATGATACCCAACGGGTTTCGAATTTCATGGGAAACACCGGCGATCATCTCGCCCAATGATGATAGGTGCTCAGCACGGCTGAGGTCCTCTTTAAGCTTCATCCTCTCTAGGGCTCTTTGCTGAATAATATTCTCGCCCTTTCTGACCACAAAGGTAAGCGTTATAAAAAGAATTCCCATGACAGCGGCACCTGTACCGACGACAAAGATCTGGAATCGGAATATGGCTTTATAGTCTTCTGACAAATCCTGCACGATTTCTATAACCCCCCCTACAGGGCCTGAAAGCCTGGAGAGTGGTTTTTCAGCGCGAATAGGTGCAAACGTGATGATTTTGCTCATTTTTGGAATACCAATGAAAAGCTCCCAAAAGTTACCCTTTTGCGTCAGCTTTGAGGTGGATCTGCCCAGTTTGGCATTTTGATAAGCGGTTCCTCCCACATCTTTTTTACCGACCCAATCAGGGTTAAAGCTATAGGAAATGATATTATTCATGTCATAGATATTAACCATATCTATTTTGAAGCTGTAGAGCGTGCTCCTGACAACCTTGTCCAACACATCAAACTGCTCTTTATCTCGCAGTTGGATTTTTCGAAATTTCCTTGCCATCGGGATGAAAAATTGTGAAAAAATCTGATGGTTGAGATTTTCAACCAAAAGGAGGGCGTAATCATCGCTCTTTTTCAAATGCATGCGCCTGGCCCAGTGGGTGTTGAGCAAAGAAAGAGCGATTGTTCCAAGAAAAATTGAAATGAGGCTGATGAAGGTGAAATATTTGATCAGCCTGAACGGTTTGGTTTTTTCCTGGGATGATAAATGAGTCATTGGATTTATCGGCGCTTTTTAGTTTTCTGTTGTTGCTGAAAATCGACTAGATATCCTAAGATTAAGAGAAAATACGGGATCATATTGTCTGAAAGTAGCTCTGCAACCATATAGAAAACGCCTGTTTAAAGTCAAGATAAAGCATTATTTTCACTCCATGAATAAATATATAATTTCAAGTTTCGCACCTCCAATGGGGCACGGTGCCGCATCTGGTGTGGGGTAAATAAATTTTTT
>CEQE01324450.1_pt1 | contig 13099 bp, 4 predicted proteins | sample 356201 | NCBI WGS metagenome assembly CEQE01 (sample SAMEA2619970, study PRJEB7988) | marine metagenome | biome: marine biome (ENVO:00000447); feature: mesopelagic zone (ENVO:00000213) & marine oxygen minimum zone (ENVO:01000065); material: "saline water (ENVO:00002010), including plankton...
GGAAGTATTGATATTGACCCAAAATTTGTAGATATAAGTGAAGATGATTTTCATCTTCAGGACGATTCGCTCTGCAAAGGGGCAGGGCAAAATAGCGAAGATTTAGGAGTTTATGGCGGAGAACTAGGAAACTGGTAAAACAGTTTCTTCAATGGAGGTTAGTAATGAAAAGAGTCATATTAATATGTGCGGCGATTTCTGGATTATATGCCGCAACCCTTAATGTACCGGCTGAATATTCAACCATTCAGGCAGCTATTGATGCAGCCGTAAATGGGGATATTGTATTAGTTGCAACCGGTACTTTTACAGGAGAAGGAAATGTTGATCTTGATCCTGTTGGTAAAGCAATAACAATTAAATCTGTTAATGGACCTGAGAATACCACCATTGACTGCGAGAATAATGACAGAGCCATCAGTTTTTATGGTGAGGAAACATGGGATACCGTTTTTGAGGGATTTAAAATAAAACAAGGTCTCAAGGGTATTGGCGGTGCAATTTACATTGAAGAATCTTCTCCACAGATTTTGAATTGCATCATTGAAAGCTGCAGCGCAAATGACGGCGGCGCTATTTATATTGATTATGAATCGAACCCGTTAATAAGAGATTGTTATATTCACAATAACAGTGCCAATGATGACGGCGGCGCCATTTATATCAGCGATTCCTATGTTCAAATTGTAAATTGTGATATTAGCGGAAATACAGCATCAAATACAGGCGGTGCTATTTCATCTTCTGATTCTGATTTATCTATTGACGGCTCAACGTTTATTACTAATGAAGCCAGTTACGGAGGTGGATTTTATTTTGACGGATACAGTGAAAATGGAATCGATATAAATAATTCCTACATTGGAGACAGTTTTGCAAATTTTAGCGGGCAAGGAAACGGTGGCGGCATGTACCTGAAAGGATACTATTGGGAACCGCTGTTGATTAATATGGATTCAACAACAGTTGAAGCAAATACTTCTGAGTGCTATGGCGGGGGTATTTTTGCCCAATATATTTCCGATGAATCTTATTGGTTCAATTTGACAATATCTTCTAATTCAATTACTAGCTTATGTGAAGGTGGCGGGATGTATCTTCAAAACTCTGATCCACGAATTATTAATTCTGTCTTTGAAGGAAACATTGTCTATTCAACGGGTGCTGCTATTGCAGTTGAAGAAGATTCTCAAGTATTACTCGAAAGGGTTCTAATTAGAGATAATCATGCAGAAGATGGCGGAGTTATTTCTTCCGGCTTGGGGGCTAATATTGATTTGTTGAATGTTGCCATGGTTGACAACAGCTCCAGTGCGATTCGGGTTTTTGGAAGCTTTCCGCAAAATGATGCGGCGAATATAAATATCGGCTTCAGCACTATAGCTGAAAATAGTACGGGTGAAGAGGTCTATATTGAAAGCGCTGCTAACCTGACGATTATCAGTTCAATTGTGCGTAACAGCAGTGATGAAACTGAATCTGCCATAAAAATTTCTGAAGAAACCGGTGACCCGGTAGTTGTTACCATTGGCTATTCCAACGTTAAAGGAGGGGCAGACAGTGCAGTGGATGGTACCGATAATACCACAGTGGATTGGGGCGAAGGTAATTATGATGTAGATCCGCTTTTTGATTTTCCGGAGGATGAGGATTATTATTTATCTGATAACAGCCCCTGTATTGGTAGGGGTTCGTTTTATGGAATAGAGTGGGGAAATGATCTGTATGTTGACCTGGATGGCAATCCCCGACCCAATCCGGACGGTTCATACCCCGATATGGGCGCTTATGAAAATGCACTGGGTGAGCCCTATATTCCCATCTATTATGGCCCAGACTGGTACGTAACGTCGGAAGGATCTGATGAGACCGGGAACGGCAGTGAAATTTATCCTTTTGCTACAATTCAGCATGCGCTGAATACAGTGAATGAGGAAGATACCGTTTTTGTGGATGCTGGAGAGTATGTTGAGAATATCACCTGGCCGGCAACGAGTGGAATCAAGCTCATTGGCGAAGATCGGGAGACAACAATAATTGATGGAGGGGCAAATGGGAGTGTTATAAAATTTGAAAGTAGTGAAATCAATGAGACAACTATTCTATCTGGTTTTACTTTACAAAATGGGTTGGCATATTTAGGCGGAGGTATCTATCTAAATAATTCTTCTTCTCCAACCCTTGAAAATCTAATAATATCAGATAATAATGCATCCTATGGTGGTGGAATACGTACTGAAGCAGGTTCCGATAATGCTCTTATAAAAAGTGTGATTATTAGCAATAATACAGCCTCATACCATGGTGGTGGTTGCAACTTTTTTTCTAGTGTTATTCTTGAGAATGTGTTGATAACGGGAAATACTGCAGTAAGTGGAGGCGGAATTATTTTTAGCAGTATTGGTACCCAATCAATTTTAGAGCATGTAACTATAGTAGATAACACAGCTACTTCAAACGGAGGTGGAGTATACGGATATGCGGTTGGCAATGAAACAATTATAAACTCAATTATTTGGGGTAATTCCGGTTCCAGTCCCAATATATTAGTTTCCGCAGGTTTATCTGTATTCTATAGTAATATTGGTGGCGGTTGGTTGGGCGAAGGAAATATAAATAATGACCCCAATTTCACCGATCCTGAAAATGACGACTACAATTTACAGCCGGGTTCCTCCTGCATTAATGCCGGAACTGCTTTATTTGTGTGGGAAGGCGACACTCTCGTTGATCTTGATGAAGATGAATATATCGGTGAAGCGCCGGATATGGGTGCTTATGAATCTATTTTTGTATTTGAGGTTGCTATTAATGTTGCCTACAATATCAACTGGAATCTGGTAAGTCTCCCTCTTTTCGTTAATAATTCAAACTACCTGAACCTATTTCCAGATGCAATTACCAATACGCTCTTTTATTATGATGGCAGTTATCAAGCTGCGGAAGAGTTAATTGCCGGTATCGGTTACTGGCTAAGGTTTCCTGAAGCAGGCGGTCAGCAAATAACAGGATACAGTTTCACCACCGTTGATATTAATGTGGTTGAAGGATGGAATCTGATTTCTGGTCCTTCAGAAGATGCTGATATTTCAGATGATAGTGAAATCGTCATCGAAAACACATTATATGGATATAACGGATCATATTATAATGCCCAAAGACTGGAAGCGGGTAAGAGTTACTGGTTACGGGCAAGAGAGGATGGTCCCATTATCATTTCGACATCCACTGTACCAAGACAGAGCACGTCCCAAATTTCAACCATTAATGCAGATGAGATCACATTTTCCAATGCATCCGGATTTAAATCCATTCTCTACGCGGGAGTTCAGTTGACGGATGATGAAATGATGGAATACGGTCTCCCTCCGGTACCGCCCATTGGGGGATTTGATGTACGTTTTACTGGAGATATGAGATTAGCTGAGAATGGGGGGGAGATTTTGGTTCAAAATGAATTGTGGCCATTGATCGTTTCACTGGAACAAGGAGAAGGGAATAGGGAACTGGTAGCTGGTGATTGGTGTCTTGTGGATGAGGTGAATGGGAAGGAATATGCATTAATCGAAAGTGGAACCATTAAAATTACAGAACCAACGGAACGACTCACACTTTTCAGAAACACATTAACACCCGAACGCTTCGCACTTTATCAAAATTATCCCAATCCGTTTAACCCAACGACAACCATTCAATTTTCGTTGGAGACCTATGGTAATGCGTCTCTACAGATATTTGATATCACAGGGCGTTTAGTTGAGACATTGGTAACTGGTAGATTGGTGTCTGGTCCTCATACGGTGGTTTGGGATGCCAAAAATGTCGCCAGTGGTGTCTATATTTATAAGTTGTCCACCAGTCAGCGCACATTGACGAAAAAATTAATTGTTCTTAAATAAGAGAGAAGCAAATCTTCTACTCATGGAGAATAATTTAATTAAGTATAAACCACTAATAATTCGTAATTTTTGCAATGGGAAGTTTAAATAACTGGAATAAGAAAAAAATTAATCAATTCGTGATGGGAGAAATGACAATGAAAAAAGTTCTGTTTACTATTCTGATTACATTCTTAACTGCAGGCTCATTTTTAACAGCAGAAACAGTTTATGTACAGGATACCAATTCACTCATCAATCTTGTATCCTCAAATGATCAGTCTGTAATCATTGAATATACAGTAGGCAGTTTTGAAAAAAATCCTGTAACTATAAAGGGAGAACCCTACTACCGCATCGGATTGAGGGGAGAAGGAAATATCATTGAGGCAGGATATCCTGAACTGCCAAAAATCACGAGAAGTATCATTATTCCTGATAATGCAAAAGTGGAAGTTCACGTAAATGCCGGTGACTACGTGGAATACAGAATCCCCGTAGCGCCGTCGAAAGGGACATTCTCCCGTAATGCGGATCCCAGTGAAATACCTTATACATTTTCAGATATTTATTCCGGCGACTCATTCTATCCTGAATCTTCCGGTGAACTGGGAACTCCCTATATCATGCGCGACTTTCGTGGGATTACGGTAACGGCTTACCCCTTTGTTTACAACCCCGATACGGAGATTCTTCGTGTTTATACTCAATTGACAGTTGAAATCAAAACTTCCGGAATTGATGATGTAAATGTGAAAAATCGTAAAATGGATGGGTATAACAAATATTTTAAAGAACTGTACAGTGGGCATTTTATCAATTTTGAGAATTCTCGGTATGAGACAGTATATGAAAAAGGATCTATAATTGTCATCAGCTATGGTGGATTTATGGATGCCATGAGACCATACGTTGACTGGAAGAACCAGAAGGGTATCCGCTGTGACCTTTATGATGTGGCAGAAATGGGTTCCAATGCAGACGGTATTAAAAACTTCATTCAGGCAGAGTATGATGTGAGAGAGGATCTTGTCTTTGTCCAGTTGGTTGGTGACAATGCACAGATACCCACCTTTTCCTATGCTGGTGGCGGTGCAGACCCCAGTTATTCACTTCTGGAAGGAATTGACACTTACCCCGAACTTTTTGTCGGCAGATTTTCTGCTGAAAATAACAGTCATGTTGAAACACAGGTTGAAAGAACCATCAACTATGAGAGAGATATTGTAGATGGTGACTGGCTTCACAAAGGTATCGGGATTGCCTCCAATCAAGGGCCGGGCGATGATGGCGAAACTGATGATGCACATCAGGATATGATTAGACAAAAGCTGATGGATTTTACTTACACACACGTTGATCAAATTTATGATCCTTCCGGTACTGTTTCGCAAGCAGTGACCGCCATTAATGAAGGTAGAGGAATCATCAATTACACAGGACACGGTTCTGAAACGTGTTGGGGAAATGGCGCTGCACTTTGCAATGGTGATGTGAATAATTTAACAAACGATTACATGCTGCCATTTGTGTCGTCTGTAGCTTGCGTAAACGGTGCTTATGAGAGTACAACCTGTTTTGCAGAAACTTGGTTGAGAGCAACTAATAATTCAACGGGAGCCCCAACAGGAGCCATTGCCCATTACGCATCAACCATCAATCAATATTGGTCTGAACCCATGAGAGGTCAGGATCATGCTGTTGATCTTTTGGTTGGTTGGGACTATTCCACAAATCAACCACTGGAACAGAAAAATTCATTAGGCGGACTCTGGTACAACGGTTCATGCAATATGATGGATAATTATGGCCAGTCGGGAATTGATATGTTTATGACATGGATCATTTTTGGGGATGCATCCCTGCAGGTGAGAACAGATGTTCCTTCAGATATAAATGTTAGTCATACCGGTACACTATTTATCGGTGCTGATACGTATGATGTTTCTATCGGTGAACCGGATATTCTTGTTGCTCTGTCAGAAGAGGGCGTTCTTCTGGGTTCAGGATTTACTGATGCCAGTGGTATTGTTACAATTGAACTTGAGAGTGCACCTTCAGCGCCGACAGAACTGACTTTGACTGCTTCCGGTTTTAATAAAATTACGACTGTTGATCCTGTAACTGTTATCGCACCTGAAGGACCTTATGTTGCCTTCGATTCCTACCTTGTGAATGATATCAATGGGAATAATGATGGCACCGTGGATTTTGGCGAAACAGTGGGTATGTATTTAACTGTTTCAAATGTAGGTGTGGATGATGCCTACAATGTAACAGCAGCAATTTCATCTCAGGATCAATTGGTGACCATAACTGACAATTCAGTTTCTTTCGGAAATATTGCACCAGATGAAATGGTTGAGAGTAGTGATGATTTTGTATTTGATGTTTCCAATGCCACTGAAGATGGCCATATAATCCTGTTTGAAGTTCAAGTGACCGGTTACGATAATAATAATAATGAACTTGTATGGAATGCGAATTTTACGGTAGTGGTGGAAGCACCTTTTCTTGAATTTGAGGGATATGCGTTAAATGGAACCGGTAATAACGGAACTTTCGATCCGGGGGAAACGGTCGAGATTGCAGTAACCATTGTAAATAATGGTGCTGAAGCAGGTACCGATGTGCAGGCAACACTCACCGATAATTCATCTTATATCATCATCGATGATGGTCAATCGGATTTTTATACTGTTCCCGGAAGCGGTGGGTCATCGAGTAACATCTACAATCCATTTGTTGTGACAGCCAATGCCGATATGCCTCTGGGCAGTGAAATAGAATTTGCGTTGAATATTTCAGCACAAAACGGGTATTCAGCTTCTGCAACTTTCTCACTTATTGTTGGACAAAACCAATTTTTCAGTGAAGATGTTCCAATGGACTTTGGTCCAAATAATATAGAGTCTAATCTGGAAATTCCCGTAAACATGACAATTAGTGATATTGATGTGATGGTTGATATTACACACACCTGGGATGGTGATGTTGAGTTGAAGCTTCAATCGCCTTTTGGGACAACCATAAATCTGGTAACAGGTGTTGGCGGCAGCGGTAGTGATTTTGATAATACCATTTTCGATGATGATGCAACCATTCCGATTGGTCAGGGTTCACCGCCGTTTAATGGTTCCTACCAGCCGGAACAACCATTGGCTGCTTTTTCAGGTGAAGAATCAGGTGGAATCTGGACATTGCTTGTCAGTGATAATTACCCATCTCTTGATGATGGAACTCTGAACAACTGGAGTTTAACTATTTCAGGTGAATCTTCGGAGTTATGTATGCCGGGTGATGTGAACAGCGACAGTTTTATTGATATTTTTGACATTGTACAGATTGTAAACATTGTTTTGGAAATCAACTCAGATCCGACAGATGTTCAACTGTGTGCAGCAGATTTTGATGGTGATGGAGAAATACTCATATTTGATATTGTTCAAATTGTGAATTACATTCTTGGAAATGGGAGAATTGAAAGTGCTTCAGTGGAAGAGGCGAAACTGCTCATTAAAGGTAACGATCTGTCCTTAAAAGCTGACGGACCGGTAGCAGGAATTCAATTCAAAATTAAAACGACATCTGAGATAGACTTTTTTGAAATTCCCGGAATGGAAATAGTGAATAATAGGATTGATGAAATTACTCAGGTAGTAATGTTCAGTACAAATGGTTCAAGTGTAAGTAACTGTGATATTTTGAAGGTTCATGATGAATTTACCATTGAAGATGTTTACGTTTCTGATTTACAGGGAAATAGGATTGATTTCAGGGTTGTAATGGTTCCTGAAGTTGTGTCGCTGGATCAGAATTATCCCAATCCGTTTAATCCGGTTACTTCAATCCAGTTTCATTTACCTGAAGAAAGCAAGGTTGAATTAACTGTTTTTGATCTATTGGGTCATGAAGTTACAAAACTGGTAGATCAACAAATAACTTCAGGTAGTCATAAAATTGAATGGAACAGTGCTGGTACAGCAAGCGGAATTTATATATATAGGTTAAAGACAGGTAATGAAGTAATAACAAAGAAAATGATCCTGCTGAAATAACCGGAAATTTTCAAAAAATATTAATTTATAAAATCAGTTGATTATTTATCCAACGTCGTTAAATTTGCCGAGTAAATTTTTAGAATAATCATTTTAACTCTTAATTATATTAATTTAGAATCAATAGGAGGTATCCATGAAACATTTATTTAGATTGTTTTTTACCGTTTCACTCATTTCATTCACATTTGCCACGACACATGATGTATCAATTGTGAATTTTGCGTTTGAGCCGAGTGCATTGTCAATTACTGTAGGTGATACTGTTAAATGGACGAATAATGGTACTAATCCACATACGACTACTGCTACAGATGGTTCTTGGGATTCTGGCACAATTAGTGTGGGTGGTACGTTTATCCATGCATTCGTGAACATAGGAGAAGGTGGTTCATTTGATTATGCCTGCAATTTTCATTCATCAATGCAAGGAAATATCACTGCATCTACCAGTCAGGATCCGGATTTATGTCCTCCGTCAAATCTTTCTGCAGGTGGAGGTGATACGAGTGTTTACCTCGTATGGGATGCCCCAAGTTTTGAGGGTGGAATTTCGGTTCAGGTAGAAATTTTTACTGATAATTACCCCTCCGAAACCTCTTGGGACATTGTGGATGGATCCGGAAATGTTGTAGATGGGGACAATAATTTAAGTGGTGCCGGTATTCTTCTTACATGGGAATTGTCACTTTCAGGCAGTCAAACCTATACATTTACCATTTATGACAGTTTTGGTGACGGTATCTGCTGTGATTTTGGCGAAGGGTATTATAACCTTTATGTAGATGGAACCCTTGAAGCATCAGGCGGGGCATTTCTTGCTAGCGAAAGTACTTCTTTTACAACACCTTCCGATGACTCAGACTGTGGCACTTTTACTGATTATAAAATTTATGATGGAACTGGTGCTATAGTTGGAACATCTAACGGAACGAGTTTTACTGATACTGGATTGACTAATGGAACGGAGTACTGCTACACAGTTAAAGCACTGTATGAAGAAGGTGAATCTGCTGCAACAAATGAAGCGTGCGCAACTCCAGCTGAAATGTACGTTGCCACACTACCACTCACAGAAGATTTTGAGGGTGGTGCAATTCCTGTAGAATGGTCAACGGAAAATATTTCCGGAAATGATGATTGGATGATTGGGGATGCCATCACTGCAAGTAGTGATTTTGTTATTGTTCCAGATCATACACTATTTGCATTTTTAAATGATGATGCCAGTGGCAGTACATATGATACAAACACTGAAACAATTCTCTGGACACCCTTCTTTGATGTTTCAGACGCTAATTCAGTATTCCTTGTTTCATTTGCTGAATATATGCAGTATTACGGAGACACAGGTACTATACTTCTCCAAGCTGGTACTGCAGGTGACCCAATAGCAATTAATGTGACTGAAGCTACAACCACTGCTTGGCAAATGATCTCTATTGATATAACAAGTCTAGTGACTGGTGTTCCCGTATCTCGTCTTGGGTTTTATTATAGTGATGGCGGTGCCTGGGCTGGAGCATGGTGTGTTGATGATCTGACTGTGAATGCATATTCCATGGTTACCATTTCCGGTAATGTAAGTTCTGCACTCACAAGCGGACCCCTTGAAGGCGCTATGGTTGAAGCTTTGGAAACAGCTACCGGTCTTGAATATGGAGCGACCACTGATGCTGCCGGGGATTATTCTTTTTCGGGACTCAGCGGTATTTATGATATAGAAGCATCGGCAGAAGGTCATCAGGATGGTGAAGTTGAAGATGCTGATGCATCAAATGGTCTTGTTCAGGATTTTGTCCTTGATCCGGATCTGCCGGGAGTTATTCTCGAAGCATCCGATGGCGGTGATAAAGACGTTGATCTGGTCTGGCACATGGGCGAAGGCAGCGGACCGGGTGCTGACCCAGTCGGATCATGGGATCTTACTTTTGACTGGTATTGCGATGGTGCAGATGGAACAGCCCAGATTGATTTCTATGAAGATGGTACTGGCAGTGCAGGAGGGACTCCAGTCAATTGGGTTGCTGAGAATGGCACAATTGATTTAGAGGGATATCTCTGTGAAGGGATGACTTTTGACTATAACTTTTATTTCATGTTTCCAGGATACGGAACCTTCTACTATTTCATGATTGAAGAAGATTACGGTGAAGGTCCCCAGGATAGTGATGGTACAAGTACCAGTGACGGTTGGGCGTTGATGTCAAGAATTGGAAGAGATGTAAGTTTTAAAGAACGATATTACGAGCATCAGGCAACGAACACGGTCAGTAAACTGAATCCGATTTTAAATCCTGCAACTCCTAATGAGTTGTTGTATTATGTAGGTGTTCATGATATCTATGTACCGGAAGAGACTGAAGAATTCAGCTGGTTTACAAGCCGTGATACCACAGTTACCTCTTTTGAAGTATATCGTGATACGGCAATGATTGCAGATGTCAACGGCTCGGATTCAACCTACACCGATGCTGACACAAGTCTGATGTATGATGTGGAATATTGCTACACCGTAAACACAAAATGGTATGTGTCTGAATATGACGCAACTGTGTATGGCGAACCCTCCAACGAAGCATGTGCAGTTCCGCGTCTCAGTGGTGATGTCGATGGCGACCATGCGGTAACCGTAGATGATATCATCCTTACCATTGAATTCATTCTTGAAATTGAAGTACCGGATGAATATGAATTCGGCGCTGCCGATGTGAATGATGATGGTGAATTAAATATTTTGGATGTTGTCAGAATGGTTGATATAATCATTGAAAATGCAGGAGGTGGAAGAATTGCTTATACCGGTTCTGATGCTGAAGCAATTCTAAGTGTCACTAATACTTTTCTACCCAATGAAGGGGATGCAATTCTCAACATTGGATTGGAATACAGTGATTACTTCTCCGGCTTGCAGTACACGCTGAACTATAATCCGGATATTTTAACCTTAGGTGAACCCATTTTGAGCAACAGTCTGAATGCTGCTGTTTTCAGCAAAGAGGTTGAGCCGGGAAGAATAACAGTTGTTCTGTTAAATCTTGTTGGTGATCTACTTAATGTTGAAGATGATTTGCTCATGACCTTTCCGGTAAATATAGTTATGGAAGGTACAAGTGCATCTGTTAACTTTGATTTTGACAACCCTGTTGTGGCAGGTGCCAATGGTGAATCTGTCACGGTAACGGCAAGATCAACTTCGTTGAATATGTCCTCATTACCTGAGACATACTCACTGCACCAGAATTATCCCAATCCGTTTAACCCGACAACAAAAATCCAGTTCGATCTAATCGATGCTGGAAAAGCAACAGTTGGTATCTACAATCTGCTCGGTCAGGAAATTGTAACCCTGGTAAGCAGTAAATTTGAAGCAGGATATCATGAAATTGTTTGGGATGGTAAAAATGGTTCCGGCGAAATGGTGAGTGCAGGTGTTTATATTTACAGTCTTTCGGTGAACGATTTTCATCAAACGAAAAAAATGATACTATTGAAATAGGGGTTAAGGTAACTGAATACCCGTTAAGCCTCTCCTGCATTGGTGGGAGAGGCTTATTTTATTTTATACGAAAATTGGAAACTTTTAAAAATGACATTCATAAAACTTGTAACTATTCAATTACAAATTATTTTTAAACAAATGCTGGAGAATCAATGAATAAAAGATTAATGCCCCTATTGCTTAGTATTTTTATAGCAGCACCAGTTTACATCTCGGCGGAACGGCAGAATTCATTTGCCGATGTCGTTAAGGAAGTAAATCCATCTGTCGTTACGGTAACAAGTGAAAAAGTCATGAGCGGTGGAGATTTTCATGGTAATAATCCATTTTTTGAAGACGAATTCTTCAAACGGTTTTTCGAATTTCCGGATTCTGAATCCAGGAGGTCTGCTTTAGGTTCCGGTGTTATTGTGGATGCTGAGAATGGATACATACTGACCAATAACCACGTTGTGGAAGGGGCAGATGAAATTAATGTTCAGATGATTGATGAAAGACAATTCACCGCGGAAATTGTAGGCAGAGATGATAAAAGTGATCTTGCAGTTCTAAAAATAGAAGCAGATAACATTTTTGCTGTCCGAATGGGTGACTCGGATGAATTGGAAGTAGGGGACTGGGTATTGGCTATTGGAAGCCCGTTTTCAGCAAATTTAAGCCACACCGTAACGTCAGGGATTGTCAGCGCAAAGGGGAGGAGCAATATTATCGGAGGGATTGGCTATGAAGATTTTATCCAAACTGATGCTGCAATTAATCCGGGAAACAGCGGCGGAGCGCTAATAAATCTTGACGGTGAATTAGTTGGAATAAACACCGCTATCGCAACTGGAGGTCTTTCAAGAGGAAATGTGGGCATCGGATTTGCCATACCTATTAATCTTGCAAAAGTAATTATGGATGACCTCATCATTGAAGGAAGAGTCATCAGGTCTTGGTTGGGTGTTTTTATTCAGGATGTTGATGATGGCATAGCCAAAGCATTGGGTCTTGAGGACAGAGAAGGAGTTATCGTCAGTGATGTTATTGATGATAGTCCGGCAGAAAAGGCGGGGATTAAAGTAGAAGATATTATTGTAAAATTTAATGGTGTTAAAGTTCGTGATGCTTCCAATTTAAAAAATATGGTTTCTTCAACAAAACCGGGCACTCGTGCTTCAGTGGATATTATCAGAGGGAAGAAAAAGAAAACTCTGAGAGTTTCTTTAACGGAACTTCCGAATGACGGTAACATACTTGCATCTGCAAAAATAGATAACTCCAATTGGCTGGGACTTGGGGTGGAAAATATCAATGAAGAAAATTCCCAACGTTTTAAGTTAAATATAGTAGACGGTGTGGTAGTTGTGGAATTAAAGCTAAATAGTGCAGCATCCCGCAGCGGCATTAGACGAGGTGATGTTATTGTACGGGTAGGAGATAATGAAATTGAAAATATAAGCGATTTTAGACGTGCTATGGATGGTTCAGAGTTACAAAACACAATTTTATTCCTGGTTAAAAGAAAAAATACATCACTGTTTTTTACGGTCAATAAAGATTAAAATGAAATTGAGCAGATACCATTTTGGTATCTTAAAATTTAAAAAATGAAAAACTTAGTTAATGAGGGTGATAGTGTCTTACCATAGACATGGTTTACAGATAGCAGAGTTAAAGAA
>CEQE01116559.1_pt1 | contig 13064 bp, 6 predicted proteins | sample 356201 | NCBI WGS metagenome assembly CEQE01 (sample SAMEA2619970, study PRJEB7988) | marine metagenome | biome: marine biome (ENVO:00000447); feature: mesopelagic zone (ENVO:00000213) & marine oxygen minimum zone (ENVO:01000065); material: "saline water (ENVO:00002010), including plankton...
GCAGAGATTCAGTATAAGCTCGCCAAAACATATCAATCTTTAAAAAATTATTCGCAGGCAAAACAGGAATACTCGGTTCTTCAAAAAGACTTTCTGGAAATTATGCTTTTTCGAGGTATTTCTGAAATCGAAATAGAGACTATAGCTGTAGAGATAGCGGTAGAAAATAAGGAATTAACTAAGGTAAGCCATCAAAGCATTAATCGTCTTAATACAATAATTAAAAAATACGAAACCTTATCCCCTGTTGGCGCGCGCGCCTACCTGGAGATGGGAAATATCTTCATAGGTCTTAAAGATAATCTGAAAGCGCTTCAAAACTACCAGAAAGTCATTAAACAATTCCCTGATGAAAGAGAGATTTCCGCTGAAGCGGCTTTTAATAAGAGCAGGCTTTATCTTGATTTTAAAAGCCGGGATAAGCTGATTCTCGCGTTTCTTTCAGTATTGAAGGAATACCCGGAGCAGGTTTTCTGGGGAAATAAGGCGGCTGATGAGATTATAGGCCTTTTTGAAAATGAAGAAGAACCACTCAAAAAACGGATTAACAACCTCCGGCAGCTTACAAAAAAGTATAAGGATATTCCCATACTTCCCGCAAGAGCGCAAAACAAAATCGGGCTTCTTTTCTATAAGGATACTGAAAACATGCGCGCGAAGAAAGAATATAACGAGACAGTTGATCGCTTCCCAAAAGAAAAAAATGAAACCGCTTCAGCCCTTTTTGCTTTAGCAAAAATCTATTTTGAAGAAGAAGAATATGAAAAGAGTTTAAAAATACTGCGGGAAATTGAGCAAAGCTCTGTTGACAAAATTGATATTTTTCGAAAGGCGAGAAAACAGTTTATCAAAAGCTCCCTGGAAAAAGGGAGAAGGGAATTTAATGAAGGAGAAGCAGGGCTTGCTATTAAAACTTACAGGAAGCTGTTAGATTACGACCGGTCAATTATTGAAGCCCACCGCGGTTTAATAAGAAGTTACGCGTCTTTAAAAAAAATTGATAAGATAATAGAAGAGTATAAAAAAAGAGCTAAAGACTCTCCTGATAATCCAGTTGAAATATACAGCCTTGCGCTTGCTCTAACTTATCTTGATACCCCTCCGATCGATGAATCAATTAAGTTAATCAAACATAGTATTAACCTGAACTCCCAGGTCTCTTATTTCCATCAAACCCTCGGCTGGCTTTATGAACAAAAGGGCATGGAAGATAAAAGGGGAATTTACCCGGAACAGGCTTTAGAGGAGTATCAGACGGCACTCGCGCTGAACGATGAAAATGAGTATCCGGAAAATGAAGCAGCCCTCCTTTTAAATTACGGCAACGTAAGTTTTAACATTCAGAATTACGGTATTGCGTACAGATATTACGGGATGAGTCACAGGCTGAGGCAGAAAAAGAATATCCCCTTTGAAAATTTCAAGCAGGAATCACTCTATTACCAGCGCTTTGGTCAGGCTGCGTTTAAACAGGGAGAATATTCAAAAGCTGCGGATTATTTTCAAAAAGCGTTAAAGCAGGCGGAACAAGATAATGATCTTAGCAGACAGGCAGAGCTTAATGACAGATTGGCGTTGTGTTATCAGGAACAGGGGAGATATAAAAAAGCATACGACTATTTTTCCCGGGTTCTCAGTCTTAACAAAAAATTAAATAATGTAAAGAACATTTCTATTACATTAAGAGACATGGCTAATAACCTCTATTCCCTGGGAGAGTTAGAAACCGGGCCTGAAAAAACTGAAAATTTGGCAAAGGCCTTGAAATCTTATACGGAAAGTATTGACGCCCTTGAAAAATACGGAGTTAAGGAAGTAAAAAAACAGAAAAAAAGAGGAGTCTTCTCATTCGAGTTTGAAAAAGGTATTGGAACCGATGCAAGCGTGGCTGCCAAAGGGTTTGATAAAATTGGAGAAGAAAAACTTATCTTTAATTACGTGGGCAAGATATATAAAGACTTCCATGATTATGATAAAGCTATCGCTTATTTTAAAAAGAAACTAAATTTAACTCCTTCCGGCCTACCAGTAGAAGGGAATGTGCCGGTGTTAACAGAGAGAGCTATTATTCTCAATCAAGTCGGTTCTTTACATTACAGACAGGGAAACATATTTAAAAGCCTTGATTATTTTAAAAAGTCTCTTGACCTCAGCATGAAGCTAAACAACATCCATGGCATTACTGTTAATTCTACTAATATAGGTCAAATTGTGGTGGAGGGGTATTTGAGCGGGTCTGATGCCACTTCTATAGAAGCCACTCAATCACATATAACTCCTCTTAACAATGCGCTCGCCTATCTTGAGAAAGAAAAAACTATCAAAGAACCTCTTCAAATTATTTCCTTGAAAAATTATCTTGCTATTGTGCATTTTTACCTTGTGATGGATAGGAATAAAACTCTCACGCCGGTTGCATCGATTGTGTCGATGCAACCCAAAGTAAAATCTGGGAAAAAAGCTGCCCTTTTAAAAAATTCTGTTCTCAACGGGCTGGCAATCATTTCGCGTGAAGCCGATAATTTAATTAAATCTCGTGATTTGCTTGTTTCAGCTTTGGCCCTGCTGGAGGAGCATAGATCTTCTCTCAAAGGTGACAGCTATTACAGGACAAAGGTATCACTTAAACATAACCTTGAATCATTGTCACAATATGCCTTTGTAAACGGTGGGAAAAGAGAAAAAAACCAATATCTGAAATCCGATATCCGAAATCCCCTGTATAAATTAGCAGAAGAGCGAAACCTGTTAGATATGCAATGGAAAATAAAATTTATCAATGCATTTTCTCCAGATAGAGAATCGGAAATTGTAAATTTAAAAGAAGCGGTAGAGATGCTGGAAAATATCCCATTCGGGTTTTATAACAATTCAAACCGCCAGTCGATAGAATTAAAGCATAAGCTATACGACAGGCTTATCTTTCTGCTTATGCGGAATAACAAAATAGACGAAGCTCTTAAGTACCTTGAAAGAAAAAAAGGAATAGACCTTGCCTCTCAGCTTTCAGGAAAAAAACTTTCCTTTGAGGATGCGGATCGCAGTCAATATTTCGAAGATATTCTCAATGACGTCTCAGAATTGAAAAAAATATACTTAAAACTTCAAAAGGCATCACCGGAATCACCGGAGTCAACGGAATCAACTGAATTAAACGCGATTAAAAAAAATTTTAATGAAAAACTTCAGGCGCATAGGGAATTTCTGGAATCCTTAAGTGAAGAAGATCAGGAATTCACCTCACTTTTTAAACCAATACCTCCTGATATTAAAAAAATTAAGGATGTCCTGAACGAAAATGAAATAGTTCTTTTATACCAGATGAATAATAACCATCTCCTCTCATGGTCTGTGACAAAACAATCATTTACTGGAAAGATTCGTCCTGTAAATGGAGCGCTTTCCCGGATTTTAAATGAAGGGAATACTCTCTCTGATGAATATAACGAACAATTATCAGCATTGCTGTTAAGCGACAGCATCAGTAATTATAAACGAATTTACATTATAGCGGATGAAAGTCTTAAAAGTATCAAATGGCCTTTATTGAAGAATAAGGGACAACAACTTCTAAATTCCATTCAGATAGTTCATTCGGTATCACTTGGCCACCTCCTCTATTCCTATAACAAAAGAAACCTTTCAAGAGCATCTTTCTTATCCGTTAACAGCGATGAAAATTTCTTTAATGAATTAAAAGGAAACTTTAAATCATCTCTTAATTTTAAGGCAGAGGAAAAAATACATAATACATTTCTCAATAAATCGAAACACTTTGGCGGAGTTATTCATATTGATAGGGGAGTTGAATTAGCATCATCCGACCCGTCCAATTCTTTTATAAACCTTTCTGCCAGCGCTTCGGATTTCATAGGATTGGAGAGCTGGGAACTATTTGGTTTACGGCGGGAGGGAAACCTTGTCTCTATCAGTAATATAGAAAAAAGAAAAGAAGGCAAAGCTGTTCTATCTCCTTTGCAGTTTCTTGCGCAGTCATTTTCTTACGCCGGGTATCCTTCTGTACTGGTTCAAAATGGAAACGTTGAAGAAAAAATACATAAGAAGTTCTTAATAAAATTTTACAAATATTTTGCTGAAAAATCCATTTCCGAATCACTTCGATTGGCTCAAATGGAAATCCAGAGGGAAAATCCCGGTTCATCAAACCATTTTCCCGACTATCGCCTTTATGGCTACGGCGGTATGAACGAAAAAGAGAAAAGCCGTTTTGCTGAATCACATTATAAGAAAAATCTCATAGCCGGAAAAAAATATTATGAAGAGGGGAAATGGCAGGAATCAATCGCGAAATTAGAAGATGCTCTTTTCTTGCTGGAGGCAATTCAAAACAAGCAATACCATAAACATATATATGAGAATCTTTCCGCTGCCGCGGAACATCTGGGTGATTTTAAGAAAGCTGTTGCATATAAGAAAAAACAGGTAAAAATTCTGGAAAGCAGTGATGATCCTGAAAAACTGGCGAAAGTAGTTTCTTCCCTTGGAGTACTCTACTCAAAGGTTGAAGATTACTCTGCATCAGTAGAGTATTTAACCAGGGCTATAAAATTTTACAAAGAAAATGAAATACTGGATGAGTTGGCTGAAAGTTATACTGAGCTGGGTAAGATTACAGAACAAAGTAGCGATTATCTGGAAGCGTTAAGGGCATTTGCCACTTCCACGAAAATTCAGGATGAGGAGCTTGGGGAAACAGTAAACCAGGTAGATGAATTAAGAAGAATAGGGAGAATATATTATAAACGGCTCAATCAAAATAAAGCTGCAGAGGATTACTTTAATAAGGCTTTGTTTTTTTTGAGAGCAGGGCTGTTGGATATACCGGCTTTAATAAAGGAAGCAAAAGATTCCAAGGTAAGACAACTTCTTAAAGAAGACGCGCTCCAATTAAAGCATCTGGAAACTAAAACTTTACTTGATTTGGGCCTGGTCAGGGAAAGGACGGGGGATTTCAATAGAGCTTTGGAATATTATGAAGAAGCGGGTTCATTAGCAAAGAATATTAATGACAAAGACGCGCTTACACTTATCTCACTATATAAAGCTAATTCTTACTGGTTCCAGGCTGATTACCAGAACGCTTTTAATAGTGTAAGAAAAGCTTTGAAAATAGCGGAAAAACAGCGGAATAAAGAACACCTGTTGCAGGCATACAATACAATGGGACTAATCTTTTGGACACTTAATGATCTCGTAAAGGCAAAAAGTAACCTTAAAAAAAGTTTGGATTTAGCTGAAGAGATCAATTCAAAATTGGATATTGCCTCCGCGTACAACAACCTTGGACTGATTTACAGGCAGGAAAAGAAATATCAGGAATCTATTGAGCACTTTGAAAAGGCTCTGGCCATTGATAAAAAGTTAAAGACCAAATGGGGCAGGGGATACGATCACCGGAATATTGGTATGAGTTATCTCCGTCTTGGCGATTTAGAAAAAGCGGTTCTTAATATTGAGAAGGCAGTTAATCTGAGCAGCGAAATCGGCAACAGAATTAATGAAGCAAAGTCGATGTTGGAAATGGGAAATGTTCATCTAAAAAAGGGGGAGGGGAAATATAGAAAGGCCATCCATTATTTCACTAATACATACAGTATGTCGAAAAATATTAACCTGCCGGAAGTTTCCTGGAGGGCTTTAAAAGGAAAAGGAAAATCATATTGGATGTTGGGCGACAATGAACAGGCTTTAAAAAATTACAAGGAGGCAGTGGGAATAGTTGAGAACATGAGAGCCTCTATCAAACTGGAAGAGTTTAGAAACGGTTTTATAGAAAATAAGCAGGATCTTTATAAGGAACTGATTCTTCTTATGCTTGAAACGGGAGAAAAAGAAGCCGCCTTTAATTACTCAGAGCGCGCAAGGGCAAGAAGTTTCATTGATCTTTTGGGAAACCATAAACTTGATTTTAAAAACATGTCCGATCAGGAGACGTATTCAAAAATCCAGAATTTAAAACAGCAAATTCATGAAACAAAGGAAACTTTGAGAGATGCTGAAGATGAAGATTTTGCAAAAAATAACGCAAAACTGACATCCCTTCAAAACAGTCTTCAGGATTTATTGATTGAATTAAAAGAAAAAGACCCGCAACTTTCCTCCTTTGTTACTGTTGATCCGATGAAAATAGATGAAGTATACGGGTTACTTGATCCGGGTGTAGCCCTCGTTGAATATCTGATGACGAAAAAAGAAATTATTGCGTGGGTTGTTCATCAAGGTGAAATCGACCTGGTCAGGGTGCCTGTTGAAGAGAAGAAAATTAATAGATTGATAAAAAAATATCGTATATCCATGCAGGAACTTATGCCAATGGATAAAATCACAAGAAATTTGTACGATATTTTAATAAAACCGCTTGAACCATTTCTTGATGGTGTCAGGCAAGTTGGAATTATACCTAACGGAGCTCTACATTATTTATCCTTTGCGTCTTTAAAAAATGAGGAAGGATATTTTATAGAACAACATCCTCTGTTTTACTCACCTTCTGCCTCTGTTTTGAAATATACCTTTGCAAGAAGATCGGAAGAAAAAAACGTAAAAGTCCTGGCTGTTGGAAATCCTGATCTTGGAAATCTGAACTATGATCTCCCTTTATCGGAAATGGAAGTTAATTCCATAAAATGGAATTTTGCGGATATTGATGTATTAACAGGCGGAGAAGCAACAGAAAGCTGGCTGATCAAAAATATCGAAAATTATGGAATTATACATATTGCCTCGCACGGTGAATTTGATGATATTAATCCGCTCTTTTCAGCATTAAAACTGAAGCGTGATATCACGGCAGACGGCAACCTGCAGGTGAAAGAGATATTTCCGCTTAATATTAAGGCGGATATGGTGACTTTGAGCGCCTGTCAAACAGGGCTCGGGCATATTAGCGGGGGAGACGAACTTATTGGCCTGAACCGTGCCTTTTTTTACGCGGGAACCCACGCTATCATATCTTCTTTATGGAGAATTGATGACATTTCTACCGCAGTTTTGATAAAACATTTCTACCGGAATTATAAATCATTCAATAAAGCCGAGGCGCTTCGTAAAGCCCAGTTGCTAATTAAAAAGTTCTACCCCCATCCCTCTTACTGGTCCGGCTTAACCCTGACAGGAGATTATAGTTAAGAAATTGTAGATTTTATATTGACTTTATCACCGCAGAGTTCGCGGAGAACGCTGAGAAAAATAATTATTTTAATTCTCTCTGCGACCTTGGCGGTCTCCGCGAACTCTGCGGTAAATTCTTTTTTAGTTGCATCCAGTCGCGCTGTGTCCTTCGCCTTGCTAAGCGGGGCGAAGCCACTGTCGTTCCCGATAGCCCTTATGTCATCCCCTAAATTCCAGCATCTCATCCTCGAATGCTTACGAAGTTGTCATCCCCGAATGCTTACCCAAATTGTCATTCCCGAATGTTCCTATCGGGAATCCAGCTACAAACAAATGGCAATTACCTCAACTTATTGAGATCTTGCCATTCAGCTTTAAATTTGGCCTACATATTATCAGTCAGGTTTAGATTGAGCCTGCAGTTCATCCAAAGGGCTTAAGACAAGAGAAATATCTTTTTCCATTACATGAGTATAAATTTCTGTAGTTTTGACGTCTGAATAGCCCCATGAGTTTTTGGAAGAACACTGTAATTATTTTTTTGACGGGATCAACAGGATTTATTTGGAATGCATCGAATCTGCAAAGCAAAATCTGCAATATGCAATCTGAAGTCTGCAATTAGTTTTCCTCGTTTACTCTTGCATTTCATAGAAACATTTAATAAAGTAAAAAAAAACAATCTACATCAAACTTTCCATGTTTGATGCTTTAATATGCAATAACATGGAAAATTGTCACGATGTACAATATATAAGCAAAACATGGAAAACTCAACAATTTTTTTCCATATTTTGCCTTTTAATATGCCAATAGATGGAAAATTTTACATGCTATAGGGGGTAATAGATAGAAACTGTTTCCATCTATCAACAATGTTAGGGTTTTAAATTATAGGAGCATAGATGCCAAACCCAGATTTGTTGCAAAGTCAGAAGAATAGAATATTTCAGTTATTGGAAAGTGCAGAATTAAATCCATCTGAATTTCAGTGGACTTGGGATAATAAAGATTATTCTTCCAATCCCTGCCCAGTACTCGAACATAAATTTGATGGATATTATTTCTATTTTTGTACTCCAGATTCCTCATCGGATGTTTGGCATTACAAATGCCGTCCCGGTCATAATAATCCTACTGATACCGGTTTTTTCGAAGGGGGATGGGATGAAATATGGCAGCGAGTAATTGTTTGGGCTGAAGAGTTGAAGCATGAATTGAATCAAACAGATTTATGGGCTGCTGTAGCGCATTTAGACTTTAAAACTCTTTCTTACGACCAAGATTTAGAAAACACACCTTTTAGCTATGCAGAAGTAGAGCAAATTAATCAGAAATTACTACAATTAAAAGAAAAGGTAAATGATATTGCGAATAAAAGTGACACTCCAAAAAGAATAGTAGATTCTGTAATGTCAAATATACAACGCATGGAAGAGTCTGCTAAAAAAGGTGTTGGCCGAATTGATTGGATTAATCAGATGGTCGGTCTGGTAATAAATATTGCAGTAGTATTTTCATTAAATCCAGAATTAGCGAAACAGTTTTTTTCTTTTGTAAAAGGTCTATTCATAAAAAGCTTAGTTCTATTAACACCCTAACAAATCAATCAAGAGGGACGTGAAACAGCGGCTCTCCGTGCAACGGAGTACTGCTATCAACGTTTTGCTTATTATTAAAGTTTATTGGGGTGCCGTTTCACGCCCCTTATTGAGGTCGTTATGCGTCAAAGTGAGTTTTCGTGATGAAAATTAATTTTTATCTGCGTAAAGGGGTCAAATCTCCCCTTGACTGCATACAAATCATGATATAGAATTATTTTATGTCACGTCCTTTGCGAATTGAATATCCTGGGGCTTGGTATCACGTTATGAACCGTGGTGCTAATTATTCTCCAATATTTGCAAAACGAACCGACTATGATTTGTTACTCAAAGTCATTGAAGAGGCATGCATTCTTTTTAACGTTTTTATCTCATCTTATTGCTTTATGAAGAACCATTACCACATACTTGTTCATACACCTGAGGGGAATCTTTCCAGGTTCATGCGGCATGTAAATGGAGTTTATACACAACGTTTCAATAGAAAACATAAAAGAGATGGCCCTCTTTTCAGGGGCCGATATAAGTCTATTCTCATACAAGCAGATGAATATTTAACTCAGGTCGTAAAATATATCCACCGAAATCCATTGAAAGCAAAAATGGTAATAAATCTGAAAGACTATAAGTGGAGTAGTCACAAGATATATTTAAAAGGTAAGTGTTTTGAAGAATGGATTGATATTGATTCTGTTCTTGCTTTATTTTCAGACAGAAGAAAAGAAGCAATAAGAAAGTATAATGAATTTATGGGTTATCAGAGTTCTAAAGAAGTTAATCAATTTTATTCAAATAAAAACCAAGGATCTATCTTGGGGGATAATCAATTATAGATTGGGTTAAAGATAAGCATATTTCCAGAGACAGAAAAGCAGACTTAGAAATTAGAGAAAAAAGGCAGATTCAAGGTGAGAGGAGAATCGAAACAATTCAAAAAGAGGTATGTAAAAGATTCAAAATTAATAAGAGTATACTTTGCATTGCGAAAAGAGGAGAAGAAAATATCCCACGACTATTTGCCATCTCATTATCCAGAGAGCTATCCGGATTAAGTTTTTCAGAAATTGCTAAGAGATTTGATATAATATCATATAAAACAATAGCTTCCAGCAACTTCAGGTTAAAGGAAAAAATAAAAAAAAATAAAAAGCTTGGTAAAGCATACAAAGACCTAAAAAGTTTATACAGTCAAGGGGAGACTTGACCCCTTTTGACCCCTTGACTTCTCCATTCTTATGTTGGATTATTGATTAATGGTTTATAACGGAGCATCCTAATTTTAATTACAGTAATAGTAACATGGGTAGTTTCGAGTATGCTATCTATGGTTTAGTTGAAGAAATTTCAAAGGGGATAAGGAAAGGTAGCTGCCTATCCCCGAAAATCCAATCCTAATAGAAGGAAGGCAAGCAATGAAAAACACAAGGATTCACATTTCAAGTATGACTCTTGTCTTGATGTTGGCAATAGGACTTTTCATATCCGATCCTGTCGTGCTTGCCACCGAAAGAGATCCATACTCTTATAACGAAATAAGGGGGCTTCTTTCCTCGAAAAAGAATACGAACTTATACATCTACAGCCGGATTAGCGGACTTTTAACTGACCTTCTGAGGGAGCAAAAAAGGCTTTTTTTATTAACAGGGAGAACGGGGAAAAACGAAGTTATTGTGAAGTGTGAAGGGCTTTTGAATGAGGCCGGACTTTACGCAAGCCAAAAGGATTATAAAAATGTTTTTAAAGTCATGGATAATGTCCACAAAATAATTATGGAATCGATAGAACAAATGGCGGGAAAGATCGAAAAGTAATTCACACTTCAGCACATATTTAATCTTCAAGTCAATCAATTATGATTGTAAATGGGGTCAGGCTTGTCATTATGGCATATCAGATCAAAATTATTTACTAGGAAGTTATCATGGTGTCACCCATTACCAGTTTGTTTTGCTTTTGCTCGTGGCACGTGAGCATGGCGTTATCTTCTCAATTTTCGCAAGCAGTTCCTCTTGACATATATGCATATTTTGACCATACTGATGCATATGAGAACTACATTGAACATTGATGAGACCATTCTGAGAAAAGCTTCAAAACTCACAGGAATTACTGAAAAAACTTCTTTAGTACGTTTAGGCTTAGAAGCGTTGATTGCTCGAGAAAGCAGCAAGAGACTTGCTGAGCTTGGTGGAACTGAGAAGTCGCTTCGGCGTATTCCGAGAAGAAGGTTTACGAGCAACTAATCATGGTTCTTGTAGACACTTCGATTTGGATTTCTCATTTTAAAGAAGGTAACTCTCACCTCAAAGAGTTATTGGAGGATGACTCTGTTGTTTGTCATCCTTTCATCATTGGTGAGTTGGCGTGCGGTGGCCTTAAAAACAGGAAGGAGATCATTTCTTTACTTAAAGCTCTACCCAAAGTTCAAACTGCAGAAAGCGATGAAATTTTACAATTTATTGAAAGCAAACGATTATTTGGTAAAGGTTTGGGTTTTGTAGATGTTCATTTGCTTGCATCTGCATTATTGACAAAAGTACTGTTATGGACAGCGGATAAACCATTACAAAGAGCTGCTGCTAAATTAAGAATTCTCCACAGATGATAATTTTAAAGCTCCATGTTTAAAAGAAATAACAGAAGATAACCATTGTTTCATTGATTATGCTCCAATAAACATAATTATTCCACCTGTAGTTATCATCAGCAGGCCCATCATACGACCTCCTACATCACCAAGAGGCAGCATTTTTTCTAACAAAACAAATAGCGTAATTGCGGCTATCCATAAAAGGTTCATCACGCCTCCAACAAACAACAAACACATTAAAACCCAACAGCAACCGAGGCAAAACGCGCCATGAGAAATGCCCATTCTGAACGCACCCATAATTCCCGGCTGCCAATGTGTTGTGATAAAATGCACTGGAGAGCGGCATTGGTGCAGGCATTTATTTTTTATGGGCAGCCATTGATAAATGCCCGCCGAGATTAGCAAAGTCGCACCTAAGCCAACGCTGTTAGAAACTATCATTGGGGATAAGAGTGCGGCTTGGTCCAAACCCCATTGTGTGGTAGTTGCGAAAAGGCTGAAGATAAGCCACATTGCAGCATACCCGGAAACAAACGCGCCAGTTGGTGCTACTGGCATGCCCTGAGAGGTTGATTTTCTGGCAACTGCCGCATAGATCATTACCATGGGTGTTACTGAGGGGAGCATCATGCCAATCATCATGATGGCCCTAATCAGAAACATCATCATAAAATAGCCGATATTCCATGGTTGGATCTGGATAGCTCTCATACCATCAGGCATGGGCATGTTTGCGGCCATTAATAACAGATAGAGCCATGAAAGCAAGGTAATGCCACCAAGTGAAATAATTATGGCTATGAAATCACGACGAGGTAATTCTCTGGTTAATTGCATCAAATTAGCAGCCTGGTAATTTGTTAACGGATAACACCATCCTGATTCATGTGCAGGATATTAAACTGACCATAACTATTATTCAGGTCAAGTTCAATATCAGTCGTTACTTTAGAAGTACCCGCCCCCATCTCTGCATAAGTATATTCAAAACCTGCTGGCAAATGAATTCGAGCTCTGGAGTCCTCTCCTTTGAATGGGTCCTTTAACGGTGTACCAACAGATTCGACCAGGCCTTTGATTTTTGTATGGGCCTTTCTTGCTTCTACATCAATACTCATCTCTATCGGAGCGTAAAGAGTATTATGCACCTTAGACATAGTGCTGTTAAAAACATTATAATGCGTCGTACCCGGCGTCGTGGATTCGCCATGAGCTATCTTGCGTAATGCTTCACGTTGTTCAGGGTTGGCTTGCTCACCAATTATAAGCTGATGCTGGCCGTTTCCTTCAGCCACCTCTCCCGGCCATTTATAGAGAGTAACAAAGCAAAGTCCATCTAAAGAAATATCATTAAAATTACCTTCTTCAATCAGTGCGCTGCCTATAGCCTCGCAAAAACCGTTTGTTGATGGTGAATTAAATTGGCATGGACATCCAAAAGCACAGTTACAGTTTGAGTATTCACTACCACGAATCATCCATTTGTCATTCATAGTTCTAATTCTCCTTCCTTCTAAGTTAGGTTAATATCGATTTGCAGCTCAAATCGATATTAAATTTGAACGTTTAAAAATTAGGTCATGTCCATTCTTGTGAATTTCGTGTCCTTCGCCCCGCTCCGCGTGGCTTCGCGGTTAAACCTGAAAAAAATTGAACTATTCTCCAATTATTTTTACAAGTGCTCTTTTTTTTTGAGAACGGCGGTGAGATAATGTCCCACTAGGGCATACTTTTAA
>CEQE01148441.1_pt1 | contig 13063 bp, 8 predicted proteins | sample 356201 | NCBI WGS metagenome assembly CEQE01 (sample SAMEA2619970, study PRJEB7988) | marine metagenome | biome: marine biome (ENVO:00000447); feature: mesopelagic zone (ENVO:00000213) & marine oxygen minimum zone (ENVO:01000065); material: "saline water (ENVO:00002010), including plankton...
CCCGTGCAGACCCGCGCGGGGGTTCGGGGCGTAGCCCCGATGTGAAGATGCAGTTTTCCGTCGCCCAGTACTGGCCGATCGTCCTGGTAGCCCTGGTGCCGCTGGTCTGGTGGACCCAGCGCCACTCGTTCACCGGATTCTCGGCGCGCCAGCGCGCGCTGCAGGCTGTTGCCCGTTCGCTCGTCTTGCTGTTCCTGACCTTCGCGTTGATGCAGCCGACCTGGGAGCGCGCCGGGCGCTGGCTGTCGGTCGTCTACCTGCTCGATCAGTCGGCCAGCGTCTCGCCTGCCTCCGCCGCGACCGCCTCGCAGTGGATCGCCGCCGCGACGCGCGAGGGCCGGCCCGACCATTGGCGAGCGCTGACGTTCGCCGGAACGACCGGGGCGTTGGACGATCTGGAAGCCATCGAAGCGATCGGCGACCGGGTCGACGCCCCGCTGCCGCCGGCGACCGATGCGGCCTGGCGGACCAATCTCGAGCTGGCGGTCCGCGAAGCGGCGCGTGCCTTCGCGCCGAACCATTTGAAGCGCCTCGTTCTGATGACCGACGGTCACGAGACCGACGGGAGGCTGACCGAGGCCCTCGGCGAGCTCCAGCGCCAGGGAATTGCCGTCTACACGATGCCGCTCGACCCGCGCGATCTGGGCGATGCCTGGGTCGACGACGTTCGGATGCCGGAAGTGGCGACCGTCGACGAACCGTTCCCCGTCATCGTGCGCGTCCACGGTCAGACCGACGCGCCCGCGATCGTCGACCTCCTGCTCGGCGAGTCGGTGCTCGACGCCCGATCGATTCAGCTCGGCACCGGACTCCAGGAAGTGACGCTCGAAGCCAGCCTCGACGAGATCGCCTCGACCGAGTTGGTCGTTCGTCTCCGCGTCGCCGGCGACGCGCTGCCGCAGAACAACCGGGTCCGCCGATCGGTCGACGTCGTCGAGCGGCCTCGGGTGCTCTACGTCGAAGGCCACGCCGAGAGCCGGCAGTTCCTGACCGACGCGTTGGAGGCGGGTGGGCTGGCCGTGGAAACCCTGACGCCGGCGTCACTGCCCGAGGACGCGGACAGCTTGATGCCGTACGCGGCGGTGGTCTTCAGCGACGTGGCGGCCGATGCGCTGTCGACCGACCAGATGGAGGCGCTGGCCACCTATGTGAGCGATCAAGGCGGCGGTTTCGTCATGGCGGGCGGCGATGCGATGTACGGCGAGGAGGGCTATGCCGACAGCGCGCTCGAGGCGCTACTGCCGATCACCTTCACGGTGAAGGAGCGGCCCGAGGAGTTCGCCCTCATCATCGTGCTCGACAAGTCGTGGAGCATGGTCGGTGAGAAGATCGAATTGTCGAAGGAGGCGTCGAAGGCTGCGGTCGACGTGCTGGCCGATCATCATCAGATTGGGGTCGTTGCGTTCAACAACAGTCTCGACTGGCCGGTGCTGCTCCAGCGCGCGTCGAATCGTGAGTGGATCAAGAACAAGATCAGCACGATCATGCCGAGCGGGCACACCAACGTGTATCCGGCGCTGGAAGAAGCGTTTCTGGGCCTCGAACCGGTCGAGGGCCGCCTGAAGCACGTCATCCTCCTGTCGGACGGCCGGACCTATCCCGACGACTACGAGGGACTCGTCACGAAAATGGCCGAGGCCGGCATGACGGTGTCCACGGTGGCGATGGGGCAAGAGGCCGACCGCGAGCTGCTCGCGAACATTGCCGACTGGGGGAAGGGCCGGGGCTACGTCGTCGAGGACGCGCAGGAAGTGCCGCAGATCTTCGCGAAGGAGACGCGCCGCGCCGCCCAGCCCACGCTGGTCGAGGAGCCGTTCAGCCCGATCGTCCGGAAGCAGGTCGAGATGTTCAAGGGGATCGACTTCGCCTCCTCGCCGCCGCTTCGCGGGTATGTCAGCACGCAGCTCAAGGACACGTCCGAGGCGCTGCTCATCTCCGGCGAGGACGACCCGATTCTCGCGCGATGGCAGTTCGGGCTCGGGCGCGCCGTGGCCTTCACGTCGGATGTCAAGAACCGCTGGGCGACCGAATGGCTCCAGTGGCCCGGGTACGGCAAGTTCTGGACGCAGCTGGTGCGTGAGACGATGCGTGGCCCCGACGACCTCGCCCGCGCGCTGTCGGTCAAGCGCGAGGGCGACATGGCCCGGATCACGCTGGACCTGCCGCCGGCCGCCGGGCCGGCTGAGGCTCCACCAACGATCCGGTGGACCGATGGCGACGGCGGCGAGGCCGCCATCGAGACCGAACGTGTCGGGCCGGGCTCGTACGTGGCCAGTGTGGCGATCGACGCCGCGCGCGACCAGGCGTTCTCCGTGGAATTGCCCGACGGCGCCGAGGCCGGCCGGTCGCTGCTGGCGTCGTACCCCGACGAGTATCGATTCCGACCGGCCGACATCGAGCTGCTGCAAGCCGTGGCCGCCGACACCGGTGGCGTCTTCGCGCCGTCGACCGAAACGATCGCTGCCGTCGACGGCGCCCGTACCGTTCGCCCGGTCGCCCTCTGGCCGTATCTGGCCGTCGCGGCGCTGGCGCTCTACTTGCTCGACCTGCTGCTCCGGCGGATCCGGTTGTTCGACGCGGCCGCCGACTTCGCGACGCCGTTTCAGTCCTGAACGCGCGCTGCGCTATCCTACCTAGTTGAAGATGCTGAGACATTCCGCGTATTGCCTGCCCTCTCGCCTGCTGTTGGTCCCGACGACCATCTGTCTGGCGGGTGCCGCCGTGCTGAACGCCACGGAAGCCGCGTCGAGCCGCGACACGCACCGGATCGCCGCCCTGCGGATCGATGAGGCGCCGACGATCGACGGTCGGCTGGATGAGGCGGTCTGGCAGGACGCGCCGGTGGTCGAGCAGTTCACGCAGCAAGAGCCCCTCGAGGGCGAGGCGGCGACCGAGCGGACCGAGGTGCGGATGCTCTACGATTCGAGCAACCTCTACATCGGTGTCCGCGCGTTCGATTCGGACCCCGAGGGCATCATCGCGACCGAGATGCGGCGCGACTCGCAGCAGATGCTCAACGAGGACAACTTCCAGTTCATCATCGACACGTTCAACGACTCGCGCTCGGGCTACATGTTCGCCACGAACCCGCTGGGCGCGAAGCTCGAGCAGCAGATCTTCGAGGAGGGCGAGGGCTCGGGGTTCTTCGGGCCCAACTCCAACATCAACATCGACTGGGACGGCGTCTGGAACGTCCGATCGCGGCGGACGGAGGCCGGCTGGGTCGCGGAGATCGCCATCCCGATGCGGACGCTGCGCTTCATTCCCGGCGAGAGCCAGAGCTGGGGCATCAACTTCATGCGCCTGATCCGCCGGAAGAACGAGTCGGTCTTCTGGGCACCGATTCCGAAGGCCTATAGCCTGACGCGCGTCAGTCTGGCCGGCTCGCTCGACGGGCTGGAAGCGCTCAGCCAGGGTGTCGACCTGCGGATCAAGCCGTTCGTCGTCGCGGGCGGAGAAGGCGAGCGGGTCGATGGCGAGATAGAGGGTTCGGGGTTGGGCGAAGTCGGCCTCGACATGACCTACGGCGTGACCTCGGGGTTGAACCTCGACGTGACAGTCAATACCGACTTCGCCCAGGTAGAGGTCGACGAGCAGCAGGTGAACCTCACCCGGTTCAGCCTGTTCTTCCCCGAGAAGCGCGATTTCTTCCTCGAGAACGCCGGGCTGTCCACCGTCGGTGCGTTGACGCCGCGACTGAAGACGGCTGATCTCTTCTTCAGCCGCCGGGTTGGGCTATCCGATCGGGGGCAGCCGGTGCCGATCATCGCCGGCGGCCGGCTGACCGGAAAGTCCGGGCGGAACAACATCGCGGTGATGGACATCCAGACCGACGACGCGTTCGGCGAGTCTGGTGAAAACTTTCTGGTTTCGCGCTACGGCCGTGATGTTTTCGCGAAGTCGAAGGTCGGCGGGATGTTCATCAACAAGCAGTCGGCCGACGGGTCGAGCTTCAACCGGACGATGGCTGTGGACACGGCGCTGTCGTTCGGCAACCTCTCGGTCAACTCGTTCATGGCGAAGACGTCGAGCCCGGACATCACAACGGGCGACATGGCCTATTACGGCCGGGTCGGGTGGTTGTCGCCCATCTGGAACCTCTGGGCCGAGTACAGCGACATCCAGGACAACTTCAACGCTGAGGTCGGTTTCGTGCCCCGAACCGGCATCCGCTCGACGCAGTTCATGTTTGCGCCGACGCCACGCCCGAAGCGGTTCAACATCCGGACGCTGCTGCCGATGTACAACCTGCTGTACACGACCGACCAGAACAATCGGTTGGTCACCCGCCGCGCGCACTGGATGGTCGGGTTCCAGATGGAGGACGGCTCGTTCATCAACCTGATCTACAACGATCGGCTGGAGGTGCTCGACCTGCCGTTCCAGATCGCACCGGGCGTCATCATTCCGCCGGGCAGCTACAACTTCGGCGAGCCGCAGTTCATGTTCAACAGCAACCCGGCGAGGCGCTTCTACTATCAGCTCCGCTACGTCCCGCAGACGTTCTTCGACGGCACGCGCACCGACTACAACGTCACGCTTGGCCTCAGGCCCAGCAGTCGGTTCGCCGTGGAGGCCCGCTACGTCCGCAACGACGTCGAGCTGCCATACGGAGCCTTCGAGGTCAACCTCGGCATCTTGCGGGTCGACTACGCGCTGTCTCCCAGCACGACGATTCGGAGTCTCATTCAGTACAACTCCTCGACGAATCGGCTGAGCACCAGCGTCCGTTTCAACATGCGCTACACGCCGGGCAGCGACTTCTACATCACCTACGACGAGGCGCGCGACACGTTCGGGCGCGACATCTTCCTCCGCAATCGCCAGCTCGTCGTCAAGCTCGACTACCTCATCGCGCGCTAGACCGGCCGGCTTTCGGCTATCATCGGTTCTTTCCATCAGGTGTCGGACTGCGGGCGCGGGGCCCGTCGGAGAGAGTCATGTTGAAGCTGCAAACCATGGTCGGCGCTGTCGTCGTCAGTCTGTTGCTGCTCGGATCGAGCGGCTGCTCGTCGGATCCGGCGGATCGGGTGCTTGCCTATCCCGAGTCGGCGCGGAGCGACCACGTCGACGAGTATCACGGTGTCGAGGTCGCCGATCCGTACCGCTGGCTCGAGGCGCTCGATGCCGACGAGACGGCCACCTGGGTCGAAGCGCAGAACGAGTTGTCGCGGCCCTACCTGGCGGCGAACGCCAGTCGCGAGGGGATCGTCGATCGGATCACCGAGCTATGGAACTACGAGCGCCTCGACCCGCCGGTGAAGCAGGGCGGCCGGTACTTCTTCGAGCGGAACGACGGACTGCAGAACCACGACATCCTCTATACGGCGACGTCGCTCGATGCCGATGCCGACGACGCGCGCGTCCTCATCGATCCCAACACGTTCCGCGACGACGGCACGGTGTCGCTCGGCGGCACGTCGATCGGCCCCGACGGGCGCTACATCGCCTATGGGATGTCCGACGGCGGCTCCGACTGGCGTACCTGGAAGGTGCGCGACGTCGAAACCGGAGAGGACCTGGACGACGAGTTGCGGTTCATCAAGTTCAATTCGCCTTCGTGGGCGCCCGACGGCGAGAGCTTCTACTACAGCCGGTATCCCGAAGGGGCGGATGGGCAAGGCGACGGCAGCGCCACTGTCGCGATCTATCGGCACGAGATCGGGGCCGCACAGGATGACGACATCCTCGTGTATCGGGTGCCTGGCGACACGCGTCAGAACCCGTACGCCACGGTGACCGACGACGGCCGGTTCCTGGTCGTACGGATCTCGGAAGGCAGCCTGGCGAACGCCATCGCCTACCGCCCCTTCGACCAGCCTGACGCCGCGCTCGAGCCGCTGCTCGACGAGTGGGACGCGACCTACACCCTCGTCGGCAGCCGAGGTGACACGTTGTACTTCCGGACGACCAACGGCGCGCCGCGCGGTCGGCTCATCGGCGTCGACGTCGGCCAGCCCGACCCGGCGAGCTGGACCGAAGTGGTCGCCGAATCGGACGACACGCTGCAGAGCGTCGGGCACATCGGTGGCCACTTCGTGGCCCGCTACCTCCACGATGCGCACGCGCGTGTCGCCGTGCACGACGAGGGCGGCGCCTTGGTGCGCGAAGTCGAGCTGCCGGGCATCGGCAGTGCCGGTGGGTTTGGCGGCGAGCCAGACGATTCGGAAACCTTCTACTCGTTTACTGGGTTCACGACGCCGCCCACGATCTATCGCTACGACGTCGCGACAGGTGAGTCGTCGCTCTTCCGCGAACCCGACGTGGCGATCGACCTCGGCGCGTTCGAGACGACTCAAGTGTTCTACGCCTCGACGGACGGCACCCAGATCCCGATGTTCGTCACGGCGCAGAAGGGGATCGAACTGGACGGGAGCCGCCCGACGCTGCTCTACGGGTACGGCGGGTTCAATATCTCCCTCACGCCCGGGTTCAACGTCGCTCGGCTGGTCTGGCTCGAGATGGGCGGCGTGCTGGCAATCCCCAACCTGCGCGGTGGCGGCGAGTACGGCGAAGCCTGGCATCTCGCGGGCACCAAGCTCCAGAAGCAGAACGTGTTCGACGACTTCATCGCCGCGGCCGAGTGGCTGATCGCCGAGGGCTACACGTCGACGCCGAGGCTGGCGATCCAGGGCGGCAGCAACGGCGGACTGCTCGTTGGCGCCGTCATGACCCAGCGCCCGGATCTGTTCGGTGCGGCGCTGCCGGCGGTCGGCGTGATGGACATGCTGCGCTACCACACACCCAGCGCCAACGCCCGCAACTGGTCGACCGACTATGGGCTGAGCGAGAACGCGGACGAATTCGAGGCGCAGCTGGCCTATTCGCCGTACCACAACCTGACGGAGGGCGTCTGTTACCCGCCGACGCTGGTGACGACGGCTGATCACGACGACCGTGTGGTCCCGTGGCACAGCTTCAAGTTCGGCGCGGCGCTCCAGCATGCCCAGGGCTGCGCGAATCCGGTGCTGGTCAGGGTGGAAACCCGCGCGGGCCACGGCGCCGGGACGCCGACCTGGATGCGGATCGAGGCGCTGGCCGATCAGTGGACGTTTCTGGCGAGCGCGCTCGGCCTCTGATTGCTTGAGAATCCGGCGAAAACAAGGAGAAACCCGAGTTTTCGTTCACGGCGTTGCCACGGTCGGCCGGGTTGCGCCCGAGGCGCCGCCGGAGGCCGGAATATTGGCTTTTTCCACCGCTCCCGGGCGTAGTATGATTCGGGGCGCATCACTGGCTACAGTGCGCGTCCGTTCGAGGCTCGATGGCGGGGCCCTGACTGGCTCCGGCCGACCGGAGTTTGGGTTTTTCGGCGTGAACGTTGAGAAAGGTGATCGAATCCATGGCTGACATCGAGATCACTGAAGCGGCTGATCCTGGAGTTTCCCGTCGAAACTTCATCAAGGGTGTCATCGCGGCGGGCGCCGCGGTGGGATCGGCGAACTACATGTTTCGCGGCGCCGGGTCGATGTTCGCCCAGGCGACGACGCCGGGCGCCGTCGAGCGGCTCATCACGATCACCGTGAACGGGCAGCAGCGCCGCGTCGACATCATGCGCCAGGAGACGCTGGCCACGACCCTGCGCTACAAGCTGGGGTTGACCGGCACGAAGATCGGCTGCGACCGGTCCGAGTGCGGTGCCTGCACCGTCCTCATCGACGAGGTGCCGCACTACGCGTGCTCGATCCTGACGCACAGTGTGCGAGGCCGTTCGGTCAGGACGATCGAGGGGCTCGCGGCCGAGGATGGCACCCTGCATCCCGTGCAGCAGGCCGTCGTCAGCGAGCAGGGCTTCCAGTGCGCGTTCTGCATGTCGGGCTACGTGATGGCCGCGGTGGGATACCTGCAGGACAACCCGAATCCGACGCGCGCCGACCTGGCGCACGGGTTGTCGGGCAATCTCTGCCGCTGTGCGGACTACAACAAGATCCTGAACACGATGGAGCAAGCTGCCGAGAACATGCGGCAGGCGTGACAGGCGTGAACTTCGACGATCTGATTCGCAATCGGTTTGCGCATGCGCCATGGCCGCCGGCCGATCAGGCCATCGCGGTCCGCGCATCATAGGAGGAGGTACTCATCATGGCCGTGATTCGCGACATGATGCCCGCGTTCGAACTGTTCCAGCCGGCCACCGTGGAAGACGCTGCGGCGCTGCTCCGAGAGCACGGCGAGCAGGCCTGGGTGATGGCCGGTGGCCTCGACTCCTTCGACTGGTTCAAGGATCGCGTCAAGCGGCCCTCAGTGGTCGTCGACCTGGGCGGCGTCGACGCGCTCAAGGGGATCGAATCGACGGCCGACGGTCTCGAGATTGGTGCGATGACGCCGCTGACCGACGTCGTGCGCCACCCGGACATTCGGGAGCGCTACGGGCTGCTGCAGCAGGCGGCCGAACTGGTCGCGTCACCGCAGATCAGGAATCAGGGGACGATTGGCGGCAACAACAGCCAGGACACGCGGTGCTGGTACTACCGCGACGGCTGGACCTGCTATCGTGCCGACGGCAACATCTGTTACGCCGATACGCCGACGTCGATGAATCGCGAGCACGCCATTTTCGGGGCCGACCGCTGCGTCGCTGTCAACCCGTCCGATACGGCGCCGGCGCTCGTCGCGCTCGACGCGCAGATGGTGGTGCAGACCGCGGGCGGCGAGCGACTCATGGACGCGGCCGACTACTTCATCGGCCCGAGCATCGACATCACCCGGATGACCATCCTCGAGCCGGGCGACCTGCTCACGGCAATCCGGATTCCCTCGACCTGGGCCGGCGCGACGTTCTACTTCGAGAAGGTGCGCGACCGCCAGGTGTGGGACTTCCCGCTGGTGAATGTGGCGACTGCACTTCGCGTGAGCGGCAGTACGATTGAGGATGCGCGGGTCGCGGTCAACGGTGTGGCCCCGTATCCGATGCGGCTGACCGCGGTGGAAGACGCGCTGCGTGGTGGGTCACGGGACGAGGCGACGGCCGAGCGAGCCGGCGATCTGGCGGTTCGTGGTGCGCGCGCGCTGCGGCACAACGGCTACAAGATTCCCCTGATGCGGAATCTGGTGAAGCGCTCGATTCGGGCGGAGGCGTAGATGAACTTCCTGACGTGGGGGACCGACCCGTGGGGCCAGGAGGTCCTGATCCGGATTTCGTGGGACCTGCTGTACGTCGCGTCGGTGCTCGGGATCCTGTTCGTCGGGGCGCATGCTGTCTGGCTGGCGTTCTTCGTGCAGGAGGAAGCCGAGGCCGTTGACGAGGCGGCGCTGGCCGGGGTGCCCGAGAAGGTCGCGCGGCACTCCCTGGCGTCGCGGGTGTTTCACTGGGTGATGGCGGCCGCGATGCTGGCGTTGCTGTTGACCGGCTTCCTGCCGGTGATCGGCATCCAGTTCCCGTGGGTCACGATCCACTGGGTCGCCGGCGTCGTCCTGACGCTGTCGGTCATCTACCACACGATCCACGCGACGTTCTGGCTCGGCCTTTCGGCCATGCTGGTCGGGCCAAAGGACATCAGCGACGCGGTCAGCCGCTTCAAGCGGAGCATCGGGCAGGATGCCCCGGCGCCGCGGAAGCACGGGAAATATCCGCTCGAGAACCGCCTCTATCACCACGCGATCACGCTGACCGGTGGACTGGTGATCGTGACCGGCATTCTCATGATGTTCCGCATCGACACGCCGCTGTGGGCCCGCGATCCCTACATCTTCACCGACCCGACGTGGGGAATGATCTACGTGGTTCATGGTTTGTCGGCGGTCTCGCTCGTGACGCTCGTGATTGCCCATATCTACTTCGGCATCCGCCCCGAGAAGCGGTGGATTACCTGGTCGATGGTTTGGGGCTGGATCGATCGCCGTCACTATGTCGAGCATCACGATCCCGAGCAGTGGGCCGCCAGGTCCGAAGGCAGCTCGGGCCAGCGCTAGACTCGTTCGATCTCGAGATCTGCTTTGTCGAAGACGGCGCAGGAGCAGTTGCACGATCGGTGCAACGCCATCGAGGAAAGCTACGAGTTCATGCTGGCGTATGCCGCGCAGGGCGTCTCGGGCGCTCCCGGCTCGCAGACCGGCGGCCAGGTGCGCGAGTATCTGACGCGTGCCGACACCGCCCTCACGGGCCTGGCCGACATCTTTCGAACGCTCGTTGTCGACGCCAAGGTCGACTCGGCCGATGCCTACGAGACGTTCATTCAGATGCTGGAACGCGATGCGGGCGACGCTCAGGCGGCACTGCGGCTGGCCCTCGCGCAGCCGGCGATCAGCTCGCAGCTCGTCGACAACCTGAACGCCTCGATTCACGTCCGAACGCTGCTGACCGATCTGTTCCTGATCGACGAAATCCTCAAGCAGCGCATCGCCGAAGCCAGTCGCTAGCCGCCGGTTTCAGTTCGCCCCAATTGCCGCGCCACCCGTCCCCGTCCGCGTCCACTCCGGCTTTAAGGTAGACTGGCGGTCGACTCGAAGGAGGCGACCCATGGTCGGATCTCAGGATCGCGGTGAGCGAGAGTTGGCCGAGGCGATGCGGCAGGGGATGCGCCGCCGCGGCGAGCAGGCCTTCGGCGAATACTTTGATCGACATGGGCGATCGTGCGCCCTCGGTGCGGCCTACGACGGCATGTACCTGTTGCCGGCGGATCCGGGTAAAGCGCGGCCGCAGCAGCTCGATCGATTGTTCGAGTGTCTCGAGGGGACCGTCCGGCGATGCCCACACGCGGGCTGCCGAAAGAAGCTGGCCCTCGGCGTGATCATCGTGCACCTGAACGACGACCACCGCTGGACACGTGAGCAGATTGTGGACTGGCTGGTCGGTCCGTCGGTTGCCGACGCGACGCACTAGGCGACCGACGAGATGAAGAATTCGTTCTGGTGGTCCGCGGTTGTGCTCGCGCTCGCCGTCGCGGCCGGCTGCTCCCCGTCACCGCCGCCGCCCAAACCCAAGGTCGCCGTCATCGGCCTGGACGGCCTCTCCTGGACGTTCCTCGATCCACTCATCGCCGCAGGCCAGCTTCCGAACTTCGAGCGGCTGCTGGACGGTGCGGCCACGGGAGAGCTCGAGAGCTTCCGGCCGACGCGCTCGGCGATTCTCTGGACGTCGGTGGCGACCGGCAAGACGATGGAGAAGCACGGCATTACCGACTTCACCTTCGTCGACGAAGGCGCGATGGAGGAGATCGAAGAGGTTCGGCTGGTCACGGGCATGCGCCGGACGGCCGCTACGATCTGGGAGATCCTTGGCGAGCTGGGCTATTCGATCGGCGTCGTCAACTGGTGGGTCACGCATCCGGCGACGCCGGTCAACGGCTACCTCGTCAGTGACCGCCTCAAGGCGGTCATGAACCGTGAAGCCGTGGTCGAAGAGCCGGATCTCGTCTACCCGCCGATGCTCCTGGCCGAATTGGCGCCGATGTTCGTGAGCCAGACCCGCGCCCACCGGACCATGCGGACGTACGACTTCCCGCGCTATTCGCGCGAGCGTGCGGAGGCGATGTACGCGACAAGCCCCGCGAGTCAGAACCTCTACGAGCGGCTCAGGTCGTACGTGGGGCAAGACCGGATGGTCAAGGACTGGTCCCGGCATCTGCTCGCGAAGGGCCAGCCCGATCTCTTCGCGGCGATCATGCGCATCACCGACGTGTTCGCGCACTTTGGCTACCGTTTTGCCGACCGCGAGACGCTCGAGCGAATGGTCCCCGAGATCACCGTACGGCGCCTGACCCATTCCGACGCAGCCGTCCGCGAGCGGACGGCTGCGCTCGTCGAAGAACTGAATCCCGTGGTCGCCAATGCGATGCTTCCGGCCTACAAGTACGCGGATGATTTCATCGGGGAAGTGCTGGCGGCGATCGATCCGTCCTCGATCGTCATCGTGGTGTCCGATCACGGATTTGCCTGGGCGGGCGGCGGCTATGCCCATACGCAAAGCCGTCAAGGGTATCCCGACGCGGCGCCGCCAGGTGTGATCGCGCTGAAGGGGCCGGGGATTTCGCCGATCCGGATCGAGGGCGCCGGGCTGTTCGACATCGCGCCGACGATCCTCTACGCGCTCGACGAAGCCGTCGGCCGGGATATGGACGGGCAAGCGCTCACGGCGGTCTTCGGCGGCGACGGTGCCGCCGAAGCGCGGGACGTCAAGTTCGTCGCCACGTACGGCACCGGCCTGCGCCAGCGCGAGGTGGCGGACTCTCCGCTGACCGAGAGCGAGCAAGAGATGCTGGAAGACCTCAGGAGCCTCGGCTACATCCGCTAGGCGGGCGCGGCCCGAATCTTCGGCTCCATCCTCGCGAAGCGCTCGACCCTCATAGCGTTCTCTGACCCTCGGCGACCGGCTCTTGGCCCGAAAATGGCCGGTCGGCCCGGTCCGTGTTGCAAATATACATCTATTTATATAGATTCATAGATGTTTTGAAGCATCTCAGCTCGCTGTATCGCCTGCTCGGCGACGACGCGCGTCTGCGCCTACTGCGCCTGCTTGCGGTCGAACGGCTCAACGTGACGGAGCTGACCGAGATCCTCGGCATCGCTCAGTCGGGCGTCTCGCGGCACCTTGGCCTTCTGAAGGATGCCGGGCTCGTGACCGAGTCGCGCGACGGCGGCTACGCCTACTATCGCCTCTCGTCCGACCTGGAGACCGGCGGTCCGCTGGCGTCGTTGTGGTCGCTGCTCAGGGGCCAGTTCGCCGAGGTCGCGACGAGCGGCCCGGCCCGCGCGGACGACGCTCAGTTGCGCGAGGTCCTGCGGATCCGGCGGGAGACGATCGAGGGGCACGGCAGCGCCGACGCCAGCGAGGGACGGCAGTTCGTGCCCGGTCGCAGCTGGGCCGCCTGGGCTCGTGCCCTCGGATTGCTGCTGCCACCACTGGAGGTTGCCGACCTGGGCTGCGGGGAAGGGTTTCTCACGCTCGAGGTGGCACGCTGGGCGCGGCGTGTCGTGGCGGTGGACCGCTCGGAACGCGTGCTCCAGCGGGCCCGCGCCCTGGCGCGCCGCCGGCGAGTGACGAACGTCAGCTGGAAACGCGGCGAGTTGGATCGGCTGCCGCTGTCGGATGGGGCGGTGGACGCCGCCATCCTGTCGCAGGCGCTGC
>CEQE01146087.1_pt1 | contig 13059 bp, 8 predicted proteins | sample 356201 | NCBI WGS metagenome assembly CEQE01 (sample SAMEA2619970, study PRJEB7988) | marine metagenome | biome: marine biome (ENVO:00000447); feature: mesopelagic zone (ENVO:00000213) & marine oxygen minimum zone (ENVO:01000065); material: "saline water (ENVO:00002010), including plankton...
CCTCGAGACCGTGCCACCGGCTGGCGCGACGCTCATCGTCGGCGCGCCGAAGCACGAGCGCGGTTCGGGCGGCCCGGCGCGGGTCTTTGCCGTCGTCTAGGCGAAGCCGTCCGCGAAGCCAGGGCTGAACGCGCGCCACCTTGCCTACGGGCCGGTGTCGCCGACCCAGTCGGCAACGAGCGCGCCCGCACCGTATGCGGCCGCGGCCACCGCCACGCCGAGCATAAGCATCTCGATCCCGCTCCACCACCAGCTGTCGGTGGTCACCATCGCCCGCGCCGCACCGACCCCGAACAGCACGACGAGGGTCACCGCGCAGGAGGCTTCGAACCGGCCGATCGCCAACTCCGGCGTGAGGTACGGAATCAGCGGGACCGCGCCGACCACGACGAACGACACGAACGTCGCCAGGCCGTGCCGGATCGGCTGCGCCTCTTCCTCGGGCCGATTCTGGGCGGCGAGCGCGCTTTCGTGCGATCGGATGCTGAGGTAGTTGCCGACCCCCATCGACAGCCCGTCGGCAAACAGATTGGCCGCGCCGACCACCAGGACCGCTTTCAGCGACAGCGCGCCGCCGGAGACGCCGGCGACGACGGCGAACGTCGTGACGATGCCGTCGAGCGCGCCGTAGACCAGGTCGCGGATGTAGTGTTGCGCGATCTCGACGGTGTTCTCGGGTGTCTGATGCCGCGATGGCGGGCGTGATACTGACGTCATACTGACCTCACGAGTCGACTGACGGGGACGCTGATGGCGCATCGGCGCCCGACTGCACAGGGATCACTGCCGGCGTTCTGCGAAACGCGTGGCGCGCCACGACGAAGCCGTTGGCCGCGCTGAGCATCACGCCGACCAACAGCGCTGTCGCGCTGGCCGCAATGAGCGGAATCGATTCGGCATAGAACCCGCCCGCCAGGCCAGGCACGCCGACGAGCCAGCCGAGAAACGCGCCGCGCTGTGCGCCGCGCGACGGCATCTGATGCGGCGATGGGACGGGGCCGCGCCAGCCGGAGTCGGCGAACGCCCAGTACCACGCATGTAACGGTAGCAGCCTGGTCTCCATTCCGACGATGAGCTGGCCGAGAAAGCCGAGGAGCGCGAAGACGCCGTAGACGGTTGCCAGGCGCAGCATAGTCACCGACGGGGACGCGATCGACAGCACGAGCCCGCAGCCGGCGCTCAGCCCGAGATACACGACCGCGAGCAGCGCGTGGAGCGAACCGAACTCCGGCACCGGGCGTGCCGGCGGTGCGGGGCGCGAATGACGCTGCATCCAGATCACCTGCGACATGAAGACTCCGAGGCCCGCGAGCGTCGCTCCGGCCGATGCCGTCACGAGCGCGCCGACGCCGCTTGCGAGGCCCACGAACAGGCCCAGCGCTCCGGCTTCGAGCAGGACCGCGCTGGCCACGATCGGCGCGCCGGTTGGCATCGCCGCCGGGAGCACCATCGGGAAGAGCCGGTAGCCGATTCCGACGGCCATCATCGTCGCCCATCCGATTCCGGCCAGGTGCGCATGCGCCAGGGCGTGCCGCAGCGAGTCGCCCGGCAGGATGTCGAGCGAGCCGAGCTTGTCGATGCCGGCCGTCAGACCGAACAGGGCCGCGAGCGTGACGTTGGCGAACGCGAGCACCACGTGGGCCTTGACGGCGGTCTGCACCGGCGCCGCCCAGAGGCTCCGGACGACCCGCGCGCCGACCCACACGAAGCCGGCGATCACGAGCAGCGCGGAATACGCCATCCCGCTCAGTTCGTCGATCCAGAAGTGCGAAACGATCCCGGAGACACCGACCACCGACGACGCCCAGGCCCACGTGTCGCCGCGGCCGGCTGGCAGCGGCGCGCGCAAGGCGAGCGGGCTGACGATGTACAGCGCGCCGAGAATCGATAGGCTGATCCACCCCAGCGTCACGAGGTGCACGACCGCCAGCATTCGGGGGTGGTAGTAGAAACCGGCAACGCTGCGTGGATCGACGGCCACCACCGCGACCGCCAGCGCCAGGAACAGGTGCGCCGCGCCGAAGTACAACCACGGCAAACGGCGCGGCGGCAGGAGATCGGGGGACGCGCCGAACGGAATGGACTTCGGGTCGCCGGTCACCGGGAGCCTCGCGCCGATCGTACCGGGGTCGGCGATGAAACGCCAGCGCCGCGCGGCGCGTCAGAGGCTACATCGAGCACGATCCGGGTGTCGGCAGGCCGACCGGGCGACTTGCCGATCTGATACGCTGCCTGGTGCAGCAGCTTTCTTGCGTCAGCAGACAATGGGAGAAGCGTCGAGGATGGCGGTACGCCTGCGGGCCTGGATAGTCGTGGCGTTGGCGGTCGGCGCCGTGTCGACCGGCTTGGCCCAGACGCACCTCGGGGCGATCCGGGGAACGGTCCTCGACCCGACGGGCGCGACGGTCGCCGAGGCGGCGCTGACGGTCGTGCACGTGCCGACCGGCGTGGGGCGGAAGACGACGACCAGTGTCGACGGCGCGTTCGTCCTGACGCAGCTGCCGCCCGGGAACTACCGGATCGACACCGCGCGCGACGGCTACAAGACCCACGTCAGCCAGACGACGCTGCAGGTCAGTCAGCGGCTGAGTCTAGAGATCCGGCTCGAGATCGGCGCCATCACCGAGCAGGTCGTGGTCACGGCCGACGCGCTCATCGACCGGGAGTCGGTGGCGCTCACGACCGTCGTCGACAACGCCCAGATCGTCCAGCTGCCGCTCGACGGCCGGAACTTCCTCGAGCTGGCCTTGCTCGCGCCCGGCACATCGCCGGCAGCGCAGGGGTCGGCCGCCTCGGTCCGCGGCGACTTCGCCATGAGCGTCAACGGGGCGCGCGAGGACGCCAACGCCTTCCTCCTCGACGGCGGCTACAACGTCGACCCCAAGCTGAACACGTCGTCGGTCCGACCGCCCGTCGACGCCATCAAGGAATTCCGGGTCCTGACCAACACCTACGACGCCTCGTTCGGTCGCCACGCCGGCGGCCAGGTCAACGTGACGACGATGGCCGGTAGCAACCGGTTCTCGGGCATGGCCTACGAGTTCTTCCGCACCCAGGCGCTGAACGCCACCAACGCCTTCGCGCCGTCCGACCAGCCGGCACCCGACTATCGACGCAGCCAGTTCGGCCTGTCGATCGGCGGTCCGGTGGTGCGGAACCAGACGTTCTTCTTCGCCGACTACGAGGGGCTGCGGCTCGACGAAGGGATCACGCAGATCGCGAACGTGCCCACGGCGGCCGAGCGGCAGGGCGACTTCTCGGCCAGCCTGCTGCTGCCGCCGACGAATCCGGTCACGGGCCAGCGTTTCCCGGGCGACGTGATCCCGGCGCCGTTCGTGGACCCGATCGGCGGAGCGATCGCGAATCTCTACCCGCTGCCGAATCGTGCGGTCCCGTTCGAGAACCACGTTGACTCGCCGACGCTGCGCGACCGCAACGATCACGTCGACGTCCGCGTCGACCATCTGATCGGCGCCGGGTCGACGCTCATGGCCCGCTATAGCCTGGGCGACCGACGGCTGTTCGAGCCGTTCTCCGGGCCGGGCTTCGCGGCCGTGCCCGGTTTCGGGTCGGACATCGAGCGCCGTGCGCAGAATCTCGTCGTCGGACTTACACAGGTCGTCTCGCCGAGCATCGTCAACGACCTGCGGGTCGTCTACAACCGCGTCTCCGCCGGCGTCTTTCACGAGAACCTCGGCAACAGCCTGAGTACCGCGGTGGGCTTGCCCGAGCTGTCGGACAACCCGCGCGATTTCGGCTTGAGCTTCATCACGATCACGGGCTACTCGCCGCTCGGCGACGAGTTCAACAACCCGCAACGGAGCACGACGAACACGGTGCAGCTGCTCGATTCGCTGACCTATGTGCGCGGGCGTCACCTGTTGAAGTTCGGCGCCGACGCGCTCTTCACGCGACAGGAGGCGTTCCGCGACGTCCAGTCGCGCGGCTTCCTCACATTCTCGAGCCAGCCGAACTTCACCGGCAACGCACTCGCCGACCTGCTGCTCGGCCTACCGCTCGTCACGGGCGGCGCGCGGCTCGACAACCCGCAGCGGCTACGCACCGAGAGCATCAACCTGTTCGTGCAGGACGAGATCAGGCTCGACGACGACCTGACGCTGTCGGCCGGCCTCCGCTACGAGGTGATCTCGCCGCCGGTCGACGTCGAGGACCGCGCCAACGTCTTCGACCCGGTGTCGGGGACGATCGTGCAGGTGGGCACGGAGGGCGTGCCGCGAAGCGGCTACGCGACCGACACCAATAACGTCGCGCCGCGGGTGGGCCTGGCGTGGGCGCCGGGCGGCCGCGGTGACACCGTCATCCGAGGCGGATACGGCATCTACTACAACCAGTCGGCCCTGGCGCCGGGCGAAGGGCTCTACTTCAACCCGCCCTACTTCGACTTCAACCTGTACTTCCCGCTGCCCGGCTTGCCGCTGACGCTGGCGAATCCGTTCCCCGAGCAGTTCCCGCTGCCGACGCCGCCCTCGGCGCTGGCGTTCGACCCAGCGCTCAAGACCCCGTGGCTCGAGCAGTGGAGCGTCGGCGTTCAGCGGAAGTTCGGTGGCCGGCGCGCGATCGAGATCGCCTACGTCGGCTCCAGAGGACACGACCTGTTGACGGCGCGCGACATCAACCAGCCCGAGCCGAGCCCGGTCCCGGTCAACCGACGCCCCGACCCGAGATTCGGCGACATCGTCTCGCTCGAGTCCACGGCCAGATCGCGTTATGACGCGCTGCAGGTAACGGCCCAGCAGCGGATGCGCGACGGCCTCACGCTGCACGCCGCGTACACACTCGGCAAGTCGACCGACGACGCCTCGGATTTCTTCACGAGCGCCGGCGACCCGAACTTCCCACAGGACAGCAACAACCCCGGCGCCGACCACGGTCGATCGAGCTTCGACGTCCGCCACCGGTTCACGGCCAGCTTCGCCTACGTGCTGCCGTTCGGCGCCGGTCAGCGCTGGGCGTCGGAGGGATGGGCCGCACGGGTCCTGGGCGACTGGACCATCGCCGGAATCTTCACCGCAGAGAGCGGGGCGCCGTTCACCGTGGCGTTGCTGCCGGAGATCGACAACAGCAACACCGGGCGCGCCGCGCTCGGGTTCGGCGCGAACGATCGGCCAAGTCTGTCGGGCAACGCCGCGCTGAGGGATCCGTCAGCCGCAGCGTGGTTCGACACCGACGCCTTCACGTTCCCGGCGTTCGGGAGCTTCGGCAACGCCGGGCGCAACATCCTGGACGGACCGGGCTACCAGAACCTCAACCTGGCCGTCCTCAAGCTGGCATCGCTGAGTGAGGGTGTGAACGTCCAGCTCAGGCTCGAGGCGTTCAACGTCCTGAACCGTGTGAACCTCGGTTTGCCGGACGTGTTTCTCGGCTCGCCGACCTTCGGCCGGATCCTCACGGCCGGTCCCGCCCGGCGGCTGCAGCTCGGCCTGAAGCTGATTTACTAGTAGGGCTTCGCCTGCGGCTCGCCCCTGCAGCCCTGCTCACTCGCTCCGCTTCGGAGGCCCCAGCATCTCTCTTGGGTCCGCATGAAGGGGCAAGGACTGCCCTACGCAACTGAGGACGATCAGAGCGCGCACGGCGCGCTCCGCGGGCGCCGGCACGGGGTGTCCGGGGTCCCCGTAAGGCGCCCGCGTGGGGCTTGGGGCGCAAGGCACCCCATCTAGGTACCGTTCAGTAGCGCTTGGATCTGCGCCTCGAACGTCGCGAACGGCTGGGCACCGACGATGATGGTGCCTTCCACCGTGTCACCCGAAGCGCGGCCGACGACGAAGCTGGGCGTGCCGGTGAGGCCGATCGCACTCGCGGCGGCCATGTCGGCCTGCACCTCGGTCGTGTACTTTCCGCTGCCCAGACACGCCTCGAAGCCGGCGCCGTCGAGTCCCAGGTCCGCGGCGTAGTCGACGAGCGCCGCATCGTCGAGCGCGTTGATGTTCTGGAACATCACCTCGCGCATCTCCCAGTACTTCCCCTGCTCGTCGGCGCAGCGGGCGGCGTAGGCGGCCTGCTCGGCGTTGGCGTGCATCGGCAGCGGCAGATCGCGGCTCACCAGCCTGACCTGCCCGGTGTCGATGTACTTCGCCTTCAACTCGCCGAAGGTCGTCGTGGCGAACCGGCTGCAGAACGGGCACTGGTAGTCGGTGAACTCGACCATCGTGACCGGTGCATCGAGACTCCCGAACGAGTGGGCGTCGGCGATCGAAACCTCGGCCGACCGCGGACGAGGCGCCTGTGCCTGCGGCGCCTGCGGCGCGCCACCCTGGCCCTCCAGCAGCTTCCGGATCTCCTGCAGCTCGTTGAGGATCGCCGCCGCCTGGCCCTGGTTCATCGCCGACGACTGGCGATTGCAGCCCGCGGCAAGCGCCGAGCCGATCGAAACCACCACGCCGAATATGACCATTCTTCGCATCTGCTTGGTTCCTCGCGGCTGATCGTATCAAGCCCGAAGGAAAAGTGAGACCCAGCCCAGCGCCGGGCCGGATTCACGCAGGGTTCGAGGGCGTCAACGGTCTGGCGGTTTGCGGCGTCCTTCACCTTGACGGTCAAAAGACGCACATATTAAGGTCGAAGGGTTTCGGCCCTTCGAACCGTTCGAATCAGATGACCAAGTTCTCGAAGCACCGCCCCGGCTCGGCGATTCTCCTGGCCATCACGATGGCACTCTCGGCCGGTTCCGCCGCGGCCGACGACTGGCCCGACTGGCGTGGGCCAAACCGCGACGGCACCTCGTCGGAGACCGGACTGCCCGCGAGCTGGTCGCCCGACGGCGAGAACCTCGCCTGGCGCGTGCCCTACGGCGGACGCTCGGCGCCGATCGTCCTCGGCGGCCAGGTGTACATCCAGAACGGCGTCGGCGGCGACGAATCGCTCCAGGAGCGCCTGATGGCGTTCGACGCCGGCAGCGGTGACCTGCTCTGGGAACATCGCTTCAACGTCTACCTCAGCGACGTGCCACCGCATCGCGTCGGCTGGGCGTCGCCCACGGGCGATCCGACGACCGGACATCTCTATGTGTACGGCGCCGGTGGGACGCTCCTGTCACTGACCGCGGGGGGCGAGCTACGCTGGCAGCGTTCGCTCAACGAGGATTTCGGCCTCATCACGACCCACGGCGGCCGAACGGTCTCCCCGGTCCTGGACGGTGATCTGGTCATCGTCAGCGGGCTGTCGTCGGGCTGGGGCAACCAGGCGATCGGCCGCCATCGGTTCATGGCGTTCAACAAGAACAATGGCGAGACGGTCTGGGTGAGCACGCCCGGCGGCCGCGCCTTCGACACGACCTACTCGACGCCGATCATCACGGACGTGGACGGCACCCGCCTGCTCATCGCCGGTGGCGGCGACGGTGCGGTGCACGCGATGCAGCCGCAGACCGGCCTGCCGGTCTGGAAGTTCGCGATGAGCAAGCGCGGCATCAACGCGGGCGTCGTTTTCGCCGACAACCGCGCGTTCGTCAGCCACAGCGAAGAGAATCTGGGTACGAGCGAGATGGGCCTGCTGGCGGCTGTCGACGCCACCAGCACCGGCGACCTCGACGCCGACGCTGTCGCCTGGCAGGTCACCGGGTTTCAGGGCGGCTACGCCTCGCCGGTCATCGACGGCGACCGGATCTACCAGATCGACAACAGCGCGAACCTCGCGGCGTTCGACCTGACGTCGGGCGCGGCCCTCTGGGAGATGAACATCGGGACGATCCAGCGCGCGGCGCCGGTGCTGGCCGATGGCAAGCTCTACCTCGGATCGGTCACCGGCCGGTTTTTCATCCTCGAGCCCGGCCGTAACGGCGCCGAGGTCCTGTCCGAGGTGCAGCTCGGCACGGTGGAGGAGCCGGAAGAACTCATCGCCTCCCCCGCCATCGCCGACGGCCGGGTCTACGTCGTCACCGACCAGGCGCTGTACGCCATCGGCCCCGACGAGCCTCGGTCGAGCACAGGCCTGACGCCACCTGCGGCGCTGCCGACGTCGATCGGTCCGGTGAGCCAGGTGCGGGTGTCGCCGACGGAGCTGGTCGTCGAACCTGGGCAACCGGTGTCGCTCACGGCGGATCTCTTCGATGCCCGGGGTCGACAGGTGCCGAACGGCACGGTGACCTGGGCGCTCGACGGACTCGAGGGCACGGTCACGCCCGGTGGCGAGTTCGTCGCCGATCCTGCCGCCGGCATGCAGGCCGGCTCGGTGACGGCATCGGCTGGTGGCGCGACCAGCAGCGCCCGGCTTCGGGTGATTCCGCCGCTGCCGAACGAGTACGATTTCGAAGCGGACGCGCCGAGTAGCTCCCCGTCGCACTGGATCGCTTCGACCGGAAAGTTCGAAGTGCGCGACGAGGCCGGCAGCCGTGTGCTGGTCAAGAAGTCGGACAATCCATTCACCCGGCGCGCGCGCGTCTATATTGGCGATTCCGATCTGTCCGACTATACGGTCGAGGCCAACGTCTCGGCGATCCGCAGCCGCCGCCAGATGGGCGATGCCGGCGTCAACGCCCAGCGCCACACGCTGGTGCTGATGGGCAACCACCAGCGGTTGGAGCTACAGACCTGGCAGCCCGAGACCGTGCGCACGGTCACGATGCCCTTCGCCTGGGAGCCCGAGACCTGGTACCGGTTCAAACTCAGCGTCGAGAATCTCGACGATGGGAGGGTGCGCGCACGCGGGAAGGTCTGGCCACGGGACGAGGCCGAACCCGCCGACTGGGCGCTGGAGGCGATCGACCCGAACCCGCATCCACAGGGCAGCCCCGGGATCTACGCGAACGCGCCGTTCGAGATCTTCTTCGACAACGTACGCGTCTACTGAGCAGGAAGACAGGCAGGAGGCTGGACATCGATGCGACGGCGATTCAGCAGGTGGTGTGTCACGGCGGCCATGGCCCTCGCGCTCGCAGCGGCTGGCTCGTCCCTCCGAGCCCAGCAGTCGCCCTCGATCGACTGGCCGATGTGGGGCGGCACGCCCGACCGGAACATGGTGTCGGACATGACCGGCCTGCCAGCCGATTGGGACGTGGATAGCGGTCGCAACGTCAGATGGGTGGCCGAACTCGGCTCGCAGACCTACGGCAACCCCGTCGTCGCCGAGGGCGTCGTGCTGGTCGGCACGAACAACGAGGCGGTCAAGGACCCAAGTCAGCAGGGTGACATGGGCGTTCTCATGGCCTTCCGTGAGTCGGACGGTGAGTTCCTCTGGCAGCACGCCAATGCGAAACTCATCGCGGGCCGCGTGCACGACTGGCCCTATCAGGGCGTCTGCTCCTCGCCGCTGATCGAAGACGGCGTCGCCTACTACGTCTCGAACCGGGGCGAGGTCGTGGCGCTCGACCTCGAGGGGTTCCACGACGGTGAGAACGACGGCTGGGTGCAGGACGAGCCGTCCCAGAACGAAATCGACGCCGACGTCATCTGGCGGTTCGACATGCTCGAAGAAGTCGGGGCGTTTCCCCACAATATGTCGAATTCGTCGCCGGTCACGCACGGCGAGTTGATCTACGTGAGCACGTCGAACGGGCAAGACGAGAGCCACGTCAACATCCAATCGCCGTTCGCGCCGTCGATCATCGCTCTCAACAAGACGACGGGTGAACTGATCTGGGAGGACAACTCGGTCGACGACCGGATCCTGCACGGTCAGTGGGCCTCGCCGACCGTCGGCACGATCGGCGGGGTCGACCAGGTCATCATGGGCCAGGGCGACGGCTGGATCCGCGGCTATGAAGCGACCACGGGCGAGAAGCTGTGGGAATTCGACACGAATCCCAAGGACTCGGTCTGGCCGCGCACCCGCAACGAACTGATTGCCACCGCGGTCGTCTACGACGACCTCGTCTACATCGCCAATGGGCAGGACCCCGAGCACGGCGAAGGGATCGGCAACATGTACGCGATCGACGCGTCGAAACGCGGCGATATCACCGACACCGGGCGGGTCTGGTACTACACCGACATCCGCCGATCGATTTCGACCCCCGCGATTCACGAGGGGTTGATCTACCAGCCGGACTTCAGTGGCTTCCTCCACTGCATCGACGCCAAGACCGGTGAGGTGTACTGGGTGCACGACACATTCGCCGCGATCTGGGGCTCGCCGCTCGTCGTCGAAGGCCGCGTCTATCTGGGCGACGAGGACGGCGACGTGGTGGTGCTGAGAACCGGCAAGGAGCTCGAGGTCATCGCCGAGATGAACCTCGGCAGCGCGGTCTACGGTACGCCGGTGCCGGCCAACGGCGCACTCTTCCTCAACTCCCGCAACCGGCTGTTCGCGTTCGTCGCGGACTGACGACAGGCGCGTGACGCCGTTCGACTTCCAGCTACGCACGCGGATCGTCTTCGGCGCCGGCGCCGTCGAGCGGCTGGCCGAGCTGGCCGGCGAGTTCGGGTTCCGGCGGACACTGCTCGTCGCCGATCCGGGCCTGGTCGAGGCCGGCCACGTCGACCGGGCCACGGCGCTACTCGACGCGGCGGGCATCGCGGTCTTCCCCTTCCACGACTTCCGTCCGGACCCGGACACCGACGCCATCGAGACGGCACGGGCTTTCGCGGCGCCCCACGCGGTCGATTCGATCATCGGCCTCGGCGGCGGCAGCTCGATGGACTGCGCCAAGGGCGCCAACTTCCTGCTCACCAACGGCGGCCGGATGCAGGACTACCGCGGCTTCGGCAAGGCGGCGCGCCCGATGCTGCCGTCAATCGGCATCCCGACCACGGCCGGCACCGGAAGCGAGGCCCAGGTGTGGGCGATCATCGCCGATGCCGCCACCCACATGAAGATGGCGTGCGGCGCGCCCGGGTCGGCGTTTCGGGTGGCGCTGCTCGATCCGGATCTCACGCTGTCGCAGCCGGCCGCCGTCACGGCCGTGACCGGTTTCGACGCGATCGCGCACGCCGTGGAGAGTTACGTGACCAGCCGGCGCACACCGGTGTCGACCTGTTTCGCCCGCGAAGCCTGGCGGCTGCTGACCGGTGCCTATCTGCGCGTCCTGACCGATCCGGCCGATCGCGAGGCGCGATCGGCGATGCTCCTGGGCGCGCACTACGCCGGTATGGCCATCGACCAGTCGATGCTCGGTGCGGCCCACGCCTGCGCCAACCCGCTGACCGCGCATCACGGCGTCACCCACGGACGGGCGCTGGCCATCCTGCTGCCCCACGTCGTGCGCTGGAACGCCGCGGAGGTGGCGCCGCTCTATGCCGAGTTGCTGGCTCTCGCCGACCGGGCGACCGGGGCGGACGGCGCGGGACCTGGGCTGGCCGGATATATTCAGGAATTGGCGGCCGCGGCCGACTTGCCGGCGTCGCTCGGTGACGTCGGTGTGGCCGAACTCGATCTGGCCACGCTGGCCGGGGAAGCCGGCGAGCAGATGACCGGGCGGTTCAACCCGCGGTCGTTCGACGCCGAAGCCGCGGAGGAGATCTACCGATGCGCGCAATGACCTTCGTCGTAACGCTGACCCTAGCCGTCTTGGGTGGCCACCCGGCCAGTGCCCTGGCTCAAACGGCTGACGCGTGGCCTCAGTTTCGGGGCAACCAATCGCTGACCGGCGTCACCGTGTCGAGTGTGCCCGACGACCCCGCGCTGCTCTGGACGTTCGACACGGGCGATACCGTCGACTCCTCCGCCGCGATCGCCGACGGCGTCGTTTACGTGGGCACCTATGCCGGAGACCTGATCGCGCTCGACCTCGGCGACGGCTCCCTACGCTGGCGCTACCAGGCCTCCGAGTACGGCATCGGTGAATCATCGCCGGCTGTCGCCGACGGGGTCGTCTACATCGGCGACCTCTTCGGCGTGTTGCACGCCGTCGACGCCGACACCGGTGAGGCGCGCTGGACCTTCGCCACCGAAAGCGAGATCAAGTCGTCTCCGGTCGTGGTCGGCAACATCGTCCTCATCGGCTCGTATGACGGCTATCTGTACGGCCTCTCGGTGAGCACCGGCGCGGAAATCTGGAGGGTGGAGACCAGCAGCTACGTGCACGCCACACCGGCCGTCGTCGACGGCGTGGCCTTCTTCGGAGGCTGCGACGAGCAGTTCCGCGGCGTGCGGATCCGCGACGGCGAAGAGATCTTCAGCGTCTCTTCGGGCGCCTACACCGCTGCATCGCCCGCGATCGCCGGCACGATGGCCTTCTACGGCACGTTCGACAACGAAGTCCTGGCACTCGACCTGGCAGAGCGGGAGGTGTTGTGGCGCTACGAACACCCGACGCGGCACTTCCCGTTCTACTCGTCGCCGGCGTTCCACACCGGGCTCGTCGTCCTGGGCGGGCGCGATCGGATGGTGCACGCACTCGACGCCGCGACCGGCGAGGCTCGATGGATCTTCACGGCGCGCGGACGCATCGATTCGTCGCCCGCCATCGTCGGCGGCCGTGTCTACATCGGTTCGAACGATGGACGTCTCTACGGTTTGGAGCTGGCCGACGGCGCGAAGGCGTGGGAATACGAACTCGGATCGGCCATCACCGCGTCGGTCGCTGTCGCCGACGGGCGTCTCGTCGTCGGCGCGCAAGACGGCCTGATCTACTGCTTCGGATGAGACTCGGCGGCGGCCCGGTTTCCGTTGACTTCGCCCTACCCCGGGTGTATTTGTGTACCGAACACGGCGACGTGGTCGGTCCGCGGTGCCAACACGAAGAGGAGGCGCAGATGTCTCCACCGGGCCACCCACACCCTCGGTAGCGTTTCGCGCGGCGAACGCCGGGCGAAGCTTCCGGGGGCACTCCAAGACTCGACGGCATCAAGGAAGAATCGCGCCGGCACGCTCCCGGCCAGCGGCCGTGAGGCCGGCCATGGGCCCGACGGCCCGCACGACGGTGCCGTTCAGTCGAATCTCGAGCAGTATCGGGCGGCGTGGTCGAGAGACCGCGCCGCCCTTCTTCTTGGACCCTCCTCTGCGTCAGACATCTGGGGTAGGCGCGCCGGCTGCGCCGCCGAAAAGGCATTGACCGCTGACTTATTCTGGCGGTAAGCTGTGGCAACAGTTCAAATAAGTGTCGCCGGGGGTGGGGCCGGTGAGCCTCGTCCACCCGGTGAGCCTCGTTCACGCGGTGAGCCTCGT
>CEQE01067644.1_pt1 | contig 13046 bp, 10 predicted proteins | sample 356201 | NCBI WGS metagenome assembly CEQE01 (sample SAMEA2619970, study PRJEB7988) | marine metagenome | biome: marine biome (ENVO:00000447); feature: mesopelagic zone (ENVO:00000213) & marine oxygen minimum zone (ENVO:01000065); material: "saline water (ENVO:00002010), including plankton...
TATACGATGACGGCTCATCGCGATGTGAAACTAGATGCGACACTGTATCCTCCAGAAACGATACTGGAGATGCTAACATTGCAAGGTGCTAAGGCTCTACTCTCAGATAGAGAGACTGGTTCAATCGAGGTCGGGAAGAAAGCCGATCTCGTACTTTGGGATGTTACGATGCCTGGTTGGACACCTATACTCAATCCCGTCTCAAATCTAATCAACTCTGCCTCAGGGGATAGTGCTCATACAGTGGTCATTAACGGTGATATTGTCATGCGGGACTATAAGATCCAGCACCTTGACGAGACAGCTGTGAGAGAGAAGGGTCAAAAGATTTCTGAGGAAGTTGCAGACCGTTCAGGTACGCGCATACATGCTTCGCCAGTTTGGCCATTAAGCTAAGGGTGCATTACGCAGGTTTATTGAGAGCTTTTCCAGCTATCTTACGTGTGTCTGGGATAATGAAAGTCACGACCAAAGCTATCAAAGCGAAGACCAAGGCCATGCCAACCGCTGCAGCTGGACTGTACGTTTCTGCTAAGAAACCCGCCATAATGCCGGAACTTGAACCGATTGAGGACCCTATCGTAAAGAAGAGACCATAAGCGATTCCTCGTATTCCTATAGTTGTCACTTCTGCAGTGTATGTCATAGCTGCGGGTTGATTGGCATAGTGTAGGATTCCATAGACTGCGACGAAAGTCGCTAAGGCTAGAAGTGGATGCCCTATAATTAGAATGGCAGAGATGCCCGTAACTGTTCCCACAGCTGAAATCTGCAGCATTCTCTTGCTTCCTATTTTATCAGTAGGTTTTCCTCCAACTAATTGACCTAATACTCCGAAAGACAATAAAATAGAGGCCGCCAAGCCAGCGGCTTCAATAGAGAACGCGCGCTCAGCTACGAGGTATATTGGAAAGATGAAATCCATGGCTCTGAAAGTTAAAGCTGCAAACATATCGAACGCAAAGAGGAACCAAAGGGAACGGATCCTTACAGTCTTCCGAAGATCAGCGAAGAAGTTCTTGGTAAGTGCATTGGTTCTGGGCCTAGGACTTACAAACAGGAGCGAAGTTATCATTGCTACAATTCCATAAAGGAGGAAAGCGCTTGACCAACCAAAAGTAAGTGCTACGACTACGGACAGAACGGGTGTTATTATTTGGCCTATGTGGCCCAATGCTCCGTGGGTACCCATTGCTGACGCAGTTCTATCTGAGAAGAGCTTTGAGATGAGACTGTTGGCTGAAGGATGATACAAGCTCCCCCATGCACCTATGAGAAAGAAACCTAGTGCTAGTCCGATCTCGTTGGGCATGAACCAGATTACTAGAGATGAACCTCCAGATAGTCCCATGCTCAATGCAATCATTCGATATTCGCCGAAACGATCTGCTAGTACGCCACCGGCTAGAGCACCAACGCCCCACGTGGCAAAACCTATGGTTGATATGATCCCTAACGTCTGAATAGATATGTCAGTGGTGGCAAGTATTATCGGGATCAGAGGAGGAAAGAGTACTAAGAGAGAATGATTGAGTGAATGTGCCAATCCCATGGCTAAGAGAGTCCCGTGGCGTCGTACCGACATTGGCCGTACCAATTTCCCCTATCTCTATTAACCCCGCGATAGGTCTAACAACCAGAATCTTGATCGTTCATCGACGCAAACAACTCTTAGTTATAGGTTATGGACGAGAAATCTGTACACCCGTGGCCTACGAGATAGCCTATCGAATAGGTCGGGAAATCTCACGCCATGATGCTATCTTGGTAACGGGGGGCTTGGGAGGAGTGATGGAGGGGGCGTCTAAAGGCGCCAAAGACGTAGGTGGTCTGGTGGTGGGAATACTCCCGCAGGACGAAGCATCTTTCGGTAACGACTATCTTGATGTTGTGATCTCCACTGGTATTGGTTACGCCCGGAACTTCATTACGGCCTATTCTTGTGATGCTATAGTGATAGTGGGTGGTGGAATTGGAACTCTTGTTGAAGCCGGTGTGGCCTATATGAAGAGAAAGCCAATTGTTTCGATGTTAGGGAGTGGTGGCGTCGCAGACAAGTTTGCCGGAGAATATCTGGATGAAAGGCGGCTAGTCAGGTTGGAGGGAGAAACTGATCCTGCAAAAGCTATCGAGAAGGCACTTTCACTCGCGAATACTAGAAAGACCAATAGCCCTTGACTTGCATGAACTTATCATAAGGGTTACAGTCGTGTGCAAAACACTTCAAAGAATTAATATGATGTCTAATTATGCAATAGTGAGTTAATCGATTCATGGAGGAAGGAAAACAGCGGATCGTCGTGGGTACTGATCTCATGCGGAAAGGAGCAACCATGCTCCGTGAAGCTTGTCCGCGGTGTGGCGGCCTTCAGGTAAAGTACCAGAAACGGACACTATGCATGAATTGTGGGGATCTTTCTGACGCCGCCACGATGGCAGAGACTAGTACCGTAGACACTCTGACCTCTCTTAAGGACCTTATACTGGTCAAGGTGGACCAGGCTGCAGTTCTATTGCGTAAGGAAACGGATCCCCAACGTCAGAGCGACTTGGCGTCATTACTGCTAAAATATGTCGAGTTAATTGGGCGACTTGAACGACCAGATTCCAAATAGATCGGCTAGTCTACGTAGTAACTTTCTCACAATAATATTGTAATCTTCATAACAGTTGGTCGTGAGTCATTAGAGATAATAACTTAGTTTGATTTGTATTGGCCTAACTCGAAGATGACAAAATTTGAAAGTGTAATAGGTCAAGAAATATTGGAGGTAGATGAGAAAGAGAACGAACTGACTATTATCATACGGGACAACCGGTATCTGTTCATAAAAGTAATTGACGGTAAACTCACAGTAGATTCAGTTCCCGAATAACTATAGTTGAACTCGGTGTATGGGATAATGGACTATTCCGTACACTAGGGTATCTCAGAGATACTTCACAAGCTCGTCTTTGTTGGGCTCCCGTTGAAACCGCGAATGACATTCCTTACAGAGTCGTGTTCCGCCTCCTACTACGAGGAGTTCTTCTTCAGGTGTATCATGAGGAAGCTGCTCCCAACCCGCACACTGGCTCATAGGAATTGACTTGACTCTAAATTATTTAATTATATTTGTGGTGCGATAATTAGAGTGGATTTGCTCAGTTTGACTGGGTAGCTGCATGAAATGGACCTTGTCAGTGGACAAGAAGTCCCAATTGATGAATGGTGGGCGCAATTCTATGCCGGTCGGTACTTCAATTTGCAGCTCAACAGAGAGCTCAATCAACTCATCAAATGAAACAATACCTGTGCTTGAGCTCGGGTAAGCACAAATGGATATTGTCTATTCTTATGTTGATATAGCTACGCGTTCGGCCGGAGGATTCTCGCCTGGAATGAATCCTTGGTACTCTTTGCCGAGTTGTTTTGCATGCTCTTCGACATCTGCTCGGATCTTTCCATAGCCTCTGGTGGGTAGATGTTTCAAAGCGACTCCCTTGATTTGTTCCAAGCTGTCAATTGCCTGGTTCACCATGAATGTCTCTAGATCTTGGCAGATCTTTTCTACTTCATTCGGCCCTCGATAGATTGCGGTGCATACGGCGCCTACGTCTGAACCTAACATGATGCATTTTACGATATCTTCTGCAGTCTGAATACCTCCAGATGGAAGCATAGCTTTGTCCTTGCACAGTCGCGCGATATCTGCTATCATTCTGAAAGTTAGATACTTGAATGCTCTTCCCTCGACTTTCGCATAAATCTGTTTACCCGAGTAAAGATCAATATCCAAGACTGGAGCTGAACCCATGAATGAGAATCCATCTACCCAACGGCCGTAGGTTTGAGGAATGATGTCTGGATTCTTGGTAAGCCAGTTTCCTACCAGTGTTTTTGGTATCAACGGTATATCTATGGAATCGCGTATAACTTTCAATAATTCGTCGAGGCGTTCCGGGCTCTCCGACCAATAGTTGCCTAATCTCTCATATCCCTTGCCCGGGTATTGTAGTGACCGGAAGGCTGATGCAGAAGGACACACCAGGTCCATGTGGATTGCAGCAGCACCTGCTTTTTCGAATTCTCGCGCTATGATTGTGGCTTCATCGGCACTACGTGGAGAAAAACTTCCCACGATATATGAGCCATGTTGATCAGCATATGGCTTTACTTCTTTTATGAATTCAGTCATCTTCTTGTGTCCAGGGTTCTGAAGCGCCTCCGTACCATCAAGAGTATACATGTTGTCGTCGTATACCCAATAACAACGTGGCTGAGGTGTAGCATCCCACTGTCGAGGCCAACCTCCAAGAGGGTCCCACGTAGTTGATTTCGTGACTACCGCAGAGCAGCCCATCTTGATCAGACGTTTCATCCCCCATGGAGAAACACTATAGCCTGCGGATTCGGCTACGACTGGGTTCTTCAGATCAAGACCTATCCATTTCACGCTAAGATCTGCAAAAAGCTCCATCTACGTTTTTTTTTGGACGTCGTATGACTATTAAGTTTTCTGTGGAAAATGATTAGAAAAGTTCGCACCAGTATTTAGTCTATGGCATGCGATAGCCATTATAACTTCTGCATTTAACTACTCTAGCAATGACAGTTGATCTTGTTATCAAGAATTGTAACATTGTTTCGCCAGAAGGAGTCTTCCATGGAGGGATCGCTATAGACGGAGGAAAAATTGTAGCTATGGCTTCTAACTCAAACTTGCCGTTTGCATCGCGTACTATAGATGCACACGACCATTATGCATTCCCCGGTATAATTGATCCTCATACCCATCCAGGGAAGCGAGACTTTGCTACCGATATCAAAAACGAATCCCTTGCTGCATTGGTGGGTGGAGTTACTACAATGGGAGCTATCATCAAGAGCTCGCGGATGGGTGTGGGTTGGAGTGACGCGCCGCCAACATCAGTCTCATACAAACAGACGTTTCCAGCGGCTGAGAGCGCTGTAACTAGCTCAGCAGGGATTGATGTATACTTCAACTTCGGGATAGTTAATGACGAACAAGCAAATGAGATCCCGTTTTATGTAAAAGAATACGGTGTAACTTCTTTCAAGTTCTATCTGGGATATATGGGTGGGGACAGAGCAAGTCAACGAGCAGGTCTGGGAAACTTCTCCTCGCGCTTAGGTTTTCCAGACGGCTTTGATGATGGTACTGTTTATCTTGGGTTTGAAAATATAGCAAAGGCTGGGCCTCCTTGCATTGCTCACATCCACGCTGAAAATATGGAGATCGTACGGATATTTTTCGAGCGGGCTGCAACTCAGGGAAATGCCGACCTGGCCATGTGGAATGCAAGATCCCCTGGTTTCTGTGAAGCTCACCATATCCGCTCTTACGCTCAGCTGGCCCAGCTCACGGGGTGTCCACTCTATGTTGTTCACCTTAGTACCACCGACGGTCTCGATGAAGTAATTCGCGCGAGGCGCGAGGGCGTGAATATTACAGCGGAAACCGGACCACAGTGGCTCATTATCGATGAAATGGATGATCCGCCAGGCTTTTGGGGAAAGGTAAATCCTCCAATCCGTGACCGAGCGACCCATGAAAAACTATGGGTGGGTCTCCGCGACGGTGATATCTCTTGCACTGGAACTGACCATGTCCCAAACATGAAGGAGCAGTGTCATGGGCCTGAACTGATGACTGAGGGCAAAGCAAGCTACAAGGGTACTGGTGGTGTGGGGATGCAGACAATGTTTCCAGCTCTGTTAAGTGAGGGGGTCCGTAAAGGGCGAATCAGCCTCGCAAGGATAGTTGAGACTTGTTGCCAGAACAATGCTTTTGCAGCAGGTCTGTTTCCAAAGAAGGGTGCAATAACTCCTGGAGCTGATGCAGATTTAGTTATTGTAGACATGAAACTGACAAAAAAAGTCACTCCTGAAGTTATCCATTCTCCTCTAAACGCGTTCTTTGAAGGAAGGGAGCTGACTGGTTGGCCGGTTATGACTTTTCTACATGGCGAGCTGGGATTTGAAGATGGTGAGATACTAGCCAAACCGGGAGCTGGCAAATATTTGCGTCGAATTGCGGGTTCTCAATGCTATCCGATGTAATGTTTTCTATACCTGGAAACTGTGATTCTGTCTCATCTTTGTTAGGGGATTGTTCCTATGGAACACGGAAGACTTATAGAGTAACCAATGCTCCATTGGGTGACTCGATAGATTGCCCGGGGTCTCTATTAAAGGGCTCAACAAAACGTTTGGAGATGTAAACGCGGTTAAGGATGTCTCTCTAGAAATTAAGGATGGATCTCTAGTCACTCTGCTAGGTCCAAGTGGATGTGGAAAGACTACTACACTTCGTTGTGTGGCAGGCCTGGAAGATCCAACTGAGGGTGAAATTTCTATCGGAGACGACGTAGTGTATGCCTCTGCGGCCAAGAAGAATATGCCTCCAGAGAAGCGGCAAATTGGAATGGTCTTTCAATCATATGCTATATGGCCACATATGACCGTCTTTGATAATATCGCTTTTCCTCTAAAGATCAGACATGCTACTAAACAAGCAATTAAGGACGGTGTAAATAGGGCTCTGACCACTGTGAGGCTTGAAGGCCTTGGGAGCAGACCTGCAACAGACTTGAGCGGAGGACAGCAACAAAGGGTTGCGCTTGCGCGGGCACTGGTGCATGATCCTCGACTTCTCCTACTCGACGAACCGCTGAGCAATCTCGATGCAAGTCTTCGGGAACATATGAGGGTTGAACTCAAAGAGTTACAAAAGAGGTTGAAAATTACTAGTATCTACGTGACCCATGATCAGCTTGAGGCTATGTCCATATCTGACGCAGTAGCAGTTTTAGATAAGGGAGAAATTGTTTCATTAGGACAACCACGGGATATCTATGACAGACCGACGAATAAGTTCGTAGCATCATTTGTTGGTCGTACCAACTTCATAGAATCAAAGATCGTTAGTAAGGGCAAGGACAATTGCAAGCTAGATTCTAAGATAGGTTTGATTGATAGCCAATCAAAGGCAGAAGGCTTCAAACAAGGTGAAACTGTGCTTTGTGCTATCAAGCCTGAAAACCTACACCTTCACACTAAGCAACCAAGTTCAAAGACGAACGTATTCGATGCCACTGTAGAATACGCCTCCTTCCTTGGAGGCTATTCGGAGGTCATAGTTTCCGTTGGAAGTGAAACTATCAGAATTCATGGGAAATCCGAAGACCTGAACGTAGAGAATGGGAAGAAAGTTATTCTCGAACTTCCTGCTCATCAATGTGTCATCATTAAGAAGTCAAGCTAGAATACGCTCCCACCTATCCATCAATAATACTACGCGTATTTCCTCCGAGAAACCTCTCTTCTAAAACAAGGTACGATAATCTAGCAGTACGTCTTTGATCTATTGGAATTGGTGATAATGAGCAGTTTTCAATTGCTTTCTGTAACTTGAGTGGATCGAGATCGTGGAGTCAAGAACTTTTGGCTTGAAGTACCTGGATATTCAAACCTGATAATAAGAAAATGCATCCGCACTTAAATATATTTGACATCACCGAGAAACCATGCAGGCTTCGACTAGACGAGTAAAATCAATTTATTCTGTTATCGCCTCTCCAAACAGAATTGAAATTCTCCGCATCTTGCATACCGAAGGTCCGCTTACCTATTCTGAACTGAAGTCTTTGGCTGGCTTCAAGTCCAAAAAGGAATCTGGAAAGTTCGCTTACCATCTCAGAAAGCTGGTAAGGCAGGCTCTTATCTCGCTTAATAGGTCAGAGAGGAAGTATATAGTGACCAATCTTGGTCGGCTAATCCTGAACCTGACTAGACAAATAGAGGAACAAGCTGTCATAGAGAGTGGAAAGCTCTATGTTCGAACCTCCCGTCAGACTATGGAAGAATTTAGTGCGGATAAGATACTACAATCAATGGTTCGCGAGGCTGGTATGCCTGTTGAGTTAGCCCAAAAGATAACGAGTGAGACTGAGGCTAGACTCTACAAGTTTCAAACTACGTACCTCACTGCACCACTAATTCGAGAAATGGTGAATGCCCTTCTGATAGAACACGGTCTTGATGAATATCGACATCGTCTAACGCGTTTGGGTCTACCAGTATATGATATCACTGAGCTGGTAAACGGCGCTAGCGGCACCCAAGAAAGTGTACAATCCGTTCTTATGAAAACTTCACATGCTGTCTTCTCTGAATACTTGATGCTGGCACAGCTCCCTAGAGATGTTGCTGATGCTCATCTTGCTGGGGATATTCACATTTCTAATGGGGGATGCTGGGGATTGGTTCCGGACACTGTTTTCTATGATCTAGACGTCCTTGCAGATCGTGGTCTCAGCTTTGGTCACCGTCTGATGTCGAACCCACGCTGCCTTCCACCGGATTCATTAGCATCTGCGTGCTCGGCGCTGGTAACTGTTGGGGTGTTACTCAGCCGTGAGGCTTCAGCTGAAGTATGTCTGTGCGGATTTCCTCAGTATATTGGAAATTATGCGGCCGGAAAAACCGTTGAAGAGCTCCGTGGTCCTATACTTGCAGGACTTCAACTTATTTCTTCAGCTATCAGCGCTGGCTATGGAACCCCAACTGTCACATTGGATTTGAATTTCTCTTCAGACAATGGGCTAGAGGAAACTCTAGGAAACCGGATCCGAGAGGCTAGCCTTCTAGCCTATTCTGAGTACGTGGCGGCAACGCCAATCCCTCGCTTTAACATAGTTACATCTCTGCCAGATGGAACAGATGGCGACGGAATTATGACAAATCTAGCTCGGGCTATTCATCTGGGAGGTATGATCAGTGTAACTGGGGGGGATTCTAATGGTACTGCATTTAGCGGTGTGAGACGCGAAGAGAATAGAAGAGGGAGAGTGGACTGTACAGGTGTATTACACTCTTTATCATTAAATCTACCTCGTCTGGCTTACGAGTCTAATCGCGACGAGACGTATTTTCGAGCTAAACTGGCGTTACTGCTACAAGTTTGCCGCAACGCCGTGGACACGAGACGTCGACTAATTCATGAAATGGTACGAAAAGGGCTTCTTCCTGTAACAGGCCAGAGTCCGGGGACAGATCCTTCTACCTATCTTCAATCTGCACTGAACCTGACTGGCTTGGGTGAAGCTATGACACATCTGATAGGTGACAAGGCTTCGCGCGAGACAAGGATGAACATGGCGGAGAAGATTCTTGATACTGCTACGAAGATGGCACAGGAAGGAACTGGAATGGTTGTACTAAATGATGATTCTGCTGCGCGCTTCACAGCTATTGATTCTGAAAAATACGGAAAAGGCGCAACTTCTTCGGTACGCAATAGATATGGCCAAACACCGGTCATAGAACCTGTTGAACTTCAAGATAATCTCCTGAAGGAATACTCGAGAACCTTTGAGCAGCTGAGTGCTGGATTTTCTGCGACCGTTTCTCTTTCAGCAAAGGCGGAGATTGATGATATTCAACGAATTCTAGGAGCTTGTAAAACCACTTCTGTTCCGTTAAGAATCATGAAACGGACTAGTGTCTGCCAAAGTTGTGGGACAAAGGCCCTATCTGAGGTGGCCCGGTGCAAGAAATGTAGATCAGCGTCGTTGATGCCTGTCAATCTTGTGTAAGAGATATTCGTGTGGTAGTTGCACCAAGCCTGTGCCTGGAAGACAATGAGACGATCATACTTGCATTATTCAAGTCAAATTCAATTCACACGACCCCGTCTCATTGATCAAGCTGTGGCCCTCCAGTCAAGAGGGATTGGTTCACCACTGTTAGCTTTTACGGGGATATACCTTGTATGTGGATGGGCCTGTCACCTAGACTGGAGATGGAAAGACGTCAACTAATATTATTGGTAATGCTGACTCCCCTTCTAAGATTCGTAAACGTGACGGCAGGATAGAGGGCTTTGACGCAGCGAAGATTTCGGATGCCATCTGGAATTCAGCTAGATCTGTTGGCGGGAGTGATAGGGCGACAACAGAACGTCTGGCGGGTAGGATAATCGATCAACTACTTCCGAGCTTCGGGAGTGAACATGTTCCTTCAGTAGAAGAGATTCAAGATATTGTTGAGAAAATGCTGATTGAGGAGGGACATGCAAAGACTGCCAAAGCCTATATCCTATATCGGCAAAAGCGGAGTGAAATTCGAGAAGAAAAAAGAAAAGTACTGGACAAGGAAGAAATAGATGAAGTTGACAAACGATTTGACGTTAATGCACTCCGCGTTCTAAAAGCTCGATACCTGCGGAAAGACAAGTATGGAAAGACCGTTGAGTCACCAAAACAGCTCTTTGAACGCGTAGCCATCCATGTTGGATTACCTGATATTCTTTACGACGAGAAATTCTTCAATCTAAAAGGCGGAGAGACAGAGCGTCCTATTGAATTCTTTGACCCTCTTGTTGAGGAAGGAAAACTTGCAATAGGTGAATATCAACTAAATCGGTATCATCTTGAGGCACTCCATCGAATGTATCTTCGGTTTAACCGTGGCGGACAAATGAAGACTAGCTGGAATGGGGTGATGGATGCTATCAAGAACGGTGCCTTGGACAACTACGAACAGACAATTCGGCGATATTACGACCTCATGGTTTCAAAACAATTTATGCCAAATACGCCTGCCTTGGCCAACTTTGGAAATCCCCTGGGAATGGGATCGGCATGTTTTGTGCTTAATGTCGAAGACTCCTTGGAAGGTATTATGGACGTCCTGAAGAATACATCTATTGTCTTCAAGGCAGGGGGCGGTATGGGGTACAACTTTTCGAAGCTTCGTCCGGAAGGAGACTTTGTTAGCACTACACACGGCATAGCATCGGGTCCAATCAGCTTCATGAAACTGTTTGATACCATGACAGAAGTCATTAAACAAGGAGGTATTCGACGCGGCGCTAACATGGGAATATTGAACATCAATCATCCAGACATTGAGAAATTCATAACTGCAAAGGCTGGGAACAAGGCCCTGCGAAATTTCAATATCTCTGTGCTCATCTTGCCGGACTTTTGGGATCACTATGAAAGGAATGAGCCTTATCCCCTAGTAAATCCTAGAAATGGCGAGATAGTTCGGCGAGTCAGCCCTCGTGTTCTTCTTGATCTAATCGTATATCATGCCTGGGAAAGCGCGGAACCCGGAGTCATATTCCACGATCACGTGAATCGATATAATCCACTCATGAAGTCGTTAGGACCGATAGTAGCAACAAACCCGTGCGGCGAAGTATTGCTTTATCCAAACGAATCCTGCAACCTGGGAAGTATCAATGTCTGGAGCTTTGTAAGCGAGAATGAATCAGGCGAGATGGCCTTTGATTGGCAAGGACTGGAACAAGCAATACGTCTCACGACCCACTTCCTTGACAATGTTATCGACGTGAATAACTATCCACTTAAAGCGATCGAGGAGATGACTCTTGCAAGCAGAAAGATAGGGTTGGGTGTCATGGGCCTCGGAGATCTCCTTTACGATATGGGGCTAACCTATGGAACTGAGGAATCACGGCGATTTATGGAGAAGCTCATGGAATTCATCAATTACCACACAAAGATAGAGTCTATATCCATCGCAAAAGAGCGAGGTAGTTTTTCATACTATGGTCAAAGCTTTTACACTGAGGGAAAGATGCCCTTCAGCGGTTTCCTCTCACCCGATGCATGGAGCTTTGATTGGAGAAGGGTTGCGGAAGAAGCGAAGACCAAGGGAATAAGAAATACATACACTACTGTAGTTGCTCCCACTGGAAGCATCTCAATGATAGCTGGTTGTAGCAGTGGGATGGAGCCAGTTTACAGTCTGGTCTTTGAGAAAAACGTCGCTGTGGGGAGGTTCTTCTACGTTAACGAGATTTTTGAGAGGATTATGGGACAGAAAGGACTGTATAGCGAGGGCCTAATGGAACGTATTTCCAAGAACAAGGGAAGCATTAGAAACCTTGACGAGGTTCCCGAGGATCTCCGCAGTCGTTTTGTAACTGCTCATGAAATACCCCCGGAAGAACACATACGCGTTCTAGCTTCGTTCCAGAAATGGGTTGATTCATCTATTTCAAAGACAAACAACTTTCCGGCAGACGCAACCGTTGATGATATGAGAAAAAGCTACTTGTTAGCTTATGAGCTGGGTTGTAAAGATATTACCGTGTTCCGTGATACTTCAATCACTGACCAAGTACTGCGAGCTCCAAGTGAACCACAGCTTTCAAAATCTGCGGTGAAAAGTACGGAAGACCACACTGCACCCAACTATGAGGAAAATAAAGCGAAAATTCCATCTGATGCCGTGGCTAATACTGGAGGGACAAATTATCAAAAATCACCTGTAGTCGTAGTACCTTCATCGGACTCTGGCACGCTCAGTGTTTCAGTGCAAGCTCAAGACAACACATGTCCTACTTGTCAAACTGTGCTTGAACGCACTGAAGGCTGTCTTGCTTGTCCAAAGTGCGGTTGGGGACTTTGCGGAACCTAATCAGTACGGTGGCTGTTCGCTAAGGATAAGAGTCAAAAGGGCTGCACGGACGGTCCTGGCGCGAGACGCTTGCACGAAATACTTTGCATTCTTACTTTTATCCACTTCTGTTGCTATTTCGTCAAGGCGTGGAAGAGGATGCATTACTATCAAGTTTTCCTTTCCTTTTTCTAGAAGGGGGAGATCCACAATGTAGGATCCACGAACTCTTTCGTAATCATGTGCATCAGGAAATCGTTCTTTTTGAATTCTGGTTACGTATAGAACATCTACGTCGCCTATGACTTCTTCAATGTTAGTATGCTGCGATAATCGCAACTTCCCGCCGAGCTCTAAAAGCGGGTCTTCACGTATCTTAAGCTCAACAGGAGACACCAGGTAAATGTGTGGGTTGAACTTTGCAAGGGCATACAGTAGAGAATAGACAGTTCTGCCGTATTTGAGATCGCCGACAATGGCTATCTTTAGTCCATCTATCTTTCTCTTCTCTTTGACAATGGTGTAGAGATCGACTATGGCCTGGGTGGGGTGTTCTTCTGTTCCGCTCCCTCCACTGATGACTGGCTTTGAAGCAATTTCCGCAGCATAC
>CEQE01141337.1_pt1 | contig 13038 bp, 11 predicted proteins | sample 356201 | NCBI WGS metagenome assembly CEQE01 (sample SAMEA2619970, study PRJEB7988) | marine metagenome | biome: marine biome (ENVO:00000447); feature: mesopelagic zone (ENVO:00000213) & marine oxygen minimum zone (ENVO:01000065); material: "saline water (ENVO:00002010), including plankton...
TATTCCATAATAATATCAATGGCTTATACTTTATGAGCAGACTCTATTTAGCATTGACCGCTTCGAACGTGGCCAGCTTCTGGGCCAGTGCACCATCAGCGTTGATCATCTTGCTCCTTGCCGTAGCCTCAGCACTGGAGCGCAACTCAATAGCCTCTGCTTCCTGCCCCGCCGCCTTAACGTCTTCAACCTGGGCAAGATAGTTCTGATGATTCACTTCAACCTGGCGTTGCGCATTGATAACGGCGACTTCCTTTTCTCTCTGAGCGACGACAACGGCTTTTTCCTTCTCGACCTCTTGCTCGTATTTGGCCACAGCCACGTCACGCTTGCCTTCGGCTACTGCCTGTTGCTCCTGCTGCTTCGCTTTCTCGGCCTGGGCGCGTGAAGTAATGATGGCCATCTCGGCCTCTCTTTTTGTTTGAATCTGGTCAAGGGTCTTTTGTTCAAACGACCAGTCATTGATGGCAAAACCCGACACGCCAAATGAATATTGAGCGATGTCAGGTGAGTTGTGTTGGGGTTGACCGGCTGACATATCGATGACCGGCACGTCTTTTTCGCGCATCACAGCCTGGCGCGCGACACCTCCGTCGGCATCAACCTGGGCAGGTTCAACCTCAACCTCGGTCTTGGTAAGCACAGTCTTATATGTGCCAAATTCAAACTGATCCTCAGCCCACGAAGCAAAATCCGATCGCTTTGCCGTATAGGCTTCTTCCGATGTCATCAGTCCAGCCGTTAGATTCATGGCTTCTTTCAGGGTTGGCCGGAAGATCTTGGCCCGGATACCCTCCGGTGATCGAAACTCTTTGTGAACCTTGAGCATGGACGATTCGTCGCTGGGCAGCGCGATTCGAGCAACACCGTGGATATGGCCCTTGCCACCGTCCTGGTATCGTACCGCGATAGGTGTGCCATCTTCGTCTGAGGTGAACTGTTCAGTCAGGACATCCGGATACTCCCATGTGGTGCCGAACAGACTCCAGTAAAGGCCCGGTTCGAATTTCACAAATGTGTTTCCGGTTGGCCATTGAACCACCGTACGATAGCCATTGTCATTGATGCCGAACGTCATTAATCCCAATGTGATCAGCACGATTACAACCACTATTCCTGAGTATTTGACTACTAACCCTAACGACTGACTTATCGGTTGATTTGCCATCCTTATCCTCCTCGCTGGAGCTTGATTTCACGCCCTGACCTGTCACTGGCACGCGTCTTAGCTATAGGGCCCATTTTATACCCCGCCTTGCCGACAGCACCATCAAAATCCGTGTCACCCTTCCCAGTTCTGCACAAAGCCCGCCTACGATCCTAGGCGGTCAGCCAGTCTTTGCCCTTCTCTGAGTCTCCTTGAGATGTAAATGGCGTCAGTATGGTGCCGATTACCGGCCGGTGAACTTTGGCTCTCGCTTCTCTGCAAACGAGCGACCACCTTCCTTGCCATCTTCCGAGACCATGACGAGTGGAATCGCTGTCTCAGACCACAGCATTGCATTTTCAAAGTCCATGCTTGCCGTCTTGGTCGCCAATAGCTTGCCGATCTTCTGGGCGATGGGTGGACCTTGTTCCACTGCTGTGGCCAGTTTCATGGTCTTCTCTTCGAGCTCTTGCGGCTCAACCAGATAGTTAGTGAGACCGGCTTCGTGCGCTTCTTCGGCACTCATGAAGCGCCCTGTGGTCATCATCTCCATTGCCTTTCGCCAACCGATTATTTTCGGCAGCGACCAGAAACCGCCCAGGTCCGCGTACACGCCTCGCTTGACATAGGCAACCTGGTATCTTGCGGCGGTAGATCCGACTGCCATATCGCAGTGGCTGGCGAGATCGAAGCCGGCGCCGACACAAGGCCCATTGATGGATGCAATGACCGGTACCTCCAGTCGTTTCAGCGCGATATAGGTTTCGGTCTCGCCTCGGAAATTAAGCCGTATGCCTTCAATATCAATGCCGCTGTCCACCTGCTGTGACGGAGCGTCCGAACTGGCGCCGCCGCTGACATCCATGCCGGCACAGAAGCCACGACCGGCACCGGTGATCACTACACATCTGACGGATCGATCAGTGCGTGCCTCGACACAGATATCTCTAAAGTCAGCCAGAAGAGGGAAGGTCAATGCATTCAGTTTCTCCGGTCGATTGAGGGTAATCCACAGAATGCCGCCGGTGTCACCACGACGTTCCGTAAGAATGGGCTTGGTTTCTGTCATGCTGGGCTCCTTTCGGGGATAAATGTCAAACATGCTGAGTTACGTGTTACAGGACTATATCTCTAACAGGCCCGTTGAACAATTTTCGCCTCGCCACCTGTCTTCAGGCAGGAGATGTCACAGCCCCAGATCGGGCTTTCTGATCGAGGCGGAATTTGCTATTTTAATTCGTTTACATGACAGGAAGTGGCTATGAGCGATCTCGAACAGTTTAGAGCGGAAGCCCGAAAATGGTTGGCAGACAATTGCCCTGCCGGCGCTCGCGGGCCCGGTCAGGTTGCCAACGGCAGTTCTAAGATCGAAATCCGCGACCCGGACGTGACGCTGTGGTTGGATAGAATGGCGGAGAAAGGCTGGACCGTGCCAACCTGGCCGAAAGAGTATGGCGGAGGCGGGCTGAGCACGGCGGAGTATGTGGTTCTGCTGGAAGAGATGCGCGCCATCAAGGCAAGACCGCCACTGGTCAATCGCGGCACATCCATGGTGGGCCCGACGCTGCTCGAAGTAGGCAGCGAGGACCAGAAAAAGCGTCACTTACCGAAAATCGCCAGGGGCGAAGGCGAGTGGTGCCAGGGTTACAGTGAACCGGGTGCCGGTTCGGATCTGGCCAGTCTTCGTTGCACTGCCGAGCTCGACGGAGATCACTTTGTCATCAATGGCCAAAAGACCTGGACATCCGATGCCGATACATCCGATTGGATGTTCATGCTGGTTCGCACCGACACGAGCGTACCCAAACATGAAGGCATCAGCTTTCTTCTGCTGACGATGGATCAGCCCGGCATATCCACTACACCCATTCAAATGATCAGCGGCAGTTCACCGTTCTCCGAGACCTTCTTCGACAACGCGATAGCTGACAAGAACGATCTGGTTGGGGGGCTCAATCAGGGCTGGAGTGTCGGCAAACGACTGCTGCAACACGAACGATCCGGCATGGAGTCCCTCGTTTCCGGCAGTGCCGGCACCAGACCGGTGGGCCTCGTGGATACGGCGAGGAACTTTTTGGGTGAGAACGACGGTCGCATATCAGACGACGTAATCAGGGATGATGTGCTGCAGTATGAGATGAACATGCGCGCGCTTCAGTTGACCCAGCGACGTACGGTGGAAGAGTCCAGCGATGGTAGGACACCCGGACCGGCCACATCGATCTTCAAAACAGTCGGTACGGATCTGGAGAAGCGGTTCGCTGAACTCATGACGTCCTTGCGTGGTACGCAGGGATATGGTTGGCAGGGCGAGTCCTTCAGCATGGAAGAGCTTGCAGCCACGCGGCGTTTCTTTCAATCACGTGCTGCGTCGATCTACAGTGGCAGCAACGAGATTCAGCGCAATATCATTGCCAAGCGTGTGTTAGGCCTACCGGACTAGAACAGCTTGACAGTCTCGCTGATCATTGCCAAGCGCGTGCTGGGGCTCCCGGAAGAACAGCACTACAGTCTCGTTGGGAAGGGGGAAACCAAATGACGCCGCACGAGAATATCGAGTCGTACTGGGCGGGCGAATGCCCGGAGCGTATCCCGTTATCCATCTATGGCGCCTTCTGTGGTTCGCTGGGAAACAATCCGGACGGGTCGCACTGTTCGAGCGGGGGCTGGTGCCGACATACTGGGTGTCGACCTTCACCAAGTCGGCAAAGGGTGTCGAACGGGTTGTCGACAGCTACCAAGAAAACGGCAACACGATGCGCCGAACGACGCTAAAGACACCCGTCGGCGAGATATACACCACAGCATTGGTCGCGCAAAACACCGTCCCCTATTGGCCACAGAAGTACTGGTTGGCGACTGCCGAGGACTTTCGGGTGCGTACATGGATCGTAGAGAACACCGAGATCAACCCTGCATTCGACAACTACTATGATCTGCAGAAGCAGGTTGCGCCGTGGGGATTGGTGTTGCCCATGGTGGGGCGCACGCCGATCCAGACCATCCTTGTGGATGACGCGGGTCTCGAGCAGTTTTCGTATCACCTGGTGGACCTTGAAGATGAGGTCATGACCCTGTACCAGGCCCTCCTCAGGAACTTTCGTAGGATCGTCGAAATCAATGCCGAAGGCCCGGGTCGTTACATCGAGTGCGTCGAGAACTTCACCGCCGAGACCCTCGGCCCTGACCGGTATGAGCAATTCCTGCTACCCGTATACAAGGAGTGTCTGCCGATGCTGCATCAGGCTGGCAAGACCGTCGGTACACACTATGACGGCAAGCTGTCCTCGGCCAAAGAGGGGATTGCTGCAGCACCGATAGACCACATCGAATCATTCACCGAACCCCCCGAGGGGGACATGACGCTGGCAGAGTGCAGGAAGGCCTGGCCTGGTAAAGGGCTCTGGTCAAATATCAACGTAGGGCTGTTCGACCTGCCACCGGATCAACTGCAAAGCGAGATTCGACGCAAGGTTTCAGAAGGGGCACCGGATGGTCGTGGGTTAGCGCTGGAGATCTCTGAGGACTTGCCTCGGCGCTGGAGACAAGGCATCGCCGCAATCATGGACGAGTTGGGCTACTGAGCCCGCACGTGCTAAGTCTAGCTACCCGTTCTTGAGACCCCCATCAGTATTGTGGAACCGTCCATCACCACCTGGTCGTGCTGGTTGATCGCCTGCAGTCCAGTGGTGATGAGGCCGATGCCAGGCTTGCTCTTGGAGGCCCTGATCGCGAGTGTCTTATAGCGGCAGCGAATGGTGTCTCCGATTTCGACCGCACCGACAAAGGATGCATGATCGTTTAGATGTCCTGCCACCATGGCGCCCTTGCTGGGCGGGCCGCGGCGATGGGCCGACCCGTGCGAGGTCCACAGTCCGAAAGTGACGCTGAAGATGAGAAGTCCATGGGCTACGCGCGATCCAAAAGCCCCTTGTCTGGCAAACTCGGCATCGACGAATTGGGGACTGTAGTCACCGGTCAGGGCCGCAAAGTTTACGATATCCGTTTCCGTGATGGTTCGCCCGTCAGTGTCTCCCCCCTCACCCAGCAGGTAATCTTCCACGTAGTAGACCTTGTCCGGTTCCGCAATGAACTCCGTGACTTGCCAAGGCTCCTGAGGCGTGAGTTGCAGTGAGGCATCCTCGGCCGACGCTCTTCTGACCAGTGTACCGAGCGATCCATCATAGATGGCCACGCCATCCTGGTTGACGACCTGAAAAGCCGTGGTGACTAACCCGAAATCCTGATAGGGCGAATCATTGGACCTGTCAGTTACATTCCACTGAATCCTGATGGTATCCCCCAATCTGATGCCATCACGGTAATTCGAGTCAAAGCTGTATAGATACGCTCCGGGGACGCCACGCCCGATGACGTGCGGGGCACGTAGAGAGAGCATGCCGGTCACTAGACTGGAACCCAATAGCCCGTGCGCTACCCGTGCGCCATATGTGCTGCCCGCCATGGCATGGCGATCCATGTGAGGCAGATTGTAATCTTCAGTGACGCCGCCGAAATTGACGATGTCAGCCTCAGTTACGGTCCTGGTAGCGGTCACGCCTTTCTGGCCTACTTCGTAGTCATCGATAGATCGCAGTGGATTGCTCACAATCTTCTCCTATCAGCGGGGCAACCCGAATAAACCACGTTTGCAGCGGAGAGTCAAAACGGATCGATTCCAGGCGTCACGACACGTGCAAGGGGATCGCTACATTCTTCGAACGTGCATCCCCATGTAGATACCAGTATGCTTTGGACGACAGCGTTGACGATACGAGTGTTCAGTGATACCCCAAGATGTCCTCATATGCAGGTGAGACGGAACGAATGAAGCCGGCTTGGATCGCGACAATGGTAACGTCGTTGGCCATCGTCACCCCGTGCATGGCAGCAGATTCAGATCGGCCGACTGGCTGGCCGGACGCCTGGCCGGACGCTTGGTTTCAACCGGCTAAGACGGCAAGCGAGAGGGGAATCACATCTTTCTCGCAGAGCCCAATACTGGATGATCGAGACCTGCCACCGGTAGCGGATCGGCTGCCGGACGACCCAGTAGTGGTAGTGCCCCTGGGCGAGATCGGTGTGTATGGCGGTACGGCGCGCATTACCAGCGATGAATGGTTGACTTTCCCTAACGTCGAGTCGCCCCTGACGATTTCCGCAGACATGCGTACCTTCTTGCCGAACCTGGCGGAGTCCTGGTCGGTGAGCCCGGACGGCCGCACGATAACACTTAGGATTCGAGGCGGCATCAAGTGGTCGGATGGCACCCCTTTCACGAGTGAAGACTTCATGTTCGTCTTCAACGACTTGTGGCTCAATAAGGAAATGTCCCCCGTCACCGACCCCAACATCATCGGTGGCCGGGCGGTCAAGATTGACGATCTGAACTTTCGCTACGAGTTTCAGAATTCGAATCCACTGTTTGTAAATCGTCTGGCGCAGTACGGTAACTTCCTGGTAGCACCCAAAAGATACTACCGCGATTTTCATCCCACCTACGTGGATAGGGAAACACTAAACGAACGAATCCGTGAGATGGGGTTTATCAGTTGGATGACCTTCATCAATGCTTGCCGTAGAGGGTTGCTCGAGCAAAGCGTTGATGCTCCCACACTGGACGCTCACCGCATCGTAAGCAGCACACCTACGCTAAGGCGTTACGAGCGCAACCCGTACTACTTCAAGGTGGACCCGCGCGGACAGCAACTGCCCTATATCGACGCCGTTGAATCCAAAATCATAGAGAATAAGGAGGTCATCACCGCCATGGCCTCAACCGGGCAGCTCGATTTTTCGTCATACGAACTGCGCACTCAGGATATTCCCCTGCTTAAACTTGGTGAACGTTCCGGCGTTATCAAGGTGCACGTGTGGAAACGCCTACATTCCAGCGATGTGGTCATCCAGCCGAATTACAACTATGGCGACGAGCGACTTAGAAAGCTGTACTGGGACGTACGCTTCCGCCGTGCGTTGTCGCTGGCGATCAATAGAAAGGAGATGAACGAGATCATCTACTTTGGTCGTGGTACGCCACGCCAGGTCACTGCGCACCCAAGCAGTTCCTATTTCGAGCCACCGTTTGCTCGCGCCTATACCGAATACGATCCCGATCGCGCCAGAGCACTGCTGGGCGAACTGGGACTTGAGGACATCGACGCTGACGGGCTGCGGGAATATGCCGATGGTTCGCAGCTCACCATTACCCTTGAATTTATCGATTGGGAGACGCCCAAGGAGATCACGCTGGAACTGGTGTCCAATTACTGGCGTGAAGTGGGAATCGACCTGCGTTTGAAGATCGTCGATAGCAGCCTGCAATCGGCCCGCGCCCAGGCGGGCAAGATGCAGATGACGGTGTGGCATGCGGACCGTGTGACCGACATCCTGTTTCCGTTGCAGCCGGACTGGTGGGTACCGCGCCGGTCCGGGTGGGACAACGCCATGTGGAACGACTGGGCACGTTGGTATCAGACCGATGGGCGACTGGGGGAGGAGCCCCCGCCGATCATGCAACAGCTACAGGCTTGGGCCGAAGAGATGCGCTTGACCATGGATCCGGCGCGCCGCATTGAGGTGGGTAAGAAGATTCTGGCGACGCACGCCGAAAACCTGTGGATGATCGGCACCGTTGGCCTCGCGCCGCATCCGGTCGTCGTCACAGCACGACTTCGCGGCGTGCCGCCCGAGGCGATCTGGGGTTGGGACAATCGCTGGACGCTTTCCTACCATCCGGCGACCTGGTATTTTGACGAATCCGACGATGATGGGGGACCCCTCCCACAGTAGGGAAAGGCTGAGATTTTAGGAGTTTCCCAGGAGCTCTTTAGAGTGAGGTACGAAATGAGACAATGCATACTACTAGCACTATCCGTTGCCATTGGTGCAACAGCATGGGCGGAGATCAAAGACCCTGTAGCCACTGAAGTGTGGCAGCCAGTGCCGAGAAAGATCAACGGCGCCATAGGTGGGATGCCGCCTTCCGATGCGATCGTACTGTTCGATGGCTCTGACCTCAATGAATGGAAATCCCAACGAGATGGTCGCGGCGCAAAGTGGAAGGTAGAGAACGACTATCTGGTAGTCGTCCCTGGGACCGGGGGAATACTAACCAGTCGAGTATTCGGCGATATCCAATTGCATATCGAATGGAGTTCACCTAGCGTAATCGTTGGGGCAGGGCAGGGGAGGGGAAACTCGGGGGTATTTCTGCAGGAACGCTACGAAGTACAGGTCTTGGATAGCTTTGAAAGCAAAACCTACTCCAATGGTCAGGCCGGGTCGATCTACAAGCAATCCATTCCGTTGGTAAATGCTTCCGCTGCGCCCGGCGAGTGGAATGTCTACGATATCATTTACAGAGCCCCGACATTCAATAGCGACGGCATGAAGACGAGTTCTGCCTATATCACGGTACTTCACAACGGTGTGCTTATTCAGAATCATGTGGAAGTGAAAGGTACTACCGAGTTTATCGGACTGCCCAAGAATCCAGCCCATGGGGACGCTGCCATCATGTTGCAGGATCACAGTCATCCGGTACGATTCAGAAGCATCTGGGTACGAGAACTGTAGAGAGACGGCTAATACTCGCTGCAGCGCCTATTGCCTACTGCTACTACGTAAGACGTCAGATACATGGCGATAATCGCCTCGGCCCTGCACGACATGATTGGATTCACCGAGCTGTTCAGTCCGGCCAGTGCATCGTTGACGACCTCCTCGTTGCTTGTGGGCGCCCCGGGGTTGGAGACGCTGCTGGACAGGATTACAATACAGACAGGAGTGCGGAGTTGTGCAGAGCACCTCAAATCTAACGTTAGATCGACGGGGAACGTAATGAATAGACGTGGAGTGATGAAGCTGGCGGTCGGCACTGCGATACTGGGAGGGCTGCCAACTGGCGCCCTTTCAGCGGGGCAGAGATATGTGAAGCTGGAAGGGCTGGGAATGTCACCGTTCAGTACGACTTTCATGGGGGTTTTGAAGGGGGCCTCTGATTACTATGGATTCAAGAGCAGTTCAGCGACGGTATTCGGTGCCACTGGACACGCGTTTCTTATTAACATCCACAAGCAGCTTGGCCCCAGCGGCCCATACGTGTGGCAACGCGATATGGCCGATCCTTTAGCAGAGAATGTCGGCTTGCGACTGACAGATCTTGGTTTTCATTCGCCTGAGAGCAGCCAGAAGGATAGGCCGGGTGTCGAGCAGAAGATGCGGGGCGCACTCGATAGAGGTATCCCCTGTTGTATGATCAATCTCGAAAACCAGCTAATTACCGGCTATGACGACGCTGGCTTCTTCACCGACCAACCATGGAAAGGGAGAGACTTTCCACCTGCAAGGTTAAGCTTCGGATCCTGGAAGGAGCTTGGTGACCACTTCCACATCAACTTCTACATGCTCGAGAAAGTGACACCGAGCGACCGCCTGACTGCCATTCTCGACAGTCTGGTTTACGCGATCGACCTTCACGAAAACCCATCTGCCCACAGCTACGAGCAATATGGCATTGGGCCGGAAGCTTACGCGCACTGGATCGATGCTGCTCCCGACCATGGTGCAAGTCACGGCAACTGGTGGAACGCGACCGTGTGGAGTGAATGCAGAACGATGGCATCCAGGTATATGGAGGAGATTGGAAAAGAGTATGGTCATGTCTCCCAGCAGGCATCTCAGCTTAAGGGAGCGTACGCAGGAATTGCGACGGCCCTGCATACGGTAAGCGCCAGGGATATGGACGCTGCAGAGAAGGTGAAACTACTGCGAGAGACTGCTGAGCGGGAAGCAGCAGCAGCCGAGATGCTGGCGGTCCTCGCGGATGCGCTGCGAACGGACAGGGGAGCATAGCCGTGCCAGAGCAGAGCTGATTGGTGTCCGGGGCGGCATCGTCTGGCTCGCCACAATGTGGCGAAAACAGCGGACAACTGCGCACGGCCTAATCCTAAGTGGTTGTTTTGTAGCAGAATTGGGATAATGGCATCGAACTTGCTGGTCACGGCATGATGACGAAAGTTGTGCTCGATGACGAAAGTTGACTGAGCGTTAGGAGGCAGTGATGGACGAAGACCTAAGGAAAAACTTGACCAGAGCGGACACATGGGTTCGCGGACTGTTTATGTGTCTGTTCATGGTTGTCTACACGTTTGCGATCGGTATCTGGTTTCTCATCGTGCCGTTCCAGTTTGGCCATACACTGATCGTGGGCAAACCAAACGACCCTGTGCTCGACTTCAGTGAGAACCTATGTGCGTATCTCTATGAGATATTGACTTACGTCTCGTTTGGTTCCGAGGCACGACCTTTTCCGTTTGGGCCGTGGCCTAACGAGCGCACTGGGTACGTCGAGGATCAGGTCGAGCGCTCTGTAAGTGTGGCGGACGAAACTGTCGAGGAGACGAGTGCGCAGGCCGACGACCAAGTAGAGCAAGAGGATGTATCCCCGGCTGTAAGCAGCGAGACAGACGAACCGAATGATCAGGACAAGGTCTAAGCGCGCCGATCAAAGCGAACTTGCTCTAGGCCACAAGTGGCGCCAGTTCCTGCGCCAGATAGGCGGGTATCTCATCGGAGTCAAAGTTGAACTGCTCGAATTCTATTTCGTCCAGGCCGGCTTCCGCATACTGATGCAGTAGATCCGCGACCTCGTTGGTCAGTCCGCAGATGAAGTGCCCCCTGCTCGAAACTCTCTCACGAAATTCAGCCGGCGTCCCGGTCGCACCGTATCCCTGCATCTGGCGTCTGGTGATGCGATCCAGCATGTGCTGATCATGGGCAACCAGGCCAAACGACATCATGGATCGCTGCAGGCCTCCAGGGTCTCTGCCGGACTCATCGCACAGTCGATTCACCACCTGCGCTTTCTTGACGTAGACGTCTATGGGCAAGGGCATGCAGTTCCACTCTGACGCGTATTTGACAGCCATCGGTAACATTCTCTTTTCACCATTGCCACCGATCAGCAACGGGGAATCAACGCCCTCCGTGGGTTTTGGCAGGCAGTCGACTTCGTGCAGTTTGTAGTACTTTCCTTCGTAAGACTCCGGGCCTTTTCCCCACAGGGTTCGAATAACCTGAATGCCCTCTTCGAGACGATCTATGCGTTCCCGTACAGACGGGAAGTCGAGGCCGTAGGTTTCATGCTCAGCAGGGATGTCACCGGCGCCGAGGCCTAGCACAAATCGGCCACGACTCAACTGGCTGATCTGCGCTGCCATGCGACCGACATCGACAGGGGATCGAAAGGTCATGGGAGTTACCAGCGAGCCGAAACGAATGGTGCTCGTTTCCTCGGCCGCCATAACGAAGGACAGATAAGCTTCCAGAGCATTGGTCTGACGGCCGGTGTGGTAGTGGTCGGAGCGGAAGACGGATGGGATACCGAGGGCTTCAGCCGTTCTCAGAATCTGCCGCCATCTCTCCCACGTAAGCCCCGCCTGACCTTCGATCATCAGTCCAATACGCATGGTACTTCACTCCTTATCTTCTGGTGAACCATCGATCTCCCCTGGTGCACTGACAGCATCAGGCATTGCGGAAATAAACCATGTTTCGATCACAGAGTCAAAGGACGCTCCTGTGCCTACAGTAAGGCCGCTGGATCTCGGCGAGGGAATTCGTACGCAGAGTATCAAGACCTGCCGTTTTGGATGCAAATGTAATCCCGGTTGTCTGACTTAGAAACCATGAACCCAAACTGGCGTACAAGGAACTCATTTGGCAAGGTGTGGAGAACGTGTCCTATCGTGTTATCCTCACGACCATGATCATACTCGCCCGCGAGAGCAGACAGCCATGCCACATTGGAAAAAGAACTGGCCGGTGACGCTCAGTAGCATTGAGGCCAACCTCTATGCCTTTGGGACTGTTAACGACAAGAGCGGTCGTACCTATCACAGCTATTTTCTGACCCAGAAAGGTGGGAACACCCTATTCCACGGACCGGACAATCAAGCCTTCTTCGACGAGTTTGCAGATTTCTTCGAGGAACACGGCGGGATCCGCAATCATCTGTTTACTCATGCTCCTGAAACATCGAAAGCTGGCTGCAAGATTCCGATGGCGAAATGGAATACAACGAACTGGCTGTCCGAATTGGATCTTCCCCATCTCAGGAGAGAGGTGAAGGATTGCCAGTTCAAGAATCCAAAGACCAGCGGGCGCTGGATAACGAATGTCAGATCCATTCCGCTGCCTGGTCATATGCCGGGGTTTACCGGCTATCTGGTAAAGTCCGGCGGCAAGTCCTACCTGATAAGTGGCGACTTCATTATAGTCGGTGCCGGCGGCCGTGGTTGGCGCGCACCGGTTCCGAGCGAACGCTTGAGCAGCTACGCACTCAGCAGCATCGAAACAGTGAGGAAGCTGAGATTCGACGCCTTTCTACCTAACGGCTCGATAACGGATATCCCAGTTCCCTGGTCGGCGAGCGAGAAGAAGGAAGAGATCCTCGATGGCGGTGCCGCGTTCGTCAGGAAGAAATTCCGCATCAAGGATTAGGTGTTCTCGAATACCACGTCACGGTGCCCGACTTCCAGACTCAGTTCGGCCGGAATTCTGGAGGAAGATCAGACAGGCAGAAGGTCAGTCCCGGGTCTGACGAAAGGTGTCTTCCCTGAGGGGTGCTATCCGATCGTTCACGCTTCTTGTTGCCGGTGTCGCCTTCCTGCACAGACGATTGTGGTTGGTCTTCATGGCCCGCAATACTTACACAGATTTCACCGCCCCTCTGAGTGAACTTGAGGGTGCTTCCCAACAAGCTGGCAATGGCTGGGCGGATTACGTCTTCGTCACAATAGATATGGGGGCTGACCACACGGCGATCCGTGGATTCGTCGTGGGTATCGCTGCGGGTATCTCTGCGGGTATCGCTGCGGGTATCTCTG
>CEQE01148897.1_pt1 | contig 13025 bp, 10 predicted proteins | sample 356201 | NCBI WGS metagenome assembly CEQE01 (sample SAMEA2619970, study PRJEB7988) | marine metagenome | biome: marine biome (ENVO:00000447); feature: mesopelagic zone (ENVO:00000213) & marine oxygen minimum zone (ENVO:01000065); material: "saline water (ENVO:00002010), including plankton...
AAGTGAATTTAACACTTGGTCCGAAAAATGACTAATCACCTTTTATTATTTCAATAGAATCATTTTATTAGTTTGTTCAAGATGACCGCTTATGATTTTGCATAGATACACCCCATTTGTCATTTCCTTTGCATTCCAAATTATTTTATGAAATCCTTCTTGTACTTCTCTGTCAATAATAGTCTTTACCTCTTTACCTAAAACATCATATATTTTTATTTTAGTATCTTTAGTTTTAGGTAAAGTAAATGAAATAGTTGTGAAGTTATTAAAAGGGTTTGGTGAATTAGTAATAAAAATACCCTCTAAGTAGTCGTCAAAATCATAGTTAGCCCTCCTTTCAGCAAGATTTGTAGGGACAGTGATGTAGTTGGAGGGATTTGATTCTGTTATGATATTCTCTTTGAAAGCAGTTACATAATAATTAGCTTCATTAAAGCCATCTATTAATATTTCCAATTCCCAATCAATAAATGTTGTTGCATCTCTTCCTACTGTATATCCAAGATATTTATAAGTACCACAATCCCCACCACAACCGTGTAAATTACGGTATATTTTGTAACCCATAATACTAGAGGTGGAACTTGGAATCCAGTTTAGTTTGGGGTGATTTCTAAAATGAGTCCATTGAAGTGATGTTGGCGAATCGGGTGTTGGTTGAATACCCCCTGGTTCAGTGTAAACATTTTCAAAAATAGGATCGTTTTCTATAATTGTCATCATACGGTCAAATTGGTTTTCTGAAAAACGGTTTATACAATGAGGTAACGAGTAGGCCATTATATTGAATGGATCAGGAACAAAATTGATTTCTTGAAAATGACAATCAGATTCTCCTGACCACACACAACTTTGAGATATGTTATAATGCAAATTTGGATCAGTCGGTGTATCGCAGACATAATCCCCACAATCAGAACAATTACTATTATCTAATTCTTCAAAACATTGGTTTTGATCTGTTGTATTATCGCCTTGACAGTTTTCACCTACTTCCTGGCATGTACCATGATGTGTATGATAAAGACCTAAGCAATGTCCCATTTCGTGAGATAATACTGAACTTCCAGAAAGAGTTGTACCGAATCGTTCACCACCTAAAACCAAAGAAAGACTAGGTATACTATTTGATTTTCCTCGATGAAAAACATTATCAGGTAGTAAATAAATATCAACTGCATTATCATGAGGATTTTCAGTTATTAAATCACAAAAATCTTCGGAATTAAAGTCAAAATAATTATCATTATCAATATAATTCCAACCATCTAAATAAAAATAAATTTTACCATTTTCAAAGTCTGCTGCCATTACTGTAATTGCATTCGTTGCCTCATTGAATGTCAATCCACCATTTCCATTACTGTCCCTTATAATATGCAACCAAACATGAATTATCACAGATGTTAAATCTGTGTTTTCATAATTTTTGTTGATTCCTAACTGCTTTAGTCTTTCCTGGGGCGGGAATTGAGTTTTACAAATAGATTCACATTGAATTTGGCAATATGCCAATGTGTGAGTAGAAATAATAAAAACGAATAAAATAATAAAATTCATAAGCTAATATCTTAAGAAAATATTAAAATTTCTATGATTCTGTTTCGATATTTATCCTATCCAGATCCCTCCTTTTCCGTATCAGTTCAACTATTTCATGGTTTTCTTTGGTAGGCCAGAGCTCAAAAGTCATTTCTGCCTCTTTAAGCGCATATTCATACCACCCTTTTTTGGAATAAGCCACGGCCAGATTGTAATGCGCCTTAACAACAGTATTAAGTTCGTCTCTTGTCATATCGGTAGGATTGGCGGGAAGGAGCCGGATTAATTCCCGATACTCTAAAATAGCATCATCCACGAGTCCTTTCTGATAATACCAGTTTCCCAAATCGAGATGGCGTTCGGGATTTTCCTTACACCCTGAAAAAAGGATCAAAACTGTTGTGAGGCAAAAAAAGATTTTGTTCATGGGACGGTCAAATTTAGGGAAGTGTGAATAATAATCCATATAAAAATTGAGCGCCATTATTTAATAAACGGTTCCACAGGCGCCGGCTCTGTAATCACGGTTTTTGGCTCTTTGGTGAAAAAGATGAGTGATAATGTCCCCAGAATGATAAAAACACCAATTCCTTTGAGAACAACTTCAATGGATAAGATGGGAATAAGAATACCGGTGAGAACAATTGAAATTAGTACAAAAGGAGCCGTAAGACTGTCAATAAGAGCGAAGTAAATTTTTTTATCTTTTTCCCCGGCAAATTCATAAACGAGGGACATTGCTGATGTAAAAAATCCGCCCATTCCCATGCCGAGAAAAATGAAGATGAGATAGATTTGCCACATCGTTTGTGCGGAAATAGACGTAACCAATGCAAAGAAGTAGGTAATACATACAACTACTAAGGCATTTTTATGTCCCCATCTGTCACCGAATTTTCCTGCCGCATAACTGGAAATACCAGCCACCGCCACAGTAATGGCAGTGAATACGCCTGCTTCACTGATGTCAAAATCGAGTTTATCCTGACTGTAAACGGCATAGAGAGAAATGGCCGGATAATTTACAGTTAACAGAATTCTGCTGAAAATATACCGCCGGAGATTGTGGTCTTCCCTGTATATTTTTTTTACTCCCCGCAGGAATTGATGGAAGTTGATATCCGGTTGATGGTTTGTAATTGGCTTGGTACAGTACATAAAAAACAACAGTGTTGCCCCGGCAATACACACGGCGTAAATTAAGAATCCATAGCCGAAATTGGCAGGGAAAGGGATGGCACTTGACAGCAGTTTTTTTACAGCGATTCCCCCAAAGAAACCGGCAGCGCTGTTAAACGCAAATGAGATTCCGATGAATGAACCCCGTTTTTCTTTCAAATGGATTTTTTCCAAAAAATCCGCCCAGATGGGGAAAACAAATCCAAGACTCAAACTAAAGAGAATGTAGCAAATATAATAGATTATCCATGCATTCTGCCCCGTTGGCATGACAAAGGCAAAAATGAATCCAGCAGCTAGTATGGGTGGGAGTAATAGCCCATGTACAGCAACCACTGCCTTGGTAATATTCCGGATTTTGCTTCCCCAGAATGCTGAAAATATCTGCAGCACGGCTGCGCTGATAGTAAAGACGCCCGCCACGGATCCAATAATAATGTCCGGCGCGCCTAATGTACTTAAGAATAAAGGTATAACCGCATAAGTGGAATGAAATGCAATCCCGAATCCCCAAAACATTTCGTGGAATATATTGAGGGAAAGATTCCTCTGGTGGTCTTTGTCTGTCAGATTCTGCGGATTGTTCATGAAGGGGGAAGGTATAGGGTCATTTTATCGGGGATGAATTTACTATTATTTTGTGGGAGAGCAAGATGGTAAATTGCTTCAGAAGTACTTAAATTCAATCATGCCTTCCACATACGAAATACCGCCCCGGGTGACTCCTGAAAATGATAATGAATACTTAGAGCAAATGACAAAAGCCATTTTTCAGGCAGGATTCAGCGGGGCTGTTATTCGGAACAAGTGGGATCATTTTAAAGAGGCGTTTGATCAGTTTGATTTTAATACCGTTGCCGAATACAGGCTTGAGGAATTGAACCGTCTTGCCACTGATAAAGGAATCGTAAGGAACAAGCAGAAAATTGGAGCTGTGGTTGAAAATGCGAATGAGATGAAAAAAATAGGTGAAGAATTTGGATCGTTCAAAAACTATTTGGACTCACTCCCCGAGGATTACTATGAAAGGGTAAAGATTTTGACAAAGCGTTTTAAAAATCTTGGTAGAACAAGCGCATTTGTATTTCTTTTCTGCGTCAATGAGCCGGTACCAAAATGGGAGGAAAGATGATTAGTGGAAAATTTTAAAAATATTTCCATCTACATAATCGTTATCCACAATATTGACTAAGTAATAAGAGTTGTGGATTTCTTTTATCAGTTTGTAAGAAATCGAATCGTTCTCATAGATAGACGCCCAATCAGTCAACCACAATTCAAATGCTTCATCCTTCCATATTTGAAACGATCTTGAATCGATGACGGTGGGCTGAACAATTTCTGTCCCCGGGAATACACCCCAGGTGACAGCCATTGTTTCCTGCCCGTCAAGGTTTGTCCGGTAATCACCCTTCGAATTCACCGCCTGAAAAGTAAAGTTGGATTTAAGATCAATTTTCTTTTCCAGTGAGGACAATTTTTCCTTTGTTGTAAAAAATTCAAGATACGCTTTTTGATACACCCTTCCGTTCTCACCTCCCCAGCCGACACCGGCATCATCTGATGGAGCGCCGTTTACTTTCGGCTGTGAATTAATGGTTAAATAGCCATTTTTATTGAGAACAATCAAGTCATCTGAAATTTGCTCACTTTCAAGCGCCAACGGCATTTCACACCACGGAAGGAGATTAATTTTACCTTCGCAGAATGAGACGAATGTATTTATTATTTCTTTCATGTTTTGCGGTTCACCCCAGACTTTCTTTCTTCGTACCTTGTTTTTTTTGCTTTGGGCGCCTGCTCTGATTGCGTGGTATTGATTTAATTCACCGAAAGTGGGGCTGGAAATATCTCCCCATCTTCCATTGGGAAAATCATCCCAGTTTTGGGTTCGGGCAAGGTAGGAAACAGGACGGTTGCTCCAGTAAATGGGTCTTACGTCTTCAGATGCTTTACGATCATCCATGGTTGATTGTCGCCATGGAAGTTTTCGCTGTGGTTTTTTAGTTATACTCAAACCCAGATTATTAATTACCGCAAGTATAGAACTTTCAAGATTCAGTGTATAAAAATGAAGTCCTGAAACACCTTCTTTTAAAAGCATTTCACACATTTGGGTTGCCTGGTCAATTCCGTATTCAATAACACTGGCATCATCGTTTTTTATGGGTTCCAGTTGATCATAAATAGACGTAGGTACATTAACATTGCAGAACCGTGTAAATTTTAAAAACCGGGAATAATTGTGTATTGGCATAATCCCTGGAACGATGGGTACTGTGATTCCTGCACCCACGCATTTATCCCGAAACTTCAAGAAAAGGTCTTCATTGTAGAACAACTGAGTGATAATCATATCACTACCTGCGTCAACTTTTTCTTTCAGGTGGTTTATGCCGATAGCCACATCATTGTGTTCTTGGTGTCCTTCAGGGTAGCCGGCAACACCAAGGAAAAAATGATTGCCATGTTTTGACCTTATGTAACTCACCAAATCCTTACCATAACTGAATCCGTCGTTTTGCTCTGTCCAATTTTCTTCTCCACCAGGCGGATCCCCTCTAAGGGCAAGTATATTAGAAAGACCACTGTCTTTTGCTTCATCGAGGACTTCTGTGATTGAAGTTTCAGGCATATTCGTGCAGGTAAGATGCATCATCACATCCACGCCGAAATATTTCTGGATTGTTTTGCTTATTTCCATTGTCAGATCAGCAGTGGACCCACCCGCCCCCCAGGTGATGTCAATGAATGCCGGATTCAGAGACACCATTCTGTCAATTCGGTCATAAAGGTTTTTCAAGCCCAACTCAGTTTTCGGAGGGAAAAATTCAAAACTGTAAAACGGTTTTCCCTGTTCCCTGTATTCAGCTATTTTGTCTGATATTTTCATTTTTTATTTTAGCCGCAGATTAACGCAGATTTTATTAATTCAAATAATTTCATAATTAATGGTACGCAGATTTACATGATTCACATGATAAAAACTTAATTAAAAAATTAGTTTTAATTGTTTAACAATTTTGTTGGCTGTGAATTTGAATTTATTCAAAAAATAAAAAAAATCAGGAATATCTGCGTTTATCTGCGTCCTGTTATTCAGTATTAATAACCGAGGTTTGGTGCGAGCCATTTTTCAACTTCCTTAATATTCATTGATTTTCTTTTGGCATAATCTTTTACCTGATCCTTATTAATTTTCCCTATACCAAAGTACGCAGATTCAGGGTGAGAAAAAAACCATCCGCTTACAGAAGAGGCGGGGAACATAGCATAGTTTTCCGTTAATTGAATACCGGCTGTTTTTTCCACATTCAGCAATTCCCAAAGCAGTGATTTTTCAGTATGATCGGGGCAGGCAGGATAGCCGGGAGCCGGTCGGATACCGCTGTATTTTTCCTGGATTAATTCTTCATTTTCTAAGTTTTCATCATCTGCATAACACCAGAATTCTTTTCGAACTCGCTCATGAAGGCATTCCGCGAATGCTTCTGCGAGCCGGTCTGCAAGGGCTTGAACGAGGATTTTATTGTAATCATCCTGATCATCTTCAAACTTTTTTGTCATAATGTCAACACCGTGTACTGTCACAGCAAAGGCGCCAACCCAATCCTTAAGCCCGGAATCATCAGGAGCGATAAAATCAGAAAGGCACCGGTTCGGTTTGCCGGATGATTTATCAATCTGCTGCCTTAAGTGGTGCAGTGTTATTTTTTCTTTTTTTCTCGATTCATCTGTAAAAAGCCGAATGTCGTCATCATGACTGTTAGCCGGGAAAAATCCAAGTACACCTGTGGCAGTTAAAAGATTCTCATTGATAATTTTATTTATAAGCTCTTGAGCATCATCAAATAAATTTTTTGCCTGAATACCCAATTTTTTATCATTAAAAATATTGGGATATTTCCCTTTCAACTCCCAAGTGGCGAAAAATGGCGTCCAGTCAATGTAATTTTTCAACTTATTCAAATCGTATGAGTCAAACACTTTAATTTTTTTTAACACTGGTTCAGGGGGGGAATAATCAGGCCAATTGATTACAATTTTTTGGTTTCTTGCATTATTTAGCGGTACCAATTTTTTAGATGATTTTATTTTTTCATGCCTGTTTCTGATAGAAGCATATTCTTCACGAATATCAGAAGTGAAACTGCCATTTCGTGATTTATTCAACAGTGTTCCAACAACATCAACACTTCGTGAAGCATCTATTACATGAACGGTTGGTGCGGAATAGTTTTGTTCAATTTTTATGGCAGTATGCTTTTTGGAGGTTGTGGCGCCACCGATGAGGAGCGGCAGGGTAAATTTTTCTCTGTCAAGTTCACTGGCAACATAAGTCATTTCCTCCAAAGAAGGTGTAATCAGTCCGCTCAACCCGATGATATCCACACGCTGTTTCCGGGCTGTATTCATTATTTTTTCAGCAGTAACCATGACACCCAGATCAATGATTTCATATCCGTTGCATCCGAGGATAACACCTACAATATTTTTACCTATATCGTGTACGTCTCCCTTCACGGTAGCCAAAAGAATTTTTTTCTTAATTTTCTCTTTGCCGGAGAGATCTTTTTCGATAAACGGCACCAGGTACGATACAGCTTTTTTCATGACTCTTGCGCTTTTAACCACTTGCGGCAGAAACATCTTCCCGGACCCGAAAAGGTTGCCCACACGGTTCATTCCATCCATGAGCGGACCTTCAATCACTTCGACGGGTTTGGGATAAATCTGCCGTGCTTCTTCAACATCTTCTACTATGAAATCGGTAATTCCTTCTACCAGGGCATGTTTAATTCGTTCTTCAATTTTTGCAAATCTCCAGGATAGATCAGGTATTTTCTTTTTTTTCACACTATTGAAAGTATCTGCAATTTCCAGAAGACGGTCTGTAGCATCGCTCCTTTTGTTAAAGACAACATCTTCCACCCGCTCGAGGATGTCCGGATCAAGATCATCATAAACCGCCAATTGTCCCGCATTTACTATTCCCATATCCATGCCTGCCTGAATAGCATGATAGAGAAAAACGGAATGCATGGCTTCCCTCACCGCGTTGTTTCCTCTGAAGGAAAATGACAGGTTGCTTACTCCACCGCTGATGTGAACACCTGGGCACAATTTCTTTATTTCTCTGGCTGCTTCAATATAGTTGATAGCAAATTCATTGTGTTCTTCGATCCCTGTTGCTACTGCAAAAATATTTGGATCAAAGATGATATCCTCCGGTGAAAAGCCGATTTTCTCGGTTAATAATTTGTATGCCCGTTCACAGACCGCGACTTTTCTTCCCACTGTTTCTGCCTGCCCTTTTTCATCAAATGCCATGACAATAACAGCGGCGCCGTACCGGAGGATTTTATGGGCATGTTCCAAAAATTCTTTTTCACCTTCTTTCAAACTGATAGAATTGACAATTCCCTTTCCCTGAATGTTTTTCAGACCGGTTTCAATGACTGACCATTTGGAGGAATCAATTACCACAGGAACTCTGCTGATATCCGGTTCAGAGGCAACCAGACGTAGAAATTTTTCCATAACTGCTTCAGAATCCAAAAGACCTTCGTCCATATTAATATCAATCAATTGAGCGCCGTTTTCTATCTGCTGCCGTGCAACTGACAGAGCTTCTTCATATTCATCTTCTTTAATCAATCGTCTGAAACGGGCGGAACCGGAAACATTGGTCCGTTCGCCAATATTGATAAAGTTAGAATCAGGTCGGATGGTGAACGGTTCAAGTCCGCTGAGTTTTGTGAATTGGTCAACTTCAGGAATTTTTCGGGGAGAGAGGTTACTTACAGCATCAGCAATGGCAGCGATGTGTTCAGGTGTAGTTCCGCAGCAGCCACCGACAATGTTCAGCAGTCCATTTTGTCCAAAATCGCCGAGCAGTTCAGCCATAAATTCAGGTGTATCGTTATATTCGCCAAATTCATCCGGCAGACCCGCGTTTGGATGAACAGAGACAAAAGTGTCAGCAATACGGGAAATTTCCTGAAGGTGGGGACGGATTTGTGTTGCGCCCAAAGCACAATTCAATCCAACGCTCAATAAATTTCCATGGCGGATTGAATGCCAGAATGCCTCGGGTGTCTGACCGGAAAGTGTCCTTCCGCTGGCATCGGTGATTGTACCTGAAACCGACACTGGAATTGATTTCCCCGTTCTATTGAGTAATTCGTTGATGGCAGCCAAAGCAGCTTTGCAGTTGAGAGTATCAAAAACTGTCTCAACCATGAGCAGATCAGCACCACCCCCCAGAAGCGCTTCCGCCTGTTCCTTGTATGCTGTGAATAGATCATCAAAAGTGATATTTCGGAATGAAGGATCGTCTACTTTAGGAGAAATGGAAGCTGTCCGGTTGGTGGGACCTAAAATACCGCAGACGAATCTTGGCTTGTCAGGATTTTTTTTCGTGAAACCATCGGCAGCTATTCGGGCAATTTTTGCAGCAGCAATATTTATGTCCCTGACAGCATCGGTCAATTGATAATCCTGCTGTGAAATTCCATTGGCATTGAATGTGTTTGTTTCAATGATGTCAGCTCCCGCTTTTAGGTATGCTCTGTGAATTTCATCAATCACATCAGGACGTGTTAAAGACAGCAGATCATGATTCCCTTTCAAATCAATAGAATGGCTTTGAAACAAATCTCCCCTGTAATCCTGTTCATTCAGCGAATAGGACTGAAGCATGGTTCCCATTCCGCCATCGATGATTGCGATCTTTTTTTTTAATATTTGTTCAACTGTTTCCATAAACAAAAAAGCCGGCGCTTATCCGGCTTTATCATAACCTTTTTAGCACCTTTATTTTTAGTCGCGGCAATATGGTTCAAATCACGACTGTTACAACTTATACCTGAATTCGGTTTAAGTCAATATTCTTTTTTTTAGTCGAAGTATTAATCGAGAGGGACTTCTTCCCCGGCAAATACCGGCTCAGAAAGTTCACCCGCTTTCTTCTTTAACAATTCTGCTTTGTCGGTGTTTTCCCAGGTGAAGTCGGGGTCATTCCTTCCGAAGTGACCATCAGAAGCAGTTTTCAAATAGATAGGTCTCCTTAAATTCAGAGCATTAATAATCAGTGCCGGTTTCAGTGGGAAGTACTTTCTCACAAGTTCAGAAATTCTCGTTTCGGAGATTCTGTTGGTTCCAAAACAGTGTGTTAAAACACTGACAGGTTCGGCAACACCGATGGCATAAGCAAGCTGAACTTCACATTTATCGGCAATGCTGGAAGCGACAATATTCTTAGCAATGTAACGAGCCATATAAGCCGCAGATCTGTCAACTTTTGTGGGATCTTTCCCGCTGAAGGCACCGCCCCCGTGACTACCATGACCGCCATAGGTATCCACAATTATTTTTCTTCCTGTAAGACCGGTGTCGCAGGCGGGACCTCCGCCTACAAATCTGCCGGTTGGATTGATATGAAAAACCGTATTTTCATCAATCCATTCGCTGCAGACAGGATTAATAACATGTTCCCGGATGTCATTTTCAACATCTTCTATGGTGTAATCTGCATCATGTTGATTGGAAATAACTACAGTATAAACTCTCATGGGCTTACCCATGTGGTATTCCACCGTCACCTGGCTTTTTCCATCGGGACCAAGTTTAGGCAGTGTTCCATTTTTTCTAACTTCAGAAAGTCGCTCTGTTAATTGATGAGCCAAGAGGATGGGGAGAGGCATTAGTTCAGGTGTTTCGTTTGTAGCATAACCGAACATGAGTCCCTGATCGCCGGCACCCTGTTCCTTGTGCTTACCGTCTCCTTCGTTCACCCCCTGAGCGATGTCTCCCGACTGATTGTGGATAAAAGATTGAATATCCACAGTTTCCGCATCGAATCCGCTGTCTGTTTGGTTGTAGCCGATTTGCCCGATAACGTTACGCGCTGTTTCGATGTAATCAACCGAAGCTGAGGTTGTTACTTCACCTGAAATGAATACTTTGTTTGTGGTGGCCATTGTTTCCACTGCCACTCGGGCAAATGAATCCTGCTTGTAAATTGCATCCAATATTCCGTCAGAAATCTGGTCGCAGACTTTGTCCGGGTGACCTTCAGTAACCGATTCTGAAGTAAATAAAAAGCGTTCCTGGTTGTTTTCCATAAATCCTTTTCCTTTTAATAATTACAAATTACAGGGCGAATATTAAACAATATCTAAATTAAAATACCATTATTTATTTTTCAGGAAAATCCGACACAGCCGTAATGGAAATTCCCCCTCTCGGTTTTTGAATCAGCGTCACTTTACATGTTTTCGGAGATATTACTTTCACAATATCATTTTTAATAATTCCAGCCAATGTTTCACAAAAGTGTCCTTCCTCCCTGAAACTCCATAAATAGAGTTTTAAACTTTTGGATTCTATGCACAGTTTATCCGGTACATATTCGATGGTGACCGTGTACCAGTCCGGCTGACCCGTCACGGGACAGAGTGCCGTAACCTCATCAGAGGTCATGGTGACGTGACCGCATCCACTGGGAGCCGGGAACGTTTCCAGGTCTTTGGACGGTTTTGCTCTTATTTTCCCCAATGATTTGAATTTGAAATCTTCACTCATTTTATCTGATTTCCCGATATAAATTGGTTTCACCTTCACTTTTTGCCACGGCCACGGCTCCCACGCTGTCGCTGGTAATATTTACCATGGTGCGGAACATATCCAGAGGACGGTCAACAGCCAGCATTGTGCCCACAATCAAAGCGACTTCCGGATGGTCCGCAATCCCAACAGCGCCCAGCACAACAAAAATCATCACCAGTCCCGCAGATGGAATGGCAGCAGCGCCCACCGAAGCCAGGAATGCTGTAATCACAATAACAAACTGCTCTGTCATGGTGAGATCAAATCCCAGTACCTGTGCAATAAACAGCACACCGGCGCACTCGTAAAGAGCAGTACCATCCATGTTGATGGTGGCGCCGAGAGGGAGAACAAAACTGGTTACTTTGTTTGAAACCCCCACTTTGTTCTCAACACAGTCCATGGTAACGGGAAGTGTGGCGCCGGAAGAACTGGTGGAAAATGCCGTGAGAAATGCCGTGGACATGGCTTTGGCATGTTGTAACGGACTTTCCTTTGTGAAAAAATAAAAAAGGAGCGGGAGTACAATCAGAAAGTGAATGGTCAATCCCGCGGCAATGGTTACCATATACATCCCCACTGCTTTGAACAGGCCGAATCCCGCTGTTGCCACTGCCTTGGAGATGAGTCCAAACACACCGATGGGGAGGAGCTTTATGATTCCGCCGGTGAGTTTCATCATCACGTGGAATGAGTAATCGAAAAAGTTCTTCATGAAAGTGTGGGGCTTTTCAGGCAGTTTTGTAATGGCAAATCCCAAAACGATGGAAAAGAAAATGAGGGCAAGAATATCCCCATCAGCCGCCGCCTTTACGGGGTTTGTGGGAATCATCCGGATTAAAATATCTGCAAGGGAATCAGGTTTATGAAGCTGTGAGGGATCGAAACTCTGTGTTGTTTCAGCAAGCGTAACACCCGCACCCGGCTGAATGAGGTTGGTGAGGGTGAGTCCTATGAGAATAGCAATCATTGAGCTTAAAAAATAATACCCCAGCGTTTTTCCGCCGATTCGCCCTAAGGATTTGCTGTCGCCAAGTCCTGCAACTCCGCTGACAATAGAAGTAAAAATGAGGGGGATAATAATCATTTTCAAAAGGCGCATAAAAATAACACCGAGTGGTGCTGCAATGAGAGCGTCTTCTTTTAAGGTAATGGCGAACAGAGCCCCCAAAATCATTGCGATAAATACCTGCCAGTGGAGTTTCATAAGGGAGTGAATTTAAAGTTTTTACAATGGGATTGCCAACATAAGTTCATTGACAACTTTGTCATTGATAGATTTATCAAAAACAGATTTGTCATAGACAGATTTGTCATAGACAGCTTGACATTCTAACCATTCTTATATTACCATCCCTGCCTTAATTCTTAGTATCCAGATGAAACTGAAAAAGAAAAACATTGCATTATACCTGCTGATATCAATCCTGTTTTTTGTAATTGGTTGCAGTCCAAGATTACCCGTTCAAATTACACCATCGGAATCTTATGGCGTTGTCGCATCGCCTCATCCGGTAGCTACTGCCATTGGTGAGGACGTGCTGAAAAATGGAGGAAATGCAGTGGATGCCGCAGTAGCCGTTGGCTTCGCCCTTGGGGTTGTGGATCAGTTCAATTCGGGAATCGGCGGCGGCGGGTTTATTGTCATCAGATTGGCAGACGGAACTGTTTATACCATAGACGCCCGGGAA
>CEQE01324449.1_pt1 | contig 13020 bp, 6 predicted proteins | sample 356201 | NCBI WGS metagenome assembly CEQE01 (sample SAMEA2619970, study PRJEB7988) | marine metagenome | biome: marine biome (ENVO:00000447); feature: mesopelagic zone (ENVO:00000213) & marine oxygen minimum zone (ENVO:01000065); material: "saline water (ENVO:00002010), including plankton...
GGCGCCACCCGGCCCCGGTCATAGAGGCCCAGCCGGTTAGCCGCCAAGGAGGTCATGCGCCTTACAGCCTCCTCCAGCTCGATCACGCCATCTTCCTGGACATACTTCGCGATCACCCGGGGGAAGGCACCGAAGGCCCGGGGGTGGGAGGCGTCGGCCGAATTCGGGTTCACGGGATTCGCGTCGGTGTCGATCATCACCCAGGGACGGCGAAGGGCCGCCCACTTCTGCTCTTCGTTCATGCTCTTGGGGTTCACACCTGTTCCCCCGGCCTGGACTAGGTCAAAAAAGGTCGTCCAGGGATCCTTCCCGAGTTGCTTGGCGGCCTCCTTCAAGCTCATTCCCACGAACTCTCGGGGCATCTCCTCCGGAATATTCACCAGGAGCACATCGTCCCATTCCATCCCAACCCATCGGTACCAGTTCTCCCAGTCTTTCGTCATCTCGATCTCCTGGCGAAGCTCCTGGCGAAACGCCTCGTCAGAAAGCCGGTTGCGGAAGGCCTCGTCCCCCTGGTAGTAGTGGCGGGGATGTACGAAAGAGCCCAGGCCGATCCCGTTCCGAATATAGGGATAGATGTCCGCAGTGACATCCATACCTGCCGCACGGGCGGAGTCGATGAGGGCCAGGGCACGATCCATAAGGGGCCAGTTCTCCTCACCGGCGGCCTTGAGGTGGTAGATGTGCACCGGGACTCCGGCCCCCGCCCCTATAGTCAACGCTTCCCGGATGGCCTCCAGGACGGCGTAGCTTTCATTCCTCATGTGGGTAAAGTACATACCACCGTACTCCCCAGCGACTCGGGCCAGCTCTAACAGCTCTTCAGTGGAGGCAAAGATTGCGGGCGGGTATATAAGCGAGGTGGAGAGGCCCACCGCGCCGTCCTCCATGGCTCGGCGAACCAGAGCCTTCATCTCTTCCATCTGCTCCGGGGTGGGCTCCACGGCTTTCTCCCCCAGGACGATCCGTCGCACCTGGGTGGCCCCCACGTTGTGGACCACGTTCAGAGGAATACCCCTCTCCTCGAGAATAGCGAGGTACTCGCCGTAGGTGCGCCAGGCGATGGAGTCACCGTCCACGGTAGGCAAGGGCTGAGGCTGGGTAGTGTCAGACTGGGGGGCGGGTGAGTTCCCTTCACCAGAAAGATAGGTGGTGATCCCCTGCCGTAGCTTACTCTCTGCGCTGACAAAGTCGGTTACCAGTACTGTACTGTTCGGTCCCCCCATGAGATCGATAAAGCCAGGTGTCAACACCCGGTCCTCAGCATCCACAATCCGCGATGCGGGACTGCCGTCCAGGTCTCCTACCGCTACGATGCGGTCCCGCCGGATCCCCAGATCTGCCCGGAACCAGGGGTTTCCCATGCCGTCCACGATGCGGACGTTCGTCACCAGGAAGTCAAAGGGACCTCGACTCCACTTGGGATCCGCATCATCGCGAGTTTTACAAGCAGCCAATAATAGAATAAGTGAACATAAACAAAAATAACATTTAGATTTCATAAGACTCCCTTCATTAAATAGCTCAATTTTCATGTTTCAAATTCTCCACATTCAACCGCATTCCGCGTTTAACGGGGACCGGGCGGGAGGTGCGTGAGCAGATACCGCGCCATTTGCATGCGTACATGCACGGATGTGCCTTTACCCTCCCTGAGACCATGATTTCGGTTGGGGTAGGCCGTATAGTCAAATTGCTTACCCAACTGAACAAGGCGATCCACCAGTCCCTCCATGATCTGGAGATGAGTATTGGTCTCTCCCGTGCCATGGATGATCAGGAGGTCGCCCTTGAGGCCCTCGGCAAAATTGATTGGGGCAGACTCGCGGTATCCATCCGGATTTACTTCCTGAGTATTCATGTAGATCTCCTGGAACCATGCATTGTAGAGGTGCGGTTGCGGCTTGGCTACAACGGCAATGCCGACATGGTAGATATCCGGCTTTCGGAACATGGCATTAAGGGTGTTGGAACCACCGCCGCTCCAGCCCCAGATACCAACCCGGGAAAGATCGACAAACGACCGGGTTCGACCCAACTCCTGCAGTCCCGCCGCCTGCTCCTCAGTGGAAAGTGGGCCAAGACTGGGAAATATCGACCGCCGCCATGCTCTCCCCTTGGGCGCAGGTGTACCCCTGTTGTCAATGGACACCACAAGGTAACCCAGATCCGCGATCACGCGATGGTAGTCAGCATGCGACCGTCCCCAACTGTCAAGTACGGTCTGCCCGTGTGGCTCTCCGTAAACATAAACGAATACGGGATATTTCCGGGAAGGATCGAAGTCGCGGGGTTTGATCATCCAGGCGTCCATAATAACGCCACCACCGATATCAAGTTGGAAGAACTCCATCGGCTGAGCGATCAACGGCTCCATTTTCTTGCGCAGTTCTTGATTGTCTTCAAGCGCGCGCGCAACCCGGTGATCCGATAGCTCCACAAGTTCAGTAATAGGAGGCATATCAAATGTCGAGTAGGTATGAAATGCCCATTTCCCATCGGGAGAAATACTGTAGTCGTGGGTACCGGGCTGGTTCATGGGGGTGACACGTTCAGCCTCACCGGTTCCATCCAACCGTACACGGTACAGATACTTCTGGGTTCCATTGTCAGGGGATGCATTGTAGTAAAACCAACCTCCCTCTTCGTCCACCTTAACACGTTCGATGATATCAAATTGGCCTGGGGTCAACAAGGTTTGCTCCTCACCCTCGCGTGAGTAAATATAGGCATGCCGCCAGCCATCCTTTTCGCTCATTACAATAAAGGCGCTGCCATTGCGGATCCACTCCAATCCGGAATTCCTACGTAAGCTCGAGATAACCCATGCGGGATCTGATTCCTGAAACATAGTAGTGATCCCACCAGTGCGGACGTTAGCAATAAGGAACTCCCGTTTATCTCGGAAGCGACTCAGTTTCTCCACCATCAGCTCATCGGAATTCCCAACCCAGCTGAGCTGCCCAAGATAGTAACCTTCAGCAGGCGCCTGAATGGAAAGCCAGCGTGTAGTACCACCTCCGGCATCAACAACGCCAACACGTAATGTGGCAATCGTACCACCCACCCTGGCATACCGGACTTCTCTTACTCCCGGATATGTTGGATCCCCCGGTACGAGCATCGATCTTAATCTGACATTGGATTGGTCAGACTGTACATAAGCAATCCTTTTGCCATCGGGGCTCCAGACTGCACGAGCGTTCGAAACAGCGTTATTCGCGCCATCCTTTGTGAGCGGAGTAGTTCGGTCAGTTTGCAGATCGTAGACGTGCAGGTTCCCCTGATCAGAGAAAAAAATGCGCTGGCCATCAGGAGAAAAGCGGTAAGACTCGCCGGCCGGCATCTTTTTAAGTGTCCCTGATTCCCGCTCAAGCACCCAGTAGCCGGTAGGGCCGTTCCCCTCCTCACCACTGCCTGTCTGCAGCAACACCATATTGCCGTTCTGCGAAAACGAGTAGCTTTGGATTTCAAGAGGCTCTTTCGTTTCAGGCGGAACAAGCTGTGATTCTGAGATCAACACGCTGCGATCACCGCTGGAAGCATCGTAGCTCACCAACTCTTGTTCGTTCCTTTCGGGCGTATTTTCTAGTACTACGTAACTTGAACCATTCGGGTTCCATCTAGCTCGAAAAGATTTAGCCCTGAACTCACCTTGTTCATATATCGCCTTCAATCGATTTTCGGTTTCAGCCGGAACCACGTTTTGATTATTCAAAGGCTTTTTTTCTACTGCTTCCTGACAACCCATTAACACAAAGGAAATGGAAAGTATTAATCCGATCCTGATCAGATGTCGGAATACAGTCTTTAATGCGCTTAGTTTTATGAGAGTATTCATTGGTTATAGTTTTTGATCTCCTGGTTTATTTTTAAACAATTGATTATCCGTTTTAATCAAATTTACTGATCGAACCACGGCATTTATCAACACTCAATTATCCATTGCAGCCTGACCATAGTAAAGTGAATTAAAGAATAACATGAACGTACCATGTGTCTGTGCTCGATTCTGCGGCCGGAATGCGAACATTATAATTTTCCCTTCACCGTAATCCGCTTCAATCAGAACAGGCTTTTTACGTAAAATCTGCTCACCAATCAGGCGGCCGCTCCTAAATGGATTATCATCGGGAAAACCCGCTACAACCTTAAGATTGGAAAATGGTAAGTAATCCTTATAGTAATCCTCATGCTTTGACAATTCTTTGATATTAGAAAAATCCAATACGGGGCTATTAAAGGAAAGAATATCTGCATTACTATTCATGCCGAAAGTAATAGGGTGATCATTATCCAATTCTACCTTCAGAATTGCGCTGGGTAAATAAAATTCAGTGGACGGATAATCTCGAGTAATATTCCTCAGAGGAAGGTTAAACAGTGCAATCGGTAACTGGACTGATGAATTAAGCGTAATTAATGTGCCACCTTCGTTCACAAAGTTTTTCAAGGCATCCAGTCCTGCTTCAGCTATACCCCCAGTATACTCTTCAGGAACAATTCCTCGTTCATGTCCATTTACTATACTCTGATAACCCATATTGGTCACTACGATTACATCATAATCAGATTTGAGATTATCGCTTTGAATATCCTTATTATGTAATGTTTTATATGGAAATCCCCATTGTTCGAATATCCATCGGGTCCAACCTTCATCCATATTGGCTGTCCATGATTGATAGAGTCCAAGTTTAAGGGGTTTAAGTTTCATTAGTTCCACAGTAGGATTCCCGGCATCTATTTCCAGGTTAAACTCTTTCGATACATTTCCAATAACATCGTCAATGCCCTGACCGGTGGCTATAATAGTTCCTTTTGGATACTGCTTTCTCCCGGAAGCAAAAGACTTTGCAGCCCATCCAATGCTATGACCTTCTTTTAAAAGTCTATTGACAGCCTTGTAACTATCGAGCACATTATGATCAATGATATATTTCCCCCCCCTGCCCCGAACCATTCCTTCTGGAGGTTCAGCTTTCAAAATAGGAGATAGATCTGCTGTGAAAGAATCCTTTACCTCTACCACATCCACACCCATTTGATAGGGAAGGGTCCATCCGATAACATCAAAAGTGGATTCAGGTGTACCTCCTGGATACAGACGACGGTCAGGATAATTCTGAGGGCTCATTATATCAATTATAAAGGGTCGGTACGCCTGGGATAATTTTATTACGTATGTCCCTTTAGGATATTTTGTATCAGCAGCTTTGAAAGAATTTGTGGCCTGATGAATTTCTGCACCATTCGAAATAAGAACATTTATCATTTTAGCAACCGTGTTTGGATCTTTTTGATTCTGAGGAATAACAAAGGCATACGGCGCAATATTTTCTCCCTTTTCTATACTATTCCTTGCCATTCGATACATGTTCAGGAGAAGTCTCTCCCTATGTATTGCACTGGCTTCAAGTAATCCCATGCAGGACCAATAGGAATATTCGACAATATCTCTCAGACGCCACCAACCTCCAGTCCATGGACTTGGATGATTGATCGACTGTTTGTTTCCATCATGGCCCAGCCCACCTCTCAATCCGTTTAGATCGCTCTCTTTCTGAAAAACAGGTGTGGCCTTTTTGGCGGTCGCGGCTTCGAATAAAATAGTTACCACATTGTGCCATAATGAATTTGTATGGACTGCTGAAATTCGCCATTCACTCCATTTAGCATAATGCATGACACCGATTTTGCCCTTTTCTTCAAGTACGGTACGCATATGAGCACTTGTCAATTCAATTTCACGGGTTAATAATGGATCAATTGAATGATGCCTTGGCTCATACAATGGGGAAAGAACAAGCCTTGCATCTCTGATCTTCCAAAGGTATTCGTGCATATCCATAAACACTTGCGGATACCAATCATGATAAAGGAGATTGTTGACATATCTGGTCTCAATCTGTGTATGCATAAAGGCATCCCTATTAATATCATGTCCAACATAATGATGCCATAGACGTGGCAAAGTTGAGCCTTCAAATGGTGTTCCAACATTTTGATTGTACCAATCTGTTTCCATAATATTCCCATCGGGGTTCCAGCTTGGAACATACAATAAAATCACATCCTCCAGCATCTTCTCTATCTCCGGAGAATTACTGGTGGCGAGTGAAAATCCCAACTCAGGAGACATCTGCGTGGGTCCGATTTCATTGGCGTGCATGCTAGAAGTGATCAAAACAATAGTCTTTCCCTCTTTTGCCAGTTCAATTGCCTCTTCTTCGGAAACCTTGCCCTGAGCAAGCTTTTTGGAAATTTCTTTATACTTTTCGAGACGGGATAAATTTTTCGGAGATGAAATAATAGCAAGTAAAAAGGGATTTCCAAGCGTGGTTTCACCAAGATTGACCACCTTAATCCTGGGGCTCTTGTCACCAAGAATATTATAGTAGCTGGCAATTTTATCCCATCTTAGCATCTTGTAATCAGTTCCGGGTTTAAAACCGAAATAAGACTCCGGATCCGGAATATCTTGAGTAAAAGAATTTTGGCATGCACTTAAAATCAAAACAAGTAGCAACCCTTTCAAACGAATATTTGGAGTTTTCATATTTATCCTTTTTAGTAGACTAGAATTGAAAAAATTATTGATGTTCATCTTAATTGATATTTCCTATTTTTTTGACATTGACCACACTAACAACACCTACCGAGGACCGGGCGGCAAGTGGGTGAGTAGATATCTTGTTATTTGCATACGCAAGTGAAGTGACGTGCCTTCGCCTTCACTGATTCCGTGGTCGCGGTTAGGGTACGTCATATAATCAAACTGCTTGCCCAACTCGATGAGACGATCCACCAATCCCTCCACGATCTGTAGATGGGTATTTGTTTCTCCTGTGCCATGGATGATCAGGAGGTCTCCTTTGAGGCCTTCGGCAAAATTGATAGGGGCGGATTGGCGATATCCTCCCGGATTTTCCTCAATGGTCCGCATGAAAATCTCCTGGAAAGAAGCATGGTAGAGGTCCGGTTGCGGTTTAGGCACGACGGCGATCCCTACATGATAGACATCTGGCTTTCGGAACATGGCATTAAGGGTATTAGAACCACCGCCGCTCCAACCCCAGATTCCAACCCGGGACAGGTCAATGTATGGCCGGGTACGGCCTATTTCCAGCACACCTGCCGCCTGTTCATCGGTGGAAAGTGGGCCAAGGTTGGGGAATATCGCCCGCCGCCATGCGGCTCCCTTCGGCGCTGGTGTACCACGGCCGTCAATGCAGACCACGATATAACCTAGATCGGCGATCATGCGATGGAAGTTGATGTTAGTATAGCGGACGTTCCACGAGTCCAACACCTTCTGACGCGCCGGTTCACCATATACATATTTGAAAACAGGATATTTTCGGGACGGATCAAAGTCGCTGGGTTTGATCATCCATGCATCCATTACGACCCCTCTGCCAATATCAAGCTGAATAAGTTCTGTCGACTGGGCAGCGAATGTCTCTATGTTAGCGCGCAGCTCATCATTGTCTTCCAGTACCCGTACCCTGCTGTGCTGCGGCAGTTCCACGAGGTCAGTAACTGGAGGCGTGTTGAATGTCGAGTAGGTGTGAAACGCCCATCTGAAGTCAGGGGAAAAGTCATAATCATGCCAGCCTGGCTGATCTTCAGGGGTGATCCGCTCGGCTTCTCCGCCCCCATTTAGCGGTGCACGATAAAGATACTTCTGAATAGGGTTGTCAGGGGAGGCGTAATAGTAAAACCAGCCTCCAGCTTCGTCTACCATATTACGCCAGTCATATCTAAAGGTCGATGATAAGCCATCAATAATATCGACACTGTCGGGCGTCAGAGCCACTTCCTCTTTTCCATTGCGCGAGTAAACATAGGCTCTGCGCCAGCCATCTTTTTCGCTCATTATGATGAACGCACCGCCTTCTCGTATCCATACCAACCCGCCGCTCCACCGCCGGCTGCCAGCAACCCATGCTGAATCAGACTCCTGGTAGATACTGGTGAGCTGTCCGGTTTTGGCATTGGCCATCAGAAAGTCACGTTTATTCCGCCCGCGACTAAACCATTCTATCAAGACCTCGTCTGAATTCTCAGCCCAACTCACCTGCCCAAGATAGAAGCCCTCTATAGGTGCGGGAATACTAAGCCAGCGCGTGTTACCACCCCCCGCGGCGGCGACACCGACACGTAAGGATGGGATAGTTTCGCCTACCCTGGCATAGCGGGCATATCTGACCTTGGGATAGGATGGATCAACTGGCATGAGCATTGGCCTCAACCGCACATTGGATTGATCCCTCTGTACATAGACAATTTGCCTTCCATCGGGACTCCATTCTGTGTTACCGTTCCAAATCGTATCAGAGGTACTGTCATTGGTAATTTGGATCGTCTGGTTGCTGCTGATATCCCGGATATACAGGTTCCCCTGATCTGTGTAAAGATCACGCATGCCGTCGGGGGAGACACTGCCTCTAATTTCTATTTGTAGCGAGTCCAACACACTGCGCTCGCCGCTGACAACGTCATAACCTACGCGTACATGTGCGTTCGTTCCCGAATCAAGCTCCATTACTGTGTAACCGGAACCATCAGGAAGCCAGGTTGCAGTAAAAGTCTTGGCGTCGAATTCGCCCCGTTCAAAGATTGCACGCATCCGAACTTGAGCTTCAGCTGGTACCACATTCTGATTGTTCGAAGATTTTTTTTCTACTGTTTTCTCACAACTGATTACCAGAAAGGCAATGGCGAGTCCTAATCCGATCCTGATCAGATGCCGGAGTAAAGTTTTTAATGCGTTTAGTTTTATGAGAGTATTCATTGGTTAAAGTTTTTGATTGCCTAGTTTATTTTTAAATAATTAATTATCCAATTTAATCAAACGTGCTTCGGTGTCAGCCGGTATTAAATTATTAAAAAACTCAATCAGGGCACCAAGTACAACCAACACCAGCAGAAAGTGATAATTTTTTCAGTGGTGCCATCACAAGATTACCATTTCTGACTTTAACTTTTCCATTGACGATTACTATTTCTACATTTGCAATCTCTTCAATGGTTTCATCCGGTTTACCATTAATAATAATCACATCTGCTAATTTTCCCACCTCTATTGTGCCAAGGCGGTCATCCATCCCTAAAATTTCGGAGTTAGTTTTTGTAGCAGTAACCAATACTTCTATGTTGCTATAGCCTGCTGATTTAAAGTTATTTAATTCAATAATGTAGGGAGCTGGCATATACTTGTATAGCGATGCTGTTATATCAGTAGCCACTCCCATTTTAATTCCAGCTTTCCTCATTTTTTTCATCGTATTCATAATGGTTTCATCGGTTAGTGTAAAACGGCGAGAAGTGGATCCCATATAACCCCCATCTCTATTGATTAACTGGTATGGTACTAGAGTTGGAACTGCAGCAACATTATATTTTTTCATCAACTTAATAGTTTTATCAGAACGTGGTAATGGGTGCTCAATACAATCTGCTCCCGCCTCTACTGCCATATCAATATATTGAGTCTCTGCATCAACAGTGACTCGTAAACCTAAGCGATGTGCTTCATCAACGGCAGCTTTAATTTCTTGCGGAGTGTAATGACTACTCAATTTGATAAGATCAGCACCATTATGAAACTGAAGACGTACTGCATCGATCCATTCATCAGTACCTGTTGCTACTCGTATACTTGCATCTGGATAATCAGGTGCTATTTTTAAACCACCTTCCGCACCATGGCCACCACGACTAGTAATTAATTGACCAGCTGCAAAAATACGAGGGCCAGGTAATATATTTTCACGGAAATAACTATTTAGTATAAAAGGAGCAAAACCATGAGACGCCACGTCACGTACTGAAGTAATACCGCTTTCTAAAAAATATCGTAAGCGCTCTACTCCACGCAGCGCTGCATCTGCTTGCGACTTGGTGGATAATTCTGATGGTGGAAACTGCTTAACATATGTGGTATGCACATGGAGATCAATTAAGCCAGGCATCACAGTTTTACCGGTAGCATTGATGATTTCGGCTCCCTGTGGATAGCTGAAATCATCCATTTCAAGTATTTTGGTTATGGTTTTCCCTTCTAGTACAACCGTTGCTAGACGAGCTGGAACACCAGTACCATCAAACAATCGACCACCAACTATGACAATTTTGTCTTCGTGATCTCTATAACCCTTCGATTGAGGAACACGACGTAAGTCATCAGTGGTGACAGCACCTGGTTCAAACCATTGAGTACGATCGTAAGGTTTTTTCCTCTGCGCTAAGATCTCAGTAAAATGAAAGGATATTATAAATACTAAAAGTAATCTTATTGTTACGCTTGTAATATTTTTCATTGTATCCTCACCTTTTTTTCGCTCCAAAATTTCTTAATTCCTTAAGAAATTTATTAAAAGACGGCTGATGATTATACATCATATGCTCTTTTTCAAATTCCGAAAACTTCACCCTGCTCGCATCAATACATTCAAAACCATGTTTTGACAAAAAAATTAATCCTTACTCCATTCACCATTAACACAACGCCAAATATTCAGGGGATTATCATCTTTTAATTCATCTGGTAATTTATCGTTTGGCCAAGATTGATAAGTAATAGGTCGAACAAACCGTTTAATCGCAGTTGTACCAACAGAAGAAAATCGCGCATCAGACGAAGCAGGAAATGGACCTCCATGCTGCATAGATGGACAAACCTCTACACCAGTTGGAACCCCATTAAATATTAATCTACCAACTTTCTTTTCCATTATTTTTATAGAAGAATCATATAATGATAATTCTGAGTTATCTCCTATTATCGATCCAGTTAACTGTCCATCTAGAGAACCCAAGACTTGATCTAATTCAGATTGATCTTCACATCTAACAATAAGACTGTATGGCCCAAAAATCTCTTGTGATAATTTCGGATTCTTAATAAAAGATTGAGCAGGTACTGAGGTTAAAGTTGCTCTACCATTATTAAGCTTTTCTGATTTATTAGCACGTGTTTCCAAAGTTATTTCTTCATGATTCAATAGATCTTCTATTTCTTCATTATATGAATTACATATCTGCTGAGTAAGCATTACATCTGGTTCTATATGGCTTAATTGATTTCCTAGTTCAAGAATAAATTGGTTTAAATCTTCTCCTTCAATACCAATAATTAAACCAGGGTTCGTACAAAACTGTCCTACACCCATAGTTATTGAACCCGATAACATTTTTACCGTAGTAGGATTAAGACCACTAGGTAATAATAAAACTGGATTAATGCTACCCATTTCAGCAAAAAAAGGAATTGGTTCCGTACGTTTATTTGCTAAATCATAAAGAAGTCTTCCTGCTTTTTGAGATCCTGTAAATCCCGCTGCTTTGACCTTATAATGTTTAATAAGCTCTTGACCCACAGTAGACCCAGAACCATGTAGAAGTGAAAAAACTCCATCGGGCATCCCAGTTTTTGTTGCCGCTTTCACAATGGCTGAGCCCACCATTGCGCTAGTACCAGGATGAGCTCGATGAGCTTTTACAATAACGGAGTTCCCACCTGCTAAAGCCGAAGCTGTATCTCCACCTGCAGTAGAAAATGCTAAGGGAAAATTACTTGCAGCAAAGACAACTACGGGCCCCAATGGAACTAGAATTCGACGAATATCAGGTTTGGGTACTGGATCTCTATCCGGTTGAGCTGTATCAATGGTAGCTTCTAACCAAGAACCATTTTCTATTAAATTAGCAAACATCTGAAGTTGTGCAATAGTTCGGCTTCGTTCACCTTGAATCCTAACTTTAGGTAATCCTGACTCGGCACAGCATCTAGAAATTAATTTATCTCCTAAAGCTGCGATCTCATCTGCAATCGCATTTAAAAATTCAGCTTTTTCTTTACCTGAAATCTTACTATAAATATCAAACGCCTTGGAGGCTTGATCAACAGTAAAATTAATTTCATCCGTATTTGCACCTGAAAATTTTCCTGGTAGTGGTTCATTAGTAGCAGGATTCGTTGCAATAGTAAATGAATTTCCTTTAGCACTGGTTTGAAATCCGATTATGTTTGATTCAATCATAGATTTTCCTCTTAGATTTGAGGCATTTCTGGTCGCTTCGCTAATGCATCATCAATGATTTTTTGTACGTTTGCTCGTTCATCTCCAACCAATGGAAGTCGTGGCGGACGTACATTCTCCGTACCAATGCCTGTTGCAACTTCAGCCAATTTGATATTTTGGACCAATTTTGGATGTATATCTAGTTCCAAAAGTGGCATAAACCATCGATAGATTTTGCGAGCTTCGTCTATCCGGTTTTGCTTAACCAATTCATAAATCACTACTGTCTCTCTTGGAAATGCATCAACTAAACCTGCAACCCAACCGTCAGCACCTAATATTAATTCTTCTAAAGCTAGAGTATCTACACCACATAATATTTTTATATCATTACCAAATGCATTTCTCATCCTAGTTACATTAGTTACATCTCTGGTGGATTCTTTTGTCGCTTCGATTGTATCTAGCTTTAGTAACTCCTCAAACATTGGAATAGTGATTTCAATCTTATAATCGTAGGGATTATTATAAGTCATAATAGGCAAACTACAGGAAGTTGCTACGGCTTTATAAAACTCAATTGTTTCTCTTTGATCAGAGACATATCGCATTGGTGGCAACATCATAAGTCCATCTGCACCATTGTCTTCAGCATTTTGAGCGGCAATCAGTGCTTCATTTGTGGATTGTTCAGCAATATTCATAATTACGGGTATCTCTCCATTAATATGGTCTACAGTTCCAGATAGAAGCTCGACTTTCTCATCTTGAGTCAACGTACTAGCTTCTCCTAAACTTCCACATATCACACAACCATGAATTCCAGATTTGATCTGAACATCAATATTGTTTAAATAGGCATCGATATCTATTTTATCATCATCAGAAAATTTTGTAGTTAGCGCAGGATAAATGCCTTTCCAATTTGGTTTCATTTATAATTCCTTCCTGGATTCAAGTAGTAAGTGCAACAGTGTATGATTGACCAAAA
>CEQE01021869.1_pt1 | contig 13008 bp, 11 predicted proteins | sample 356201 | NCBI WGS metagenome assembly CEQE01 (sample SAMEA2619970, study PRJEB7988) | marine metagenome | biome: marine biome (ENVO:00000447); feature: mesopelagic zone (ENVO:00000213) & marine oxygen minimum zone (ENVO:01000065); material: "saline water (ENVO:00002010), including plankton...
ACATTCATGGCGCCCATAATATTGGTCTTTATTGCTTCCGCTGGATTATATTCGGCTGCAGGAACTTGTTTGAGGGCCGCTGCATGAATGATATAGTCCACATCCTGAAAAGCCCTGATCAGCCTTGTTCTGTCCCTGACATCCCCAATAAAGTATCTAATGCACGGGTATTTTTGCATACTCCATCGCTGGGACATTTCAAACTGTTTAAGTTCATCCCGACTAAAAATGATAAGTTTTTTAGGCTTAAAGCTATTAAGGACGATTTGGGTACATTTTTTCCCAAAAGAACCCGTGCCTCCTGTGATTAAGAGAACTTTATCATTTAACATTAGTTTAACCTTTGATTTTCATCCATTTCTCGAATTTTCGTTAATAACTGCATTTTCGGATTGCATAATTATTGGAGCAAAATAATTGTATTTTCAGGAATTCCTTTTGCAAGAATGCTCTTATGTACGCTGGCTACGAAATCCGTAGTCGTAACCAGAATCCTGTCGAATGACAGCGTTTCTAATTCCTCAGGATCCAATATAAAAAAATCAAAAAATTTCTTGCCTTTGTGGTGACCATCAACCACGGCAACCATTTCTATGGCAGTACTCTGGGTTGAAATGTATGCGATTTCCGCCAAATCGCCAGCGCCGTAAAACACTAGCAGATTCGACCCTTCGGTTTCTAGCTTTTCGAATAGCTTGCGGAGCTTTTGACGGGCACCGTTGTAAAACTGATAGGACAATTTAATGTATTCGTACGTAAGACGTGTTTTTTCGGCGACGCCCTTTGGAGTTACTAGGTATTTAACCCGATTTCGCTGTATGTTCACGATCTTGAAATAACCCTTATTAGCAAGTCGCTTGATGAACGAATTCACCAATCCAAGGGAAATATTCAATTCATTTGCGAGGTGTCTTTGACTTGGCGTATACCCCTTATCGATTTCTTCAAGAATTCTAAGGGCGCGTAAATCTTTGATATCCACGATAATCTGAAGGTCGTGCGTAGGTTAAATTTCGAAGGACGATGTTAGGTACGGTGGGGAAGAAATAGCTCTGCTTTGTGGCTCACATGGAAAATCTGATGTAACCATCTGAATTTATTATTAATTTTATAAATTCAGCGTTCATTTTATGAACGTTCATGAATTGAACATATTTTTACGCCGAAGTCAAGGAAAAATTAAGTTCGTCCAAAAAAGCTTTCCGGCTCTCAACAGAACCCTGTCACCTCCCTCTCATGGATGTATTTTTTAAAAAAAAGATTGACCGTAGCTATCGGATCAACCATAGTTCCAGTTGGCAAAACGCCCAGGTGGCATTAGGGAAAAGACCGGTTTATATTCCGAGCCCGAATGTGGCACAGCGTATCCCTATGCACCACAAGTATCGTACCCCTCAAGATATCAGTCATTCTTATGATACGAACCTGGGTATTAATATTGATGGAGCATCTGTGGCCATGGATCCGAAATACGATCAAGCCATTGACCTCAAATGCGGTAATCTCAAGGTAATGCCGAATGAATATTCTCGATTTACTTTTATATAAGCTTCCGATTCTCGTCCTGCCCTTCGTCCTGTTCTTGTTTCTGTTAAACGGTATAAAAAAAGAGCTGTGGTCGTTGAAATGGGTTGGTCTCGCCCTGGCTGTTTCAGTTTTTTGGTTCCTCAATCCGATCTTGTTGGATTCATCGGCGTTTCCGGTGGGCGAACTCTCCCTGATTGCAATGATTCAAAGCGGATGGGAATCTGGAATATTATCACTCGCGGATGCACCGTTTTGGGTTGATTATTTCGGCAACGGACATCCCTTGCATGCCGATGTTTTATCCGGTTTCTTTTACCCCTTCAATTGGTTATATCTCATACTCGATGTCAATTATGCGGTGTCATGGTCTGTGGCGCTTCATTTCTGGTTTGCTGCGATATTTTTTGCCATCCTAACACGAGAATTCGGACTATCGAAAACCGCATCCTATGCTGCGGGATTTGTATATGTCATGAATGAATGGGTGCTGTGGAAGATCTCCTCACCCATCCTGCTGTATCAGTTTTCCAGCATGTGGTTACCCATCGCTATCCTGTATCTTACCCGCTACATGAGAGGCAAAGACAATCTGAATGCAATGTGTGGTTTGCCCATCGCCTTGGCATTTTCCTTCATTACCTTCTTCAATATTTTTATGTATAATATTATTACTTTGTTTATCTTTTTCGCTGTATATGTTGTCGTCTATTTTAAAGACAGCAATTTTAGAAATCCATTGTTTTTACTTGGAATCGGTGTCAGTGTGCTTCTTTTTTTCCTCCTTATTTCATCGACACTGCTGCCGACTTATGAGTTGGTGCAAAACACTTCAAACACACGAATTTCCAGTATCGTTCAAGACCCAGGGGGGCTTTGGCCCTGCTATCCACGATACTGTCGTTCGATGGGTTTATCTATCCCGATGATGATCGACACTTTTCTGGCTAGGAAAGATTTGTTATTCGGCACCCATTTCGGCGCCGGAAAGTTGGCCGCTCTGTTGATGGTATTGGGCCTTTTTTGGATATTCATCAAGAACAAATTAAAGACTGCGATCTTTTTCTATGCTTGCATGGTATGTGTATTGATTATCGGCATTCTGGTTGTCAGAAAGACAACCGTGTACTACTTTCTCAGGCAGTTTCTTCCCTTTTTTGACAGAACGACATTGATGCCTACCGCGCTTTTGCTACTGGTTTTTGCCGTGAGCGGCCTTTGTGCCCTTGGGGCGGATTTCATCCTCTTCGTTTCGGAACGGATCCTGAACCGTGCAAAACAGCGTTATCATGGGCTTCCGAAAGAAATGATCACATCTGTTATCTGCATAGCTCTGGTTACCGGGATTACCGCATGGAATATGCGATTTATGAAATTTCCTACCTATGACTATGATAAGCGACTTGCAGATTATCCGCATCTACGGGAAGCTGCAAGGCTCATTGATCATCCATTGGCCAGGCTATTTATGCTTGGGAATTCGAGCTGGTTTACAGCTTGGCAGGGAAAAATATTCGTTGATTATGGTATTAGGTCCTTTAACATCAATCGAGGGATTACCACCATCAAAGAATCATCGGTAATCACAAATGATGCGCAAGCCATGGATCCTGCCTTCAGTCGATTCCTCTCACTGGCGGGAGTACAATACATATTATCAGCCAATAAAGAGGATGATTTAGATTTAGTAAAAACCGTTGTTTGGAAAAACTGGCGTACTCATAATGAAGCGTTCGACATCAGGCAATTATCCGGTGAAAAGACAATTTATGTTTATGAGCCGAAACTGCCGCCCAAGGAACGGTATCGGATATACCGGGATGCCATTCTGATTGTGGGTGATCCTGGACACACGGGAAAAATAGCGTTGATGCTGATGAACAACGAATCGATCGATCCATTGCATACCCTTATTCTCGAAATCACAAGAAATGTATTATCGAATATCGATTCGAAACTTTGGGATTTTATCGACTTGGTTGTTGATACGGATCGAACCGGTGATACAGGCTCCATCATGGATATTAAGAAAAGGAAAATACCGGTGGTGGACGTGGTAGAGATCAGAGACCATGCGCATTTGCTGAAAGGAAGACAATCCGACGTCGTACCAGTGATTGAACATGGGAACAGTTATGCTGTATTGGATGTGTCCGGATTGCCGGCGGGAATCCTCTTTGCCGCCAACACCTATTACATGGGATGGCAATCCGTCGTTGGAAATAAAAAGAATCAAGCGATGAAGGCCAATTACGCCTTTCAAGGATATATTATTGATCATCCGGATATTGTTCGGCTAAAGTTTTGGCCGGGAAAGATATATTTTGGGATGCTATTGTCTTGTATCGGTGTTCTTGTTATATGCGGGCTGATAATTTATGGTAGGCTTCTATCCAACGTGTCGGCGGTGATAAATGAATAAACGATCTTAATTTCGAGGTAGCCTATGAAAAAACGAATATTGGTTACCGGAGGCGCCGGTTATATCGGTTCCATCATGGTACCACGCCTGCTGAGCACAGGATACGCGGTCACTGTTCTTGACAACTTGCTTTACAATCAGACCACGCTTTTCGATTGTTTCCATCAGAAACGCTTCAACTTTATTCGAGGGGATATTTGTAATCATGGTTTGGTTAATAAACTGATAGCTCAAACTGATATCATCATACCTCTGGCTGCGATTGTAGGGGCGCCGGCATGCGAGGTCAATCCTGAGCTTGCCAGACTTGTTAATTATGATGCCCACATGAATATTGTCAAATCAGTCTCCGCCTTACAACGGGTTCTCTTTCCAACAACCAATAGCGGATATGGAATCGGAGACATGGATAATTATTGTACAGAGGAATCACCCTTACGCCCTATTTCCGAATATGGAAAGATGAAGATCGAAATAGAGCGCGCCTTCCTTGATAAGGGCAACGCGATCACTTTCCGCTTGGCGACGGTCTTCGGTATGAGTCCTAGAATGCGAATGGACCTCCTAGTGAATGATTTTGTCCATCGGGCCGTAAAGGATCGATTTATACTATTGTTCGAAGAGCATTTCCGCCGCAATTACATTCACGTTCGGGATGTGACAAACGCGTTTTTGTTCGGGATAGAGAACTATGACCTCATGAAAGGTGAACCATACAATGTGGGTCTGAGTTCTGCCAATCTCTCGAAAAGGCAGCTCTGTGAGAAAATAAAGAAGCATGTCCCTGAATTCCATATTTATTCGGCCGAAATCGGAGAAGACCCTGATAAAAGAGATTATATCGTCAGCAATAAAAAATTGGAATCACTAGGGTGGGAAGCGGAATATAGCTTGGATGACGGTATCATAGACCTAATCAAAGGATACAGCATACTAAAGACAAACAATTTCAGTAACTTATAATGCATTCAGATTGATGGTATTTACCGAACTCACAGTGTTGATTCTGGTCGGAGGTTTCGGCACGCGGCTACAACAGACAGTTCCCGATGTACCCAAAGCCCTGGTGGATATCAATGGCCGCCCCTTTTTAACCTATTTGCTGGATCGGATCGAAGCGACAGGATTGAAAACCGTTGTGCTCTGCACCGGATACATGGCGGGGACTGTCAGAAAAACCATTGGAAACCGCTACGGGAGTATCGATATTCAATACTCAAGGGAATCGGAATCTCTCGGTACGGGAGGGGCACTCAAACTCGCCGCCCCATTGATATCCTCCGACTATGCGCTGGTTATGAACGGAGATTCATTTATCGACTCAAATTTGAAGCACTTTTTCAATTGGTCAATGGCGGTTCAAAGTGTTGCGATTATCATGCTGACCAGGGTTGATGATGTCAGCCGGTATGGACAGGCTATCGTTTCCCAAAGCGGAAAAATCGTTCGGTTTGAAGAAAAATGTCACAAATCATGTCCCGGTTGGATCAATACCGGCGTTTATCTGTTGAATAATTGGTTAATCAAAGATATACCGTCTGATACATTTTATTCTTTGGAACATGATTTGTTTCCAGGCCTAATCGGAACGAAGCTGTACGGGTATCGGTGTGATGCACCGTTTATTGATATCGGAACACCGACGTCATATATCCAGGCACAAGAATTTTTTCAACATCTCGGTTAATGTTATTCGTAATCCTCTTAAAGACGACAACTGCAAAATACTTAACAAGGGAGCTTAGACTCTATCACAGAAACTCCAAATATCTATCTATAAACACACATGATATATAAACTGAAGGTGAGATAAAACAGCCGCAAATGATAATATCCCGAACACCGTATCGCATTTCGTTTTTCGGCGGGGGAACCGATTACCCGGAATGGTACCGAAATCATGGCGGGGCGGTTTTGGTCTCTACCATCGATAAGTACTGTTACCTCACATGCCGCTATCTTCCACCGTTTTTTGAACACCGGATTCGAGTGGTATACTCAAAAATCGAAAATTGCCAAAGCATCGACGAAATATCACACCCGGCTGTCAGGGCCGTTCTGAAATTTCTAAATATAAATAGAGGATTGGAAATTCATCATGACGGGGATCTCCCCGCACGCAGCGGCATGGGATCAAGTTCATCATTTGTAGTGGGTCTTTTAAACGCCCTCTATGCGCTGAAAGGGAGCATGCCGAGCAAGCATCAGTTGGCTGAAGAGAGTATCCACATCGAGCAAAAGGTGCTCAAAGAAATTGTCGGGTCACAGGATCAGGTATCCACTGCCCATGGCGGCTTCAATCACATCACGTTCCAGACCAATGGTGAAATGGATATTCGCCCGGTAACTCTTCCACCGGAGCGTATGAAAAAACTCAACTCCCATCTAATGCTGTTTTATACAGGCGTTAAACGCACGGCCTCAAGAATCGCCGGAAGTTATGTCAACGGGATTGAATCTCGAAAGAAGCAGCTTCAGAAAATGAGCAAAATATTGAATGACGCGATTCGGGTCTTGAGTGACGAAAGTGACATCACAGATTTTGGCAAACTGCTACATGAGGTCTGGCAAACCAAACGAAGCTTGAGTTCTGTGGTTTCCAATGCCAATGTAGATGAAATATACGATAAAGCCCGGAAAGCAGGTGCAATTGGTGGTAAATTGACAGGTGCCGGAGGAGGTGGCTTCTTGCTTCTCTTTGTTTCTCCTGATAAACAGAAAACCGTCAGAAAAAAGCTGAAACAGCTCATTAATGTACCCTTCAAATTCGAGTTTTCCGGAAGTCAAATCATTTTTTTCGATCCACAAGAAGATTACGCTAAACTTGACAGAGAGCGAGCAAACCTCTCGATTGAGCCATTTCAAGAACTCTCCAGTGGCTTCAAAGAGTGAAGGTATACAGGTGAAACACGACAGGAATCTATTAATATCACTATGGTATGACATGCTTCGCATTCGAAAGGTAGAATTGAAAATCGAACAATTGTATCATTTAGATGAAATGAGAACACCCGTACACCTGTGCATCGGTCAGGAAGCCGTTGCGGTTGGGGTATGTGCAACACTGGGCATGCACGATTATATTTCGAGCAATCATCGAGGCCATGGTCATTACCTGGCCAAAGGGGGCGACCTCAACCGAATGATTGCTGAACTATATTGTAGAACAACAGGGTGTAGCAAGGGTCGGGGCGGCTCCATGCACCTTGTGGATGTGGCGGTTGGACATATTGGAAGCTCATCCATTGTCGGGGGGTGTATACCGATCGCCGCAGGTTTGGCGCTTTCCATTCAAATGAAGCAACAAAATCGTGTCAGCATTGCTTTTTTCGGTGACGGAGCTGCCGATGAAGGGGTGCTGTATGAAAGCGTCAATTTCGCTGTCTTCAAAAAGCTGCCCGCAATTTTTATATATGAAAACAATCAGTTCTCGGTCTGTTCCCCCCTCGCCCATCGCAGGAGAGGAGACGTACCTTTTCTTAAAATGCCTTCAAAACATATTTTTACTCAGGTGGTAGACGGGAATTCTGTCCTAGAAGTCTACGACACGGTGAGCGTTGCCGTTGAACGGGCTCGGCAGGGAATCGGCCCATCCTTTATCGAGTGCAGAACCTATCGCATGCGAGGCCATGCCGGTGCCGGCCCTGATATTGAACTCGGATATCGAAGTGCGGATGAGGTTGCCAGTTGGGAAGCGAGATGTCCCATCGAAACCTATCGAACTGATCTGGTAAAAAAAGGAACAGTCACCGAAAAAGCACTTTTGGACATAGAGCGGAAGATCGATCACGAAATCGATAACGCTTTTCGATTTGCACAGCAAAGCGATCTACCCAATGCTGAAGAACTATGTCTATACCTGTATAGTGAGTAATTCCAAATGCCGTGGTCGAAGATCAAATTTGATCAAAATGAGCCGGATTTTTATCGGGAAATGGACGACGACTCGCGCTACATTTCCTACTCCGAAGCCATCCGTGAAGCGTTAACGCTGTCACTGGAACTGGATCCGAATGTCTTTGTCATGGGTCAGGGAGTTGACGATCCTTCCGGCATATTCGGAGTGACGCGGGATTTGCACCTGAAATTTGGCCGGAAGCGTGTGTTCGATATCCCCCTTGCAGAGAACGGACTCACCGGTATCGCCATCGGTGCATCCATCGGTGGGATGCGTCCAGTTTATTTTCATAACCGACCGGATTTTTTATTGTTAGCGATGGACCAATTGATCAATCATGCTGCTAAATGGAACTATATGTTTGGTGGTGCCGTTAATATTCCGCTTGTAATATGGGCTTGCATCGGACGCGGCTGGGGTTCAGCTTCCCAGCATTCTCAAGCACTACAGGGATTATTTATGCACGTGCCAGGGCTCAAACTCATCATGCCCGGGACATGCTACGATGCGAAGGGACTCATGTTGTCGGCCATCGCCGATAATAATCCCGTCATCATTATCGAACACCGCTATAATTTCCAACATAGGGGCCCTGTTCCGGATTATGCATACCGCATCCCCATTGGAAAGGGAGTGGTCAGGAGAAAAGGGACGGACATAACATTGGTTGCCGCTTCCTATATGGTAACAGAGGCGTTCAATGCCGCTGAGGAATTATCGAAAGAAGGGATTGAGGCCGATGTGATAGATCTCCGATCTCTGCGCCCACTGGATAAGACAATTATTCTAGAATCGGTGAAAAAGACGGGTCGATTGGTTATCGCCGATACCGGATGGAAAACCGGTGGTGTAACCGCTGAAATTTCTGCCCAGGTGGTAGAAAAAGCATTCGAGTCACTAAAATCCCCCATTCGGCGTGTGGCGAGTCCGGATGTACCGACACCGGCTGGATATTCTTTGGAAGAGGCATTCTTTGCCGGCTCTAAAGAAATTGTGGCGAGTGCACGCGAACTGGTAAATTCGGGTAGATAATAGAAGTGAGACCTTTGCACAACCCTGTCAAAATTCATCGGTTCGATGATTTCTCTCCAGGGCTGTGCGATTCGTTTTGATTATTTTCTCCATAAAAATCGATAAAAGTTTCTATAATTTGTTGATTTTACTTGATTTATATTCAATTTCATGCCATACTTTCCTCAAGAATTCAACTACTTGGAGGACCGTATGGGCTTTAAAAAAATGGACAATTCTTTAGGATTTGCTGACTTGACTCTTGCAAGTTCCCTAAAACATAATCGAATCCTCAAACTCATGAAAAAGTTGGATAAAGCCATTGACTGGACAAGGGTTGAAACCATTTTATTAAGTCACTTCACCGTGGGGACCAGCAGTGAGGGCGCTGATGCATATCCCCAGCTACTGCTGTTCAAATGCATGCTGCTACAAAAATGGTTCCGCATCAATTCCGATCCTGAACTCGAAAACCAAATCAATGACCGCTTGTCTTTTAAAAAATTTTTGGATCTGTCCTTCAGTAAACCCTCTCCGGATCACTCTACATTTTCCCGCTTCAGAAGTCGTTTATCTAAAAACGCCATGGATCAAATCAACTCCGAAATCCTACGACAATTCGAAACAAAGGGGCTGACCATCAATGAAGGCATCGCCATTGATGCCAGACTCGTTAAAACCACCAGCAGGCCTGTCAGCAACGAGAAACTCAAAGAACTGAAAGAAAAAAATAATACTCCCGAAGGTAAACTTGACAAAAATGGAAAACCCAAAAAGTTCTCTCGAGATCTGGACTCCGATTGGGTCGTGCAAAAAGATAAACCGCATTACGGCCTTAAAGAACAGACCGCCGTTGATACCAACCACGGCTTTATCATGGCCACCACCATTTCCCCTTGTTCGGTCAACGATATCAAATATCTTCCCTATTGCACCGTTTATAGCCGGCATACCAAACAACCCATCGAAAAAGTATTTGCCGATAAAGGTTATGCTGGTAAGCCTAATCGTGACTTCCTTGCTGAAAATAAAATTGCTGACAGCATCATGCGAAAAGATTCAACCACCGCCAAACTTACTGAATTCGAAATTGAACGGAATAAAAAAATCTCCAAAGTCCGATATATCGTTGAACAGTATTTTGGAATCAGCCATCTGAAAGAGAATGCCAAACGGACCAGATTCCCTCAGATTGCTACAAACAAATTTGATTGTTGGTATCGTCAAACTGCCTATAATATCTCAAAGAGGTTGAAAATCTCCAGGATGGCTACCGTATAAGGTGGATAGGTGCGCCCGGAGATGAAAATCCGGGTTGAGCGCTTAAAAAGGAGCTTCATACAAGGCCTATATTCACTAAAGCTCATGAAAATTTGCAAGGTTTTGAGCAAATTGACCGGTATTTCCGGCTAGCCTTTCTTGAAAATTTGACAAAAATCATAAAATCGGTAATCCAGCCTGTTTTACAAAGCTCTCGAAGATATAATGGATTTTCCGACCGTCGATTAATGGAGCCGTGAATAGCGCATGCAATTGAACTGGCCGTTAATGTATAACAACATCACCAAAAATGATCTAGACATTCTTATCGAATTTCTGAAGGGAAATCCACGGTTGACCCAAGGCGACCATGTCAAGGCTTTTGAAACAGAATGGTCCCGTTGGCTGGGTGTCAAGCACAGTATATTTGTGAATTCGGGGTCTTCGGCAAACCTTATCACCGTTGCCGCATTAAAACACCTTTATGGTCTTGGTGAGATCATCGTACCTCCCCTAACCTGGGTTTCCGATATCGCCGCGGTAATCCAGAATGGTTTCACCCCTGTTTTTGTTGATATCAATCCAAGCAACCTGTGTATGAATGACCAGCAGGTGATATCGAGACTCAATGAAGAAACTAAAGCCGTATTCGTTACCCATGTTCAGGGATTCAACGGTCTTACCGAGAGACTGATTCAAGCCTTAGCAGAAAGAAGTATCCCCCTCATTGAAGATGTGTGTGAGTCTCATGGGGCCACATTCCGGGGACAAAAACTGGGTTCATTCGGTTTGATCTCCAATTTTTCATTCTACTTTGCTCATCACATGAGCACCATTGAGGGAGGAATGGTCTGCACGAACAATTCTATCATCAATGAGACCGTTCGAATGCTGCGATCACACGGCCTGGTGCGGGAAGCAACAAATGAACAATTCAAACAGCAATATATTCGGGACTATCCGGATCTTTCGCGGGATTTTATTTTTGCGTTTCCGGCATACAACGTAAGAAGCACCGAAATAAGCGCAGTTATCGGTAAAAGCCAGCTGGCATATCTGGATGATAAGAACGCTAAACGGATAGAGAACTTCGAGCTCTTCTTAAAAAATCTCGATCCGAATAAATATAGAACCGATTTCGATCTGAATGGAAGTTGTAACTACGCATTCAATCTGGTGCTGAAGGAACCTGATAGTGATCTAAGAGACCGGATAGAGTACGAATTAGAGAAAGCAGGTGTAGAATTTCGCAGGGGGAGCTCCGGTGGTGGCAATCAACTCAGACAACCGTACTTGAAGGATATTGTGGCGAAGAGGGAGTGGGAGAAGTACCCTGAGGTGGAACATATCCACTTTTATGGATATTACATTGGTAATTATCCCGAACTCAAGGAACAAAAAATACTCACCTTGTGTCATATTTTAAATTCGCTATAGACATATGATGCAAGAGTTGGAGGTACGTCTTGCCTTGCTCTCTCACTGGTCAACTACCCACTAGCCGAGCCCCGCTCCTCTCAGTTCCTGCTGCAGATCCAATACCAGTCAGGGTTGCGTATTGGGTATTTATCCGGATGGAATACGGGTAGCAATCGATCCGCATTCTTTGATTCGCATATACCTTGATACTTAGTGCCACTGATCAAAAAAAGCAAGGCATTGTCATGAAATTTACATTGTTGGTAATGACATTAAATGAAATTGAGGGGATGAAGACGATAATGCCCCGTGTGAAAAAAGAGTGGATCGATCAAATCATTATCGTCGATGGCGGATCTACCGACGGCACCATTGAATGGGCCGATGAGAACGGTTACACCGTTTACGTCCAAAAGAAAAAAGGATTCCGACATGCCTATGAGGAGGTCATGCCGCTCGTTCAAGGTGACATCATCATCACCTTTAGTCCGGACGGTAATTCAATTGCTGAACTGATTCCCGATTTGGTCTCCAAGATGAAAAAAGGCTATGATATGGTGATCGTATCTCGTTATCTGGATGACGCTAAGAGCGAAGATGATGATTTTCTCACCGGATTCGGTAATTGGTTTTTTACAGGATTGGCGAATAAATTGCATGGCGGGACATATACGGATGCCATGGTGATTTATCGTGCATATAAAAAAAACCTCATAGATGATCTCGAACTTAATCAGAATCGATGGTTTAGCACACCGGAAACTCTTTTCCGATGCAAGGTGAGTTGGGAACCATTACTGTCGATTCGCGCCGCTAGAAGAAAGTTGAAAATCGGAGAAATCCCGGGCGATGAACCCCCTAGAATCGGTGGGGAGAGAAAACTTAAAATCTGGGCTTGGGGCGCAACCTTTTTATATCAATTCGTACGCGATTTTTTAATCTGGTGGTAGGTCCCTTTGCACTATTTATCCACAAGTCGAATTCACGGATTCAATGATTCCTTAAAATCGATCATAATTGTCGGCCCTTTCAATGTGTAGGCCTTGGTGATTCTATGAAATTCATATCCAAGATGTCATCGATTGTATTCGTGATAGTTATTCTGTTTGGTGTATGGAACACGTCCACTCAAAAAACGGCGAACAAACCGCTTTGGCATGATGAACTCAATGAACTCAATATAACTTGCAGATCGAGTTACGCCGACATCATCAAATATGGGGCCGATGCCCAATGTTCCGCTCCACCGCTTTACTACCTGTTGTCAAAGGCCTTTTTCAGCATTTTCAGAGTTGAGGACGATAAACCGTTTGAAGAAATATTAGTTGATTCCAGAATCTTTAGCAAAATCAGTGTCGTGCTGCTTGTGTCGGTATTGCTTATTCTGTATCGAAAATACGAAACCTTTGCAAAACCCCACCTTTTGTCCAATTTCAGCGTCAGGCTCAAATTTCAATCCTCGAAATGCTCAATG
>CEQE01098607.1_pt1 | contig 13002 bp, 14 predicted proteins | sample 356201 | NCBI WGS metagenome assembly CEQE01 (sample SAMEA2619970, study PRJEB7988) | marine metagenome | biome: marine biome (ENVO:00000447); feature: mesopelagic zone (ENVO:00000213) & marine oxygen minimum zone (ENVO:01000065); material: "saline water (ENVO:00002010), including plankton...
CCAGAATGTGACGGATGCCTAACATACACAAACTCGACGTACCTGGTGAAAGAGGACGGTTATTTCTTCAAGAAGGACGACCAGGAACAGGTGTGGGATTCGGCATCAGCCTCCGCAATGCCTGCCGACGGAAGCGCTGCCGAAGCGGCGCTGGAAGGTGCGTTCACCGTGGACGGGGTGACTGTGAGACCCGCCTTCCAGGTGTTCAAGGACCATGTGGCTCGTTACCCCGCCGATTGGGCGTCGGGCGAGTGCGGCCTTCCCGTCGAGGACATCGAGGCGGTGGCGCGCGAGCTCGGCGAAAACGCCATGATCGGCAGCACGATAATGATCGACGGAGTCGAGGTTCCGCACCGGCCAGTCGCCATAATGGCTTACCACGTGTCACAGCAAGAGCTAGGCTTCCAGGCTGTCCGGGCCATGAACATGCTGATGATGCTTCTGGGCGCCTTTGGCGCTGCTGGCGGCCAGCAGATCGACTTCACGTGGAAGATCCACGGCAATTACGAGAAACTGGACGAGATCGAGATAGCCGAGTCCTCAAATGTCTATCTGGCGAAAAGCAAGTTCTACCCGATCAACAGCAACAACTCGTCGATAGTCGCACAGGTAATGCAGGACCCGGGCAAATTTGGCGTTGACTACGTGCCAGAGGTTGCCATCGTTCATATGGGCAATCCGATAGTTTCCTTCGCGTCGCAACCAGACATGATCGCGGCCTACAAAAAGTTCAAGTTCGTTGCCGTGATCGATCCGTGGCTGTCGACGACCGCCGACCTGTTTGCGGACGTCGTCCTGCCTGCCGCCACCATAGAGAAATACGAAGGGCCGCTGGGTGTTACTGACCAGTACATTGATGCCGTGACGCTTCGCATCCCGCCCATGGAACCCCTTTTCGAATCTCGCGGCGACATCGACATCTACCTGGACCTGTGCGAGAAAGCCGGGATACTGCTTGGGGATGGTGGATACATCGACGAGCTGAATGGGGCACTCAAGCTCAAGGACGAGTGGGCAATGCCTCTGGACCGCAAGCCCGTTGTCCGGGACATCTTCGACCGATGGGCCAAGTCCGAAGGAATCGACGAGGGCGTTGCTTTCTTCGAAAAATACGGTGTGAAGATCAAGGGCAAGATCCCTCCTGAGAAGAAATACGGCTATGCCGCCGACCCGCCATTCGGCGGCGTCGTGCATCGGCTGTACGGGGAATCGCTGCTCCGCTACCGGGAAAAGATGAGGGAGCTGAACGTCAGCGAGGCCTACTGGCAGGATTATAGTCCCCTGCCCACATGGCGCATCCCAACCATGGACGCATCACCAACCGAGTACGACCTGTACATGATCAGCTACAAGATGATTGAGTTCAAACAGAGCCGAAGCTCGCAGATTCCGCTGCTGGCGGAGCTGGCTCCGGAGCAACGTTTGGACATCAACCCGGAGACGGCCAAAGCCAAGGGTTTGGAGGACCGTGAACTGGCCCTGATAGAGTCGCACAACGCCGTCACGGGTGAGACTCGCCAGACAACGGTGAAGGTTCATTTCACGGAGGCCATCCGCCCTGACACGGTGGGCATGCCTCACCACTACGGAGACGTTGCCAGACATCCGTGGACCCAGGGACATGGACCCACCGCCAACGCCCTCACCTTTACCGGGGAAGGGTATGCGACCAACACTGCGGATCAGTCCTTCCATGTCAAGGTGCGCGTTTCGAAGGCGTAGGAGGCAGAGCGTAATGACCCGATACGGTATGGCAATAGACTTGGAGCGATGCATGGGTTGCCGCGCGTGCATGGTCGCGTGCAAGGTGGAGAACAATACCCAAGAAGGCGTCTTTTGGATGATGTTGCTCCGCCTGGAGGAGGGAAAGTACCCCAACACCAAGCAAAGCTTCCTACCCCGCCCTTGCCAGCACTGCGACGATGCGCCCTGCGTCATGGTCTGTCCGACTCAGGCACGATACGTGCGGGAGGACGGCATCGTAGCGACCGATTGGGACAAGTGCATCGGCTGCCATTACTGCCAGGTGGCTTGTCCTTATGGAGTCAACTACTTCAACGACAGAGACCCCAGCAAGAATCAGTATGTGGATTGGTCGGACACAGATCTGCAAGTTGCAACAAACGGCGCGAACCCAGCGTACGAAAACCCTGATCTGGAGTTGCGCTACGGCCCCGATAACCGTCACATCGCCGGTGGCAGTCACAAGATGGGGGTCATGGAGAAGTGCACCTTTTGCGTGCACCGGGTCCGAAAAGGCGCTGGACCCAGCCTGCGTGACCAACTGCCCCGTGTACGCACTCCATTTCGGCGACCTGGATGACCCGGAGAGCCAGGTTTCAATGGCGATCGGAGCGAAGCCCTCGTTCCGCCTGAAAGATGAGCTAAACACCCAACCAAAGGTTTACTACATCGGGGCGCCGCCGCCCGGCGGAGACACCAGGCAGATCGAGCCCGTGAAGGGGAGGGAATGAACGATGGCTACCCTAGCGGCTTCATGGCGTTCTGCTCGACCGAACTACATATTCTTGGCCTGGATTGCCGTCCTCGGACTGGTGGCGCTGGTGGGGCTCTACAGCTTCGTCAGGCAGACTGTCGACGGACACCACATCACCGGTCTCAGCGACACCACGCCCTGGGGGTTGTACATGGCCGGTTTTGTGTTCTTCGTTGGGGCCAGTGCGGGGGCGACGATTATTGGGTTGATGATACACGCGTTCGGACGCGAGGATTACGCGCCCCTGGGAACGCGCGCAATCCTAGTGGGACTGGCCTGCCTCACTAGCGCCATGGCGTTCATCACGGTCCACGTGGGAAGCATCCCGAAGATGATGCTCATCCCATGGCTTTGGAGAAACCCGACGTCGATGTTCATGTACACATCGATAACCTACTACATATTCACGCTCATACTCTTGGGCGAACTTTACTTCACAGTGAAGGTCACCCGAGGGACCGCCGGTGACCGGGACAAGACAATGGCAAAATGGATGGCGCTCAGCGCTGTGCCTTTTGCCCTCGTGATACTCCACGCGCCCCACGGAGGGTTGTTCGCGGTCGTGGCGGCGAGAGAGTTCTGGAACAGCTCGTTGCTGCCGCCACACTTTGCCCTGGCAGCGCTGGTCACCGGAACCGCTCTCATGTTGTTGGTGGCGTTGGTGACGTCCGCCATATCCGGACGGCGAATTGTGAGCGACGCGACTCTCGCAAGCCTCGGTGTGCTGCTCGCTTTCTTCATAGCGATCACCGGTTTTGCTGACATCTTTGACTTCTTGGTTTACACGTACGGGGGCAAGTCGGCCGGCAACGAGGCGTGGCATTTCCTGAGCGGCAGCCATCTCCCCATATCCGTGCTCCACGTTGGCGGGTACGTCCTCGCATTCGCCGTCCTGCTGTTCAAATGGGGACGGACCGCTCCGTGGCTCTTCGTCGCGTCAATTGTGACGTTGATCGGCGTAGCCGCCTACCGCTACAACCTGACAACAGTCGGACAGGCAGTCCCTCTATTCCCATTCCTCGAGGATGTCCACTACACGCCTTCATGGCACGAGATATCCCTCAGCTTGGGGATAGTGGCATCCGCGATCCTGGGATACTCGATCGCAACCAAGCTGCTCCCGATCGAGGCTCCGATCGGCGAGGCACGAACTTCTGAGTCGCCATAGCAGGTTCGCTCGATTTTGGCAGGTGAGCACAGGCAAACCGATGGCTTTTGCTCACCTCAATCCTCGGTGATCACGCCCGCCGGAACTGCGAGCAGGTCGCCACGGGGGTCTCAACGGGACAGGTCTGCTCTTCCGCACTCGTACGCTATCCCGCCTCCCTCGACCACGACTGGAAATGCCGGCCAACTACAACCCCTGGCGCATTCCGCTGGCGATGATCCCACGGCTACGTTGCCTGTGACGCACCGTGGTTCGCCGTCAGTCCGCCGGGCTGGCCTCGCGTGCACTCGCGGGCTCGGATTCGGCTGGTTCTGAGGTGCGGGCGGTGACGAGCGCCGCGACCGCGCCGACGAGGAGCAGGCCGGCCATCGTCATGTATGTCAATCTGAAGCCGGATACGAACGCTGAAAGCAGGCCCGCGCTATCGGCGGCCTTTATGTCGCCCAGGTCTGGGGCGTAGCCCATCGAAATCATGGTGGCCGCGATGATCGTCGTCGCGACCGCCACTCCGGTCACGTTGGCGGCGTTGCGTATCAGGCTCAGCAGAGCGGAGACGATGCCGTGGCGACTCGCTGGCGCGGCGTTGAATATGGCGGTGCTGTTGGGCGAGCTGAACATGGCCGACCCCACACTCTGGACGACCATCGCCCCGATGACGTGAACGAGCGAGGAGTCCACGGTGAGCCGGGACAATGCGAATACACCTGTCGCCGCCAGCAACAAGCCCGACACGGTGAACTTGCGCCAGCCGAAACGGTCGGACAGGCGACCCGCCAGCGGACCCATGACGATCATGGTGACCGCGGCCGGGAGTATCGCGAGTCCCACCATGCTCGGCCTCATGCCAAGGACGCCCTGCAGATAGAACGGCATCATGAATCGGACCGAGTTTGGGCCGAGGTAGGACATGAATCCGGCGAGGACGCCCAGCGCGAAGACCTTGTTCTTGAACAATCGAAGATCGAGCATCGGCGCCGGCGCCCGCAGCTCCCACCAGACGAATGTCGCGAGAATGGCCGGAAACGCCAGGGACCCCAACAGGATCGGGGCCGACGTCCAGCCGGCTCGATGGCCATTCGTCACCAGCATCAAGAAGGTCACCAGAGCCGCGGTGGACAGAGCGGCGCCCAGCCAGTCGAAATGTGCGCCCTGAGTGTCCTGCGAGAACCGTTTCGAGTCCATTATCAGCAATGCCATGGCAATCGCGATGATCCCTATTGGCACGTTGATGAAGAAGACCCACCGCCAACCCAGCGCTCCGACTAGGATGCCGCCGATCACCGGCCCAATCATGGCGCCAACACCCACGACGCTCATCGAAGACCCGATTCCCTTCCCGCGCTCGTGCTCGGGAAATACAGACGTGATCATCGCCATGCCAGTGCCCTGTGTCATGGCCGCGCCGCAGCCCTGGATCATCTTGGCGACCACCAGGAGCGTGATCGAGTCGGAGAACCCCGCGAATGCAGCCGCGCCGCCGAAAAGGGCCAGCCCGGTGACGTAGACGGGTTTGCGTCCGATCAGATCGGACAGCCTGCCCATGGGAAGCAGAAGTGCGCTGATGGTGAGCATCTCGGCTACCACCACCCACTGGACGGTCGGGAGGTCGGTCCCGAAGTGCTCGGCGATGGTCGGCAGCGCGACGTTGACGCTGCCATGGTTGATGACCGAGGCGAACGTGCCGAGGGCTACGGCGCTGAACACCCACCACTTGTAGTTTGGACTTCGTACCAGGGAATTGCTGAGCAATAACGGCTCCTGAGTTTGACAGGAACACAGTTTAGCATAGGCGACCATCGACCATAGGCGAAGAAGCTCCGTCTGAAGACTGGGACGTGGTATAGTCGCTCCATCTTTTCGAGGCCGATCCGGGCGGTGATTTCAAGGAGCATCAGGGATGAGCGAGCGGCGCCTCAGTGACGTCTATGCGGACTACTCGCGGTTTTACGACCTCTACGTCGGCGACCGCACCGACGACATCCCGCTCTACCTGGAGTACGCGGCTTCCTCGACGACGCCTGTGCTCGAGATCGGCGCTGGAACGGGACGGCTGACGCTGCCGACGGCGTCGGCGGGCCACCAGGTCGTCGCCGTGGACATCTCCCCGTCGATGCTAGAAATACTCGATGCGCGTCTCGCTGAGCAGCCCGAAGTCACGCGGCGCCGAGTGCGCGTCGTTCACGTCGACATGCTCGAACTCGATCTTGGCGAGACGTTCGACTTCGTCCTGGTCCCGTTCTTCACCTTCAATTATCTGTTGACGTCTGAGGCTCAGAACGCGGCGCTGGACCGTCTGAGCGCGCATCTGTCCGATTCCGGCCGCCTGGTCCTCGACCTGTTCGTCCCGCCCACCCCCGAGATCGACTCCGTGTTAGAACCCGAAGTGCGAATGGACGCCAACGACCCGGCCACGGGAGATCGCGTGCGGTTGTGGACCGCCGCAAATGTCGATGCGGCAGCCCGTATCGAGCATCGGACACAGTGGTTCGAGGTCACCGGACCGGACGGCGCGTCGGAGACGACGGAGATCAACATCGACCGTCGCTTCTTCCTGCCTGGCGAGCTGGAACGCCTGGCAGAAGATCACGGCCTGCGGGTTCTGGAGCTGTTCACCGGGTACAGGGGCGAGCCGCCGAAGCCCGATTCGGTGCAGCTCGTGTACGTTTTGGGGCATGCGTAGGCGAGAGCTTTATGCCAACATCGCCATGCAGAGAGCAGCGAACATCCGGCTTCCGGCAGCGAGGCGCGCGTCTCGCTCGACCAGATCCTTCGGCTGCGGTCTCAGGATGGCGACATTGGTGCAAGAGTCACCTTTTCGCCGCAGATTTCAAACATCGAGTAACATCAACCCATTGTATCGCACCTGGTCCTTAACCTCGTCCGATGACCCCGACTCATCGAGCTGCCGCAGGAGCCGCGCTGGCCTGAGCAGCGGATAGTCGCTGCCGAGCAGGATCTTGTCAACGCCAACCAGGTCCGCGACTACCGAGAACACGTCCGCGGTGTACAGGAACGGCGACGCGGCGGTGTCGAAGTAGACGTTGCCGAGCGCTCGGGCTACCTCGGGCATGAGCGCATAGAACGGCAAGCCGCCGCCCCAGTGGGCGCATACGACCTTCACGTCCGGGAATCGGGCGGCATGCTGGATGAATCGCCACAGCACGTCGGGGGTCGTGCGGCCTTTGCCCGGGTACACGTGGCCGGCCGGCTCCGACGAGTGGGTGGTCACGATCAGCCGATGGGCTTGGGCGACCTCCAGCAGCAGCGTCATGACAGCCTCGTCGCCGAGAGCGAATCCCTGCGTATCGGGATGAAGCTCGCCGACGCCTCTCAGACCGGCGTGTGCGCATCGCTCGACCTCTGTGACGGCGGAGTCACCCCAGGCTGGATTCACGGAAGCAAAGCCGGTCAACCGATCGGGATGTCTTCGTGCCGCATCGATGATGTAGTCATTGGCCTCGCGGGCAAGAACTTGGTCCGTCCAGCCAATGCCCATCACGACCGCGCGGTCGACGCCGTCTTCGTCCATGGCCGCGATCAGGTCTCCGGCAGTGGCCAGCTTCGCCTTCGGGTCGGCGTATAGCTCGCGGAACGTGGCGTCCCGTTCGAGCCAGCGCTCCCGTTGGTCCGCGATCGAGGGCGGGAAGATGTGCGTGTGGAAGTCCACGGTCGCCGTCATCTCAGGACGCCGCGCCGCGCTCCGCGGATCGCTCAGCTATGATCCACAAGAACGTCTCGGCGTCCCGGGCAGACGAAGTCGTCTCTTCCCTGGCCCTGATGATTCGAAATCCCGATTCCTCGACCATCTTCCGGTTGGTGTCCGAGTCGAAGCCGCTCCAGAACATGGGCGCTCCCATCCACGACCGGTCGAAGTCCACCTCGTTGGAATGCGTTCCGAGGGAGCAGACCAAAAGGCCGCCCGGTCGAAGCCATCCCACGATCGCGCTCAGCAGCGGACCTTGCTCATCTCGCGGCAGGTGGATGATCGAGTAGTAGGCGGTCACCCCGTCGAAGGACTCGGCGGCGAAGTCGAGGGCGGCCATGTCGGAGTGTACGAACGTGGCGTTCGGAACGTTTAGTCGGGCTCGTTCGACCTGCTTCTCCGAGATGTCGACTCCCGTTACGTCGAATCTGCGCGCAAGCCTCCGGGTAGTGGGCACGCCTGAGCCGCAACCCAGGTCAAGCACCTTCGATCCCTCGGGCAAACGATCCAAAACCACCGTCTCGTAGCGGTTCCGCTGCAGCGTCCGGGAACGCGTCGCCATCCGACCGTAGGTACCGCCGATCTTGTCATATCCCCGGGCAACCAGGAGCTTGGGGTCGTCGTTGTTCATCCAGAAACCTTTGGTTCAGTCATGCACAATCCGCATCACAAACCGGCCGACTCCAGCCACGCCGTGAACGCCGCATCGCCTTTGTAATGATACGCCTGGCCTCCCAACTCACGAAACAAACGGACCTCTTTGAGCGTGTCCTCCACCAGCAGCGCGCCGTCGTATCCGCACGCAGCGCCCAAGGCGTCGAACGCCCGATCCCACATGGGTTGCTTCGATTTCAGCCGAACTCCGTAGTCAGCGGAATTGACGATCACGTCGAACGCGTCGTTCAGTCCGTGCGCGGGAACGACGACGTTGCTGAAGATGTCGGCGTTCGTCGTTACGAGCGCCAGCTTCCTGCCGGCGTCGCGTTGGCGCTTCACGAATGACCAGACCGCGTCGTTGAAATGCATGTCCGAGCAGCCGCGGACCAGCGCATCGTGGATCGACTCGGGTGAAATCTCCAGGAAGCCTGAGAGATAAGCGGCGACATCCCCGGAAGCCGTCAAACCGCTCATCCATCGGTCCGTCATTTCAGATTGGGCGCCGAAGAGAATTTGGCTCGCTCGCGACGACATCTCGGGTCCCAGCCTGTTGAAGTAGTGCTCCGAGCAGAGAGTGAACCCGAAGTCGACGACGATGGCGCGAATGGCTGGCATTTGACTGCAGATTCCCTACTGCGCGGTCGTGCCGCCGTCGATGACGAGTTCGGCGCCGGTGACGTATGACGACTCGTCCGACGCCAGGTAGACCATCCCGTGGGCGATCTCGTCGGGATCGCCGATGCGGCCCATCGGGATGCGTCCCAGAAGCCAGCTCCGGCGCGGTTCGGTGTTGAAACCCGCCACGGTCATCGGAGTGGTGACGAAGCCCGGATGCACGGAGTTCACCCGGATGTTGTCGGCGGCGTACTGCACGGCCGCGGACTTGGTGAACAGCCGGCTGGCGCCCTTGGCCGCGTGGTATGCGGTTGAGTCCGGACTGCCCACGATGCCGTAGATGGACGAGGTGTTGATGATGGAGCCGCCGCCAGCCCTGCGCATCTCCGGAATCGCGTACTTCGTGCCCAGGAACACACCTTTTGCGTGAACGTCCATCTGCCCGTCCCAGTCGTCGACCGTCGTCTCCTCGACCGTTCCCGGTCCGGCGGATCCGGCGTTGTTGACCAGCACATCGAGTTTCCCGAACGTGGACACGGCGACGTCGATGGCGTTCTGCCAGTCTTTTTCGTTGGTGACGTCCAGCTTGACGAAAACCGCTTCGAATCCGTCTTCGCGGATCTGCACCGCGGACCGCTCGCCGGCCTCGACCGCGATGTCCGCCAGCACGACCTTCGCGCCCTCTTTGACAAACATCCATGCCGCCGAGCCGCCGAAGCCCATGAGCTCGTCCTTGACGCCGTGGGCCGCGCCTGTAATCAGTGCCACCTTGCCTTCGAGTCTCATGTCGTGTGCCTCCGTGGACCGTCTCGACTTCGTGCGGCAGATTATATCAGTTGGCGCCCGATTGGGTTCGTGGTACATTCAACGAGGCGCCGTTCGCTCCGGGCTACGAGCTGGATTGGCGGACACGAACATGAATAGGGCTTTGAGGGTTGAATGAGCACACAAGCCAACGATCCGCTCCCAGGCAATGTCGCTTCTCTGACCGACCTGACGGAGTACCAACAGGGCGCGATCGTCAGCAGAACCATCATCAAACGAGATCACGGGTCCGTCACTCTATTTGCGTTCGGCGACAGGCAGGAACTCAGCGAACACACGACGCGGTTTGACGCCATGGTTCAGGTCATCGACGGCGCCGCGGAGATCACGATAGACGGGGCCGGCCATCGGGTCTCGGCGGGCGAGGCGATCCTGCTGCCGGCGAACGTGCCGCACGCTCTGTCAGCGGTCACGCGGTTCAAGATGATACTGACCATGATCAACTCGGACGACGGATAATCTGACCAAACGTCCGGGAGGCGGCAGCGATTGATCGTTCGCCAGGCGTCGGCCTGATCGATGGACACCGGTTTGTTGTCGGCGATGCTGAACTCGATGCGGAGACCGCGGTCCCCGGCCTATAGGGCGGCTCGGGTGTTGATACTGCTGATTGTGATCGGCTCGGTTGCCGGATTCGTTGCACGACAGATGAGTTTCATCGACCAACAGATGATCTACTTCCCTGAGCGAACCCTCAGTGCCACCCCGGCGGACGTCGGTCTGGACTACGAGGACGTGTTCCTGACAGCGTCCGACGGCGTGAAGGTTCACGGCTGGTTTGTGCCCGGCGAGCTGAGGACAACGCTGCTGTGGTTCCATGGAAACGCGGGCAACATCGGCGACCGCGTCGAAAATCTTTCGCTGCTCAAACAACGCCTCGGAGTCGGGGTCTTCATGCTCGACTACCGTGGCTACGGTCGCAGCGAGGGCAAACCTTCGGAAAAGGGACTGTACCTGGACGCCGACGCCGCGATCGGGTATCTGGCGAATGAGCGAGAGCTCTCCCTGGAAGACGACGTTGTGTTGTTCGGACGCTCCCTGGGCAGCGCCGTGGCCGTGGACATAGCGGCTCGACACCAGGTTCGAGCGGTGATCCTGGAGTCCGGGTTCCCGTCGGTCCGCGCGATGACCGAGCGAGCCTACCCGTTCCTGCCGAGCGCGATGCTGCTCAGCCTGGTGGAGGCCCGCTACGACTCGGCGTCGAAGCTCCCGAGCGTGCATGCGCCGGTGATGGTGCTGCACGGCGACCGAGACCAGACGGTGTCGATCGTCATGGGAGAGGAGCTGTTCGAAGCCGCGAACGAGCCCAAACGCTTCTACACGATCTCGGGCGCCGACCACAACGACACGTACCACGTCGGCGGAGAGCCGTACTTCGAGGCGCTGCGGGAGTTTGTGTTGGGGGCAGGAGAGCCGAGCGTGGAGTAAGAAGTTGGCGTCGCGTAAACCTCTGATTGTGGTGAACTTACAAGAATCCGAGCCCGAGCAACCTGCATTCTAGATCGGCGCCATCTATGAACCTGATGCCTTTCATGCCAAATTTCCATGCAAGAGTCACGTTCTTCTGTCGATCATCTACCAGAGTACATTCCTCTGAGCTCATGCCCAGGCTCGCAGTGGCTGCCTGAAACATTTCAAAACGTGGACTGCTCTTGGACTTTCCGATCCTGCATGGCAACACTACGTTCCGTGGATCGAAAAACGCATTGAGGTTGAGTCTGTCCGATTGGCGCTTGAAACAGAACTCGGTATTGTTCGAGCAGATCGCAAGTTTGACGCTGCGCCGCTGCAACCTTTCGATAATTTGCATCGTCCCGTGAACGGGCCGAATGTATTCGTCCGTCATTTTCATGAAGTATTCAGCAGACACCCCCTCAGGAAGACCGGGTCTTACGCAGTCGATGAACTTTGCCCAGTATTCGCGCTCCTGGCTCGTGGCTCCATCATTGTCAGGCTCTGACCCATAGGCGTACTTGTCCCAAAGAGTCCGGCCGACCTGGTTGAGGTCAACTTTGGTTAGCGTAGGAAACCTTGCTCTGATCCCGTCGAAGAGCGGCTCCCACACGTCACACGCGAGGACTCCGCCGATGTCTAGAACGAGCGCGTGTGCCATTATCGCCTCCAAACGTGTGTCACGTGTGTCAACGGTGAACTAGCACCGCCTATGCGCTGAATCCTCAAGGCGTCAAGCTAAGCTGGTTAAGCCTCGAAGGTTTTTGATCAAGTCGTGTGCGTACTGCAGGCACGCGCGGATGTCGTCTTCGACAATGTGGGGATATTCTTTAAGAATATCTGTGAACGACCATCCGTTGCCCAACGCCTGAATGATGAATTCCACCGTTATCCTGGCGCCTTTGATCACCGGCTTGCCGACCATGATCGCTGGATCGGCTCCGATCCGGTCTCGCCAGTCCACGCCAAAGCTCCTTTCGTGGGATGTTTGTACACCCGCAAGCATACAGAACTGTCACCGACGCCGCTATTGACATCGTTCGCCGCCCCGATTAGGGTGACCGAAACCCCACTTGGGAGGAGGAAGAACCATGGAGTTTGGATTCGGCGTTCCGACGCGCGGGCCTCTGTCCGCGCCGGCGACCATGGCTGCATTGGCCGCGAAGGGCGAGGAGCTGGGGTTCGGGTTCGTGAACGTGAGCGATCACCTCGTGATACCTCGAAACATCGACTCGATATATCCGTACAACGAGTCGGGCGAGTTCGCGGGGGGAGACTCAGGGGAGTGTCTCGATCAGCTCACGACGCTGGCCTTCTTAGCTGGCAACACGAGCAAGGTCAAGCTGCTGTCCTCGGTGATGGTGCTGCCCCACAGGCCTCCGGTGCTGACTGCCAAGATGCTGGCCACGATCGACGTGCTTTCCAGCGGCAGGCTGATCCTCGGATGCGGAGTCGGCTGGATGCGCGAGGAGTTCGAGGCGCTGGGCGCTGAGCCCTTCGACGAACGAGGAGCGGTCGGCAGCGAATACATACGGATATTCAAGGAACTCTGGACCAGCGACGGCCCGTCGTTCGACGGGAAGTACGCGTCGTTCTCCGATGTGTCGTTCGCTCCCAAGCCGGTGCAGAAGCCCCATCCTCCGATCTGGGTCGGCGGCGAGAGCCCGCCGGCGCTCCGTCGAGCAGCGCTTCTGGGCGACGCCTGGTACCCTATCGGCACAAATCCGGCCTTCCCCGTGGGAACGCTGGAGCAGTACTCGCAATACGCGGACCGTGTGCGAGACTACGCCCAACGCGGAGGGCGGGACCCGGCGGAGTTGGACTTCGCGTACAGCGCCAACTGGTTCGACGACACGGCGGCGCAGACGGGTTCGGACGGCAATCGCCGGTCGTTCACGGGAATTCCGGAACAGATCGCGGGGGACATCAAAGCCCACGAAGAGGTGGGCATCAAACACCTGGTGTTCAGCTTTCAGTCAGCCACGACTGAGGAGATGACGGGACGCCTGGAGCGATTTGCGGAACGGGTGATGCCGCTGGCGGGGTGACTGACGGCGCTGGCCGCTGATGCGTAGGGGAGGGTTT
>CEQE01080923.1_pt1 | contig 13001 bp, 8 predicted proteins | sample 356201 | NCBI WGS metagenome assembly CEQE01 (sample SAMEA2619970, study PRJEB7988) | marine metagenome | biome: marine biome (ENVO:00000447); feature: mesopelagic zone (ENVO:00000213) & marine oxygen minimum zone (ENVO:01000065); material: "saline water (ENVO:00002010), including plankton...
AAAGCGGACATTGTAACCTGTATTGCTCCACACCATTTCGAAAATGCAAATTCATTAGCTAGGAAAATCTTATTTTAAAATTGGTTAACTCGACAATTCCAAAACTATTGTGAAGTTGAAATTCAATTATTGAGCCACAATGTATAATACATAGTACAATACTCCTAAATTCCTTTAATCTAAGCTAATGCAATATGACATTTGGATCCTACATTGATGGTACTTTTTCTCGCACCCGTCTAAAATGGCCGGGCCCAATTATGCGTGCAGTTAGTTTTTTGCAAATTTTCTTTATTGTATTTTATTTCTTGTTGCAAAATAGCCTAGCCACACCTGCCGACAAGCTGATACTACAACTTAGATGGGATAATCAATTTCAATTTGCCGGATATTACGCTGCCCTTTGGCAGGGATACTATAGAGACGCCGGGATCGAGGTGACAATCCGCTCCGCTTTTGAACCGGGCGGTAAATTTCATAATGTGATCAATGAAGTCGCCGAAGGCCGGGCGCAATTTGGCACCGGAGCCGCCGATATTCTCCGCGCAAGAGACAAGGGCAAGCCGTTGGTTATCCTGTCCTCAATCTTTCAACAAAGTCCTGTGGCCTTTTATGCGAAAAAAGAAATAGGCGCCAATAGTCCGGCGGATTTGCCTCGTTTAAGAGTTGCTACGCGTGGTCCAACAGGCATCGCCAGTGTTGAACTCCGGGCGATGTTGAAAGCCGAAAATATTGATCCAAAATTGGTCCAACTGCAACGTATCAAGGAGCGCTTGGGGACGGAACGAAGATTAAAGTCATTATTCCCAAATATCGGATAATTCACTAACAGTGCACCCATATAAGCCTCAGTAAATTATCCCAACCGGATTATATTCGGGGTCATAAAATATACTTTTTTAATTAACTTTTAGTTCGTCGAATAATTGGTCTTCGGTGACCAGCAACAATCTTGTCAAATCGACGATCGAATTTGCCTCAAGTTTTTTCATTATATTGTTGCGGTGAACTTCAACAGTATTTTGTGATATGCCGAGTGTGTGAGCGATCTGTTTGCTAACCGATCCCGTTGCGAGAAGGCGGCAAATTTCGCCTTCCCTAGCCGTCAATTGAGCCAACTTATCCAAAACAAACTTATGGAGTTTGGCTTCTTCATTAAGCCTGGCGCAGAGGCGCAAAGCCCTTTGGGTGATTTCAAGTATTTCCTGCAAATTAACTGGCTTATCAACAAAATCGAATGCGCCTGCCTTCATAGCCTTGACGGCAGATTGGCTATCAACATGAGACGTCATAAATATGATTGGTAAATGACACTTGAGCCCAACAATTTCTTGTTGCAACTGTAACCCGCCTATATCCGGCAACCTTAAATCCAACAATATGCAGCCGAAATTGCTAAGTGGAAAATCGGCCAATAAATCTAGTGCGGTATGATATACCTTGACTGAATAATCTAAACTGGTGAACAACTGTTCGAGAAATTCACATATCTGCCGATGATCATCGACAATGTATATCGTTCGATTTTCGTTTTCTGCGTTAATTTTCTTATCCTCTAAACATCACGGTTGAAGCTGCATTTATCCGTAAATTGTGACGATGATATCGGATTTCAACGATTTTCTAGTCAAATCTACTAGAAAACCCAATAATTAAACTATTCAACCGAATATTGGACGATCCCATATCCTAATTATCACCCAAAAGGATAAGGAACGTGATCCATGAAAGCCCTAAATAATTTGAAGATATCGGTAAAACTGCCGGTCACCATCTTGCTATTGACCTTGGTGGCGACGGTAATAACCGGTTTTGTATCTTTTGAGAAAGCCCGAGAAGAGCTTGTTCTCGAGAGCGAAAACAAACTGAATGCCCTAGCCGCGGCGCGGAAAGGCGCAATCGTCGACTATCTGGCTACCATCGAACAAGATTTGGTTTTCCAAAGCACCAATCCGGTTATAGCGGAAATGACCGTCGCCTTCTCGGATGCGTGGAAAAAATTGGGCGGCAATCAGTTAGCCACTCTGCAAAAACTTTATATCACCGACAATCCCAATAAGCTGGGTGAAAAAGAAAAACTAGATTACGCCCCGGATGGTTCAGTTTACAGCCAGATGCACAAAAAATATCACCCCTGGATGCGGCAATTCCTCAACGAGCGGGGATATTACGACATCTTTTTGTTCAACCCTGCCGGCGATCTCGTTTATACCGTGTTCAAGGAATTGGATTACGCAACTAACCTGAATACCGGTAAATGGAAAGAATCGGATCTCGGTAACGTCTTCCGGGCAGCCCACAACAAGAAGGCCGGTTTCAAGGCGTTCTATGATTTCAAACCCTATGCGCCCAGCCATGGTGCAGCGGCAAGCTTTATCTCCAGTCCACTATACGATGACAACGGTGAATATATCGGCGTCATCGCCTTCCAGATGCCGATCGGACGGATCAACGGCGTCATGCAGGTGACGGCAGGAATGGGTGAATCCGGTGAAACCTATATCATCGGTGGCGATCATTTCATGCGGAGTGATTCCCGTTTCTCCAAGGAATCGACCATTTTGAAGACCAAAATCACCGGTGAAACGGCCGACGCCGTTTTGGCCGGAAAATCCGGTGTCGAGATCGTCGACGATTATCGCGGCATTTCGGTGATGTCGGCCTTTACGCCATTCGAATTTGTCGGCGTCAAGTATGGCATTCTAGCAGAAATTGATATGGCGGAAATTTTGAAGCCGGTTGATGAACTAGGCTTGTTCCTCCTGGTCGCTGGTTTGATCATCACGCTGGTGGTGCTCGGTATCGGTCTGCTATTTTCACGCGGCGTGACCAAGCCAATCGCCCTTATGACCGGCGCTATGGGAACTTTAGCCGAAGGCGACACCAACGTTGAGGTTCCGGCAACGGAACGTGGTGATGAAATTGGCGAAATGGCGCAGGCTGTCCAGGTGTTTAAAGACAACGCCGTTGAACAAGCCCGCATGGAAAAAGAAGCCGAAGAACAGCGGGCACAGCAAGCCAAACGCGAAGAAGAAGAACGTGCCGCCGAAGCCAAGCGTCAGCAAGAAGACCTCGACCGTCAGAAAGCTGAGCAGGAAGCCGAAGCCGATCGCCAACGCCAAGACATGGAACGCGAAAAGGCCGAAGCCGAAGCCGAAACTGAGCGTCAGCAGAAAGCTCAGGAAGCCGAAGAACGCCAAAAGGCAGAAGCCGATGAAGAGAAACGTCAGATGATGTTGCAGTTGGCCGATAATTTCCAATCGAGTGTTGGTGGCATTGTCGAGAGCGTGTCTTCGTCTGCCACGGAGATGCAGGCGACGTCGGAGCAATTGACCGGTAATGCCGAAAAAACGTCCGAAGAATCGGCGTCTGTTGCAGCCGCGGCCGAGCAAGCTTCAGCCAATGTCCAAACCGTGGCGACAGCGGCCGAGGAATTGTCTACCTCGATTGCCGAAATTGCCCAACAGGTCGGTCAATCGGCCGGTATCGCTAATAATGCTGTCGAGGAAGCCGACCGGACCAATGAGATGATTATGGGCTTGGTTAAGGCAGGAGACAAAATTGGCGAAGTGGTTGAATTGATCAATGACATTGCCAGTCAGACCAACTTGTTGGCTTTGAACGCGACCATTGAAGCCGCGAGAGCTGGCGAAGCCGGTAAAGGATTTGCGGTTGTTGCCTCCGAAGTCGGTAACCTGGCTAATCAAACGGCCAAGGCGACCGAAGAAATCTCGGAACATATTTCGGGCATCCAATCGGCGACCAATGATTCGGTCACGGCAATCCAAGGAATCTCCAAAACAATCGGTGAGATTAACGAAATTGCTGGCACCGTTGCGTCGGCGGTCGAAGAACAAGGTGCGGCGACCCAGGAAATCGCCCGCAATGTTGAACAGGCGGCCGCTGGTACCCAGGATGTGACCTCTAACATCTCCGGCGTACGCGAGGTGGCTGAGGAAACCGGACAAGGGGCCAACCAAGTTAAAAGTGCCTCCGCCGAATTGTCGCAGCAATCTGAGCAATTACGATTGGAAGTCGACAATTTCCTAGCCTCAATACGTGGCGACAACGACGCCGGTAATACGGACAACTCCGAAGAAGCAGCGTAGGTCTCAATTTAAGACCACTCTTAAAATAGCGGGATTTTTATAATCCCGCTATTTCCTTTGGCCCGAATAGTTAAAAAACGGCACGTGTGTAACGGTCGACAAAAAGGTCGGATGTTTACGATAGTCTTGGGAGATGATTATGAATAAATTCGATGTAGTTACCGAGGAAATATTCACAACATAAATATCAATTGGGCTTAAACAAGACTCCAATAAACATGGAATTCAACGCTCATTTATAAAATTATCCACATTTCGGCCCTAGATTCCTTGGGGTCCGGAGCGCACTTTTTTCCATGTTTCGCCAAGTCGATTTAGAGTCTCATCATCCAGCACTTGCCGCGCGGCGGCGTAAAAGAATTCTTCTTCATTATCGAAGTGTTGGCGGAGGATTGCCAAAGTTTCGCGGACGGAATTGAGTGCTTCATCAAGATCGCGCGCCTCCTCAATCCGCTCAAGGCCTTGGCGAATTTCCCGATGCTCGGCATGAACTTTGGTTAATAAATCATTTGATTCCAAATGAGGTTCGAGGGCGGAAAAGAGCAATTCCTCCTCCAGCGATGCATGTGCCTTTATTTCGGCCGCCAGGACCGTCGTCGCGCTTTCAATTTGAGCCACATCACCGGCAAAGGTGGCCATATCTTCGATCTCGTCCAGCAGCGCCCGGAAAGCGCCATGCTCGCCAATAAGTAAATCGGTTATTATCATAGCAGCCCACTCCTACCCCAAATTTATTTTAAATCGTAATAATTAGTCATAAGAGAAAGTTATTGGCTGCACAATGAGGATAATGTTCGCTGTGTTTTTCATCCGACTATTTTGATTTCCAACATTGCGATTGCAATTCTCCAAACGATACTTCCTTACGGATTGTCAAACGCTCTCTTGGGGCCCAAATAGTACCACCAGTTAAGCACCAAACAGATGAAATAGAAAATGGCGAACCCATACAGGGCATATTGCGGTGTCGCCGATTTGATCTGTTCACCGAACACTTGTGGAATGATGAATGCGCCGTAGGCAGCCACCGCGGAAGTCCAGCCGAGTGCCGGGCCTGCCTGCTCTTTAGGGAAAATCATAGCGATAGTGCGGAAAGTGGAGCCGTTGCCGATGCCGGTACCGGCGAACAGCACCAGAAAGAGCAGGAAGAACGGAACGAAAAATTCCTCCGGCGTCGCAGATCGATAAGCGGCCTGCATGAAGTAGGCGACGCCGAGGGCACTCAAAATCATCACGATGGTGATAATCTGGGTGACCTTCGCTCCACCAACCTTGTCTGAAATCCAGCCACCGATAGGACGGATCAAAGCGCCGATAAAAGGCCCCATCCAGGCATACATGAGGGCGCTCGGGCCATTCACATTGAGGGTGTCATGGGTGATGACGCCGCCCACTTCGATGTGCTGGAAGCCGAAGACGACCTTGATGGCCAACGGAAATGCTGCCGAGTAGCCGATGAAAGAACCGAAGGTCATGGTATAGATGACGCTCATGATCCAGGTTTGCTTGTTGCCGAAGATACCGTATTGGCGCCGAAGGTTGTCTTTAACGAAAAAACATATGTAGTAAAGGGCCGCGACGGTTGCGGCGATGGTGCCGATCAACACAAACCATTTGGACCACGTGGGCAATCCCAAACCGATCGGGGCGGGAAGAATGAAATAGAGACCAATGGCGGCGGTGAGAAACCCGATCACTAGCATTGACGAAATGCGGGCAAAAGCACCCGTGGTGCCACCGGCAATTTCGGGAGTTACTTCGTCGGTCCGGATGTTGTTCATGCCGAACCAACCGGCGAAAGCCAGGGGAACCAATATCAACAGCCAAACGAAACCGGCGTTCGGGATCCAGGTTTCAGCGCCTGCCGGAATCTTACCGACCAGGGTGCCGGACGTACTCTGTAGGGTCATGGGATCACCACTGAGCGCGCCAAAAAGACCGAATGTCATAACCAGAGGTATTAGAATTTGCATGGTTGTTACACCGGCATTGCCCAGCCCAGCATTTAATCCCAACGCCAGACCTTGCATGCGTTTGGGAAAGAAGAAACTGATATTGGACATCGAAGAAGCGAAATTGCCGCCGCCAAACCCGGAAAGCAGTGCCAGGATCTGGAATGTCCACAGGGGTGTTTCTTTGTCCTGCAAGGCGAAGCCCGTTCCGATCGCCGGAATCATTAATAGCGCTGTGGTGAAAAATATGGTGTTTCTTCCACCGGCGATGCGAATAAAAAAAGTACTCGGAATGCGCAAGGTGGCTCCGCAGAAGCCAGCGATCGCGGAGAGCGTGAACAACTCGGACTTAGCGAAGGGGAAACCCAGATTAAGCATTTGCACTGTGATGATGCCCCAGTACAGCCAAACTGCAAATCCACAAAGGAGGCTGGGCACCGAGATCCAGAGATTCCGGTTGGCTATGCGTTTTCCAGTGGAATCCCAGAACGCGCTGTCTTCAACATCCCATTTCGTTAAGTCGGTCATCTCGATCCCCTTATAAGTCGTTCCTATGCATTCGCTGTCTGCCAATTAGGTGCTGGGCTAGTCACATCTAACTTCAGCTCCATCGCGCCGATACCACCACCAGGTTGCGAGCAGACAAGTGGCGTAAAATATGACGAAGACCATCAGGGCAATCTGAGGCGTACCTGTCGATTCAATAGATAAAGCGACCATCGCCGGTATAAAGAACAAACCCAAAGCAGCGATTGCGGCGGTGAAGCCTAACGCGACGGATGCTTCAATTTCGCCGGCCGAAATCTCCGCCTCTCGCGCCGCCTGATCTTTTTCATCGGCCCAGTGCTCATGCAACGTCAAGAATACGGTCGGCACCAAACGGAACACCGACCCGTTGCCAATTCCGGTGGTGATAAAAAGCAGCATAAAGGCCGCTAGGAACCCGTGAATTTCGTTGCCGCCAGATTCAGAAGGCAGGGATATCAGCGCCGCGACCGCCGCTACCAGCATAATGGCGAAATTCCAGAAGGTGACACGGGCACCGCCAAAATGATCGGACAGCCAACCGCCTAACGGGCGAACCAAGGCGCCAACGATCGGCCCGATAAAGGCCCATGTGATCACTTCCGATTCCGGGAACAGCGCCAACAGAAGGATGGGGAAGGCGGCTGCAAATCCGATGAATGAGCCAAACGTGCCCGTATAGAGCACGCCCAGCAGCCAAGCGTGCTTGTGCCGGAAGATCACGACCTGCTCGCCCAACGTGGCGCGAACATCGCGTATGTTGTTCATGCCCCAGGCGGCAGCAAAGGCCGCCACTAGAATTAACGGAACCCAGATAAAAGCGGCGTTCTGTAACCAGACTTCACTTGTCACGTCTCCATGCACGTAAGTCTGGGACCTGCCGCCCTTGATGGCGAGAGCGCCCGCGAATATCACCATCGGCACCACGGCCTGAGCGATACCGACGCCGAGATTACCAATCCCAGCATTCCATCCAAGTGCAGTGCCTTGCATCCGCTTGGGGAAGAAGAAACTGATATTGGCCATACTGGCCGAAAAATTGCCGCCACCAAGCCCGCAGAGCAGTGCAATGACGATGAAGACAACGTAGTCTGTGTTGGGGTCTTGAACTGCTAAGGCCATCCACAAGGTGGGGATCAGCAGGGACAAGGTGCTGAAGACTGTCCAGTTCCTGCCGCCGAAGATTGGCACGACAAAGGCATAAAGAAGTCTGAGGGCAGCGCCCGAAATACCCGGCGCTGCAACCAGCCAAAACTGCTCACCGGTAGTGAATTTAAAGCCAATCCGGGGAAGTTCGATGACCACAGCGCTCCATACAATCCACACCGCGAAGGACAGTAACAGCGGCGGCATGGAAAACATCAGGTTTCGCATGGCAATCGTCCGACCCGTCTCGCGCCAGAAATTTTCGTCGTCGGGGCGCCAATCCCTCAACCAGCGGCCACTGGGTGCACTCACCTCCAGCAATTCTCCGTTGACCATCTGTTGACGAAGGGCGGGGTCCCGTTCGAGAATCTCCCGGCGCTCGCTCCTGACCGTCATCCAGGTCCAAATCATCACGCCGCCGAGAACGCCGTACATCAGCATGAAGGCGCTGCTACGCACGTCGGTCGCGTCGGCGGCAATCCCAAACATTATCGGTAGAGTGAAACCACCGAGTCCACCGATGACCCCGACCATTCCGCCGACACTGCCCATATTGTCCGAATAGTGGTCGGCCAAACTCCGGTAGACGCTGGCCTTGCCGATTCCCTGGGCAATGCCAACGATAAATACCAGAACCGTAAAAAGGATCACGCCGACACGAATATCAATGGAGACGTCTCCCCTAATTCCATGAATGATGAAGGTCGTCGACGGGTAGGACAGGAAGAATAGACAAACGATTGAAATCCAAAATACCCACCAGGTCACCGTGTCACCACCCCATTTATCGGAGAACCAGCCACCCAGAGCGCGGATGACGCCGGAAGGCAGGGTGAAAAACAGGGAGATGAACGCCGCCATCGTCAGCGGCAGGCCGTATTCCGCCATGTAGTATTTGGGCAGCCACAGGGCAAGCGCCACAAACCCGCCGAACACGAAGTAATAAGCGAGGCCGTACCGCCACACCCGGACCTCTTTGAGCGGTTCGAGCATGCTGGTGAGGGTCGGCAGATTCCCTGACTTTTTACGCCCCTCGAGCTGTGGGTCTGGATAAGTCAAGAACCAAAAAGCGATGGCCATCACCAGCATCGACACCGAGTAGATGGTCGGCACTGCGCGCCAGCCCAAGGCGACGATAATCAGCGGCGCGGCGAAGATGTTTAGGGCCGCGCCTGCGTTACCGGCGCCAAAAATTCCCAAAGCCGTACCTTGCCGTTCTTTCTGAAACCAAGCCGAGGTGTAGGCGATACCGATGGCGAAGGATCCGCCAGCCAAGCCGACGCAGAGACCAACCGCAAGATATTGCCAGTATTGATTGGCAAAGGCCAACCCATAGGTGGCGATAGCGACCAAAATCATCTGAATGAAATAGACGATGCGTCCACCATACCGGTCGGTGAGCAAACCCAGCGGCAAGCGCACTAAGGAACCGGTGAGAATAGGTGTGGCAACCAGTAGGCCGAACGCGGTTTCGTTGAGACCCAACTCGCCTTTGATCTTGATACCGATGACAGAAAACATGGTCCATACCGCAAAGTTGACGGTGAAGGCCATAGTATTCATAGCGAGGACGGAATATTGTTTCCTCGGATCGAATTCGGTAGCGGTGGCCATATTAACCTCTAGGCGCGGTCGGAATATGTCTCAGGGTTTTCTTGACGCTCCTTATTTTTTTAATGCCACATATTTTCTCATAGATATAAACGGCCTCGTTATGTATCCGAATGGATAGCTAAAAACGTGCACCAGTTTGGTAAAGGGCAAGTAAGCAAAAAATAGCAGGGCAAAGATGATGTGCAATTTGTTGGCAAGCGGAGCACCGACAATCTTAGAAACATCCGGCTGTAATTTGAAAACGCCGCCGATCCACGGTCCTACCGAATAAGAAACTCCAAAGACAAGTTCGACAGCGGATTGATAAAGCCCAAAACCACCAATAACTATCAGGAACAACAGGACGATATAATCATCCGGCGTGCTCATTGCCTTTACCTGCGGGATGGTGATCCGCCGCACCAAAGCCCAAGATATGCCATAGAGAAATAGAATTCCGGCGCCGAGTCCCGCCCAGCGGAAAAAATCCACCCAGGAAGCGAGGTTGTACGCACCGCCAATAAATCCAATCACATGGGAAAAAAACAGGATTATTATGCCCCAGTGCAGGCATAAGGATGCCGGCCCGATGGAGGCACGGCCAAAAAATCCGGTCGAGCGCGTTGTCCAAAGATAATCGCCGCGGACGGTCCAGTCCCACTTTCCTCGGTATTCACTCATCAGTCCGCTAAAGCCACGGTAAATTATGCCACCGAAAAACAGTACGATGGTGATGTAGGGCAGTCCGATGAAAAAGAAGTTATCCCACATAGCTTTCCACCTTATGTTCTGTTGGTTTTGACAAAGGTTGCGTTATTACCTCGAGGTTTATGACTTTCTCCAAGGCATCAAGAAGATAGAGATATGGCGTTTTTAACTCTGCCAGCCGAAGACGCATCGGCGGCAGAAACGGCAAAATATACTCTGCAATAAATTTATCTCTAACCGGGTCATCTTTTGATTCAGTCGTTAGTGAAAGAAAACTGACCATCAATGGCAGGTAATCCGGCAACTCTATTCCATTGGTTTTGCGCCCGAAGTGGTTATAAATTCCACCCAACTCGATCATGTATTCGTTTCTGTCGGAAACGGCGGCAGTAGCGCACGTCGTCGGTTCATCATAGCTGTGGCTGCCAAGATACAGGGCGCATTGAGGATCCAATTCAAACAGATCGATATAATCTTCTTCAGCAATATCTTTTTCACTGAGGAATTTAGAAAGCAACGCCGCGCTCTCTTTATCGATGCTTTCCAGCCTTTTAACCACTTGTTCGGCTTCTTGCCTGAATTTCTCCTTCTCGGCATCCTCTGCGGATGGGCAGCACCACAATTCAGCTATGAGCTCATAAACATCCTGCAATATTTGACTTCCGTTCATGTTATTCATAGTTTTTCGACCCCGTGTGATGGGATTTGTGATAACTTTTCCTTCTTTTCATCGGTGACCAGGGATTCATCTGGTCAAAACCAGCGAAGCCACGCTCGGTATATGGACTGATGTCTGCTTCTTCGCGTTTTGCATTGGGAACCACAAATCGCTCGTTATAAAAAGAAAGGGAAAAGGCCCGCACAATTCCATTGGCGTCTTCTTCGCTCAATCCGACTTTTTCGAGGTCCTTCAAATCGGGCTTATTATCCACCCTTTTGCTGCGCTCGTAGTGCCTCACCGCAAGTTGACGCAACAGCGTTTTTCTCACCACTTCTTCATTGCCGGCGCCAAACATGCCGGCAAGATATTTGAAAGGCACTCGGAATTTATCCATTTCATCAAGACTGAGAAGCGGACCTTCCAACGGCTTATCCATATCAAAGATATCTTCTTCCATAGGAGTATTTTGCCCTGCGCTGGTCGTGATAGGAGCCAAAGGCGGTATATAAAATAGGCTCGGCAACGTCCTGAATTCTGGGTGAAGCGGTAGTGCCAGCTCCCATTTTTTAACTATTTTGTAAACCGGCGAACGTTGTGCCGCTTCAATCCAATCGTCACTGATGCCGCTTTCCTTGGCCCCTTCAATGACCGCCGGGTCAAAGGGGTCCAGAATCATGTCCCTTTGCGCCTCGACAAGATCTTTATCATCCGCCAAGGCGACTTCTTCTACCCGATCCATATCGTAGAAAAGAAGTCCAAAAGAGCGAATTTTTCCAACGCAGGAATGAAAACAAACAGGAGGCATACCCGATTCAATTCTCGGATAGCAGAGAATGCATTTCTCCATCTTACCGCTGGCCCAATTGTAATAGGGCTTTTTATAGGGACAGGAAGAAACGCAGTAACGCCAGCTGCGGCATCTTTTTTGATCGATGAGTACGATACCGTCCTCTTCCCTTTTATAGGCAGCACCGGAGGGACAAGCGCCCGCGCAAGCGGGGTTAGCGCAGTGATTGCAAATGCGGGGAAGATAAAAATAGAAGACGTCACGGAACTTAAGCGTCGCCTCCATTTCCTCTTTGCTCATTTCGCCAAAATTCACATCGTGCTTGCCGGTAATATGAGTGCCACCGGCGTTATCTTCCCAGTTCACGCCCCAGTTGATGGGAACGTCCTCTTCTTCGGTGACCATGGATTTAGGTCTGGCAACCGGTGGCTGTTTGGTTGCTTCAGATGAATGCAGGTCATCGTAGGTAAAGGAATAGACATCACCGTCACCGTAGTAATCCGACATCTCAGGCGTGTGGGGATTGAAAAAGAGATTGGACAGCATGTAGGCCTTGCTGCCATAGCGAAGCTTCAGTTTGTCGCCTTTCCTCTCCCATCCGCCTTTCCACAAATCCTGGTTTTCCCATTGCTTCGGGTAGCCGATGCCTGGCTTGGTCTCGACATTGTTCCACCACATGTATTCGGCGCCTTCCCGGTTGGTCCATACATTCTTGCAGGCAACCGTGCATGTATTGCAGCCAATACATTTCTCCAGGTTGAACGTCATGCTTAATTGGGCTTGTACTTTCATGGCTTTTACACTCATTCTGTTGGTAGTTTATCGAGTTCACTTTCCTGATAAATCGGTCGGTTCTCCTCGCCGAGAGGCATTTTACGGATGATCACCCCGTGGTCGCGTTCAGACGGGCTGGTTCCCCAATAGTTGATGTAATATGAAAATTGGGCATAGCCGCCGATCATAGTGGCCGGATTCATCAGGATTCTAGTGGTCGCATTGTTGTTGCCGCCCCGCATGTCGGAACTTTTATTTTCCTTGGCAAGCGGTGAAAAGGGAACATTTACATTGCGTTCCACCTGATGGTAGGTGATCGCCATGTTGCGCGGCACCTGATGGCTGACGACCGCTCTGACGACTTCAATGCCGTTTTCGCAATACATTTCAACCCAGTCGTTGTCGATCACTTCGATCTCTTCCGCATCGTCGAGATTGAGCCATACCGTAGGACCGCCACGCGACATCTGCAGCATTGGCCAATGGTCTCTGAAGGAACTGTGTATCTGCCATTTGCCGTGCGGCGTGATAAAGCGGAAGATCTTTGACTTAGGCCCGGCTTTATCAGGTTTGATATCGCCAATCGCGACCATATCCAACGGCGGTTTGTTGGTGGGAAGCGCCTCTCCCAGTTCTCTCAGGGCCTGGTGGTCATAATAAACTTCCTGCCTTCCCGAAAGGGTGTGCCAGGGTTTTAGCCGTTCCACGTTCATTGTCCACGGGCCGAAAGTCCGCTGTTTTCCATT
>CEQE01147823.1_pt1 | contig 12999 bp, 11 predicted proteins | sample 356201 | NCBI WGS metagenome assembly CEQE01 (sample SAMEA2619970, study PRJEB7988) | marine metagenome | biome: marine biome (ENVO:00000447); feature: mesopelagic zone (ENVO:00000213) & marine oxygen minimum zone (ENVO:01000065); material: "saline water (ENVO:00002010), including plankton...
AGGACTGGATCTTCAGACCCACCGCCAGAGGATGGGCGACTTGTTCACGAAGTTCACCGAGGTTGCTGCCGCCAACCCCTATGCCTGGTTTCCAGTGCAGCGAAGTGCAGAGGAGTTAACCACCGTTACGCCGGTCAATCGCATGATCTCCTTCCCCTATCCCAAATACCTGAATGCCATCTTGAACACGGAACAGGCTGCCGCGCTGCTGGTAACATCGGTTGCCAAGGCTAGAAGGCTCGGTATTGCGGAACACAAATGGGTCTACTGGTGGGGCGGCGCTCACAGTCAGGAGGAGGCCTGGTGGGCCAGTGAGCGACCGGACTTCGCCAGATGTCCCGCCATGAAGGATTGCGCCACCAGCGCGCTGGTCAATGCTGAGGTGGATATCAGCGAGATCGACTACATGGATTTCTACAGTTGTTTCCCCGTCGCGGTGGAGATGGCTTGTGAAATGCTGGATCTGGACGTAAATGACCAGCGGGGATTCACGGTCACCGGGGGGCTTCCCTACGCGGGAGGGCCGGCCAGCGCGTATACCCTTCATTCTCTGGCGTGCATGGTGGACAAACTGAGGGACAATCCCGGCCGTAGGGGTTTGGTCACCGGCAACGGTTGGTATCTCACCAAACACTCCGCCGCGGTACTGTCATCGGGACCCAAAGAGGGTGATGCCCCGAGGACAGGTTTAGTAGACCCTTTACCCTCGCAGCAGATGGATACCGCGCCACAGCAGTTGGCACGGAGCCCCGCCGGTCCTGCCGGCGTTGAGGCCTATACGATCAACTATGGTCGCGACGGTAATCCGGTAACGGGCATCGTACTGGGTCGCACGGAGGAGGGCGAACGTTTTCTTGCCAACACGCCCAACGATACTTCGCTGTTGGCGGAGTTTGCATCAGCCGAACGAGTGGGCCAGAGAGGAACGCTGTCCCAACGGAACGATATGACCTTGTTCGAACCGCAATAAACCGTATGCCATCATCGAGCAGTTGTGCTCCACGCTCCCCTTGTCCGGTGAGACCAGAAATCTTAACATGGCTGCAGCAGAGCGGTATCAGATCAGGTCTCACATGACAGTAGGAAACTCAGCAGCATCATAAGGAGCAGCACATGATTAAAGGCAGTTGTTTGTGTCAAGGTTACCAATTTGAAGTGAGCGGCGAGTTCGGTGATATGGTGGATTGCTTCTGCTCCATGTGCCGTAAAGCGCACGGCGCCGCATACGCCACCTTTGTAGCGTGCAGCAGCAGTGATTTCAAGATTACTCGCGGTGAGGAGCTCATCAGTCAGTATCAGTCCTCGGCCGAGGGTAAACGGAGTTTCTGCAAGGTGTGTGGCTCCAACGCGCCCATGCTGGCGGGCGAGCAGGTCTACATCCCCGCCGGGCTTTTGGATGGTGACCCCGGCAGCCGCACCAGCGCTCACATGTTCGTCGCGTCCAAGGCACCATGGGTGGAAATCACCGATGACGCGACCCAGTATGATGAGTATCCTGCCAGCTAACAGAAACACTATCCCGACGGGGTGAGATGACCGTGTCCAATGATGAACATCCGCTAGTGACAGAATACCGCGCTTGGAGTCCGAAATCCGAGCAGTTGAGCCGGCGAGCCAGGAAGGTATTTCCGGGCGGCGACACACGCGCCAGCGCCCACTATGGACCTTACCCTCTGGTTATGAAAAAGGCAGAGGGTTGTCGTCTGCGTGATGTGGATGGTCATGAGGTCATCGACTTCATGAATAACTTTACTTCCCTGATTCATGGCCACGCTCATCCTGCCGTGGTGGGAGCCGTCTCCGAACAGGTAGCACTGGGAAGTGCGTACGCTGCACCCAGCTTGAATCAGATAGAGCTGGCCGAGCTGATTGCAGATAGAATTCCGTCCGTTGAGCAACTCCGCTTCTGCAGTTCCGGCAGTGAAGCGACCTTGATGGCGCTGCGTTGTGCCCGTGCCCATACCGGTAGACAGAAGATCATGAAGATGGAAGGCGGGTATCACGGCAGCTACGAGCAGGCGGAGGTCAGCCTGGTGCCCTATCCCGATTCGAGGGGCGCACTGGATCACCCCGCCTCCCTGCCGGTAGACAAGAGTATTCCGGATAGCGTCCTCGCAGACACGGTCATCTGCCCCTACAACGAACCGGAGCTGGCGCGCGCGCTGATCCGCGAGAATGCGGATGAACTGGCGGCTGTCATCGTGGAACCGGTGCTCGGATCCATGGGTATGGTTGCCGCGACCACTGAGTTCCTGCAGGCTTTACGCGACGAAACCGAAAAGCACGGCGTCGTGTTGATCTTCGACGAAGTGATTACGCTGCGCCTGAGTGGCGGTGGTACGCAGGCGATCCACGGCATCAGCCCGGATCTCACCAGCATGGGCAAGATCATCGGTGGCGGGCTGCCGGTCGGCGCAATAGGGGGCAAGCGGGAATTGCTACAGATCTTCAGTCCCGAGACGAGAGAGAACGTATTCCACGCCAGTACGTTTAGCGGCAACGCACTGACCATGGCAGCGGGATTTGCGGCCATGTCCCACTTCACCGATACGGAGGCGAAGCGACTCAATTGGCTAGGCGATAAACTGCGGGAGGGATTCAATCTGATACTGCATCAAAACGGCATCTGTGGGCAGGCCATCGGCTTGGGATCCCTGACGAATCTGCACCTGACCGATGAAAATCTGCATGACTCGAGGGATGCTATGCTCGGCATGGTGGCTTCCGGTCACATCAGCAGACTCCTACATCTGGGTATGCTGCGACGCGGCATTATGTCTGCCAGCAGGTTGATGTACTGTATCTCCACTCCCATGGGAGAAGATGAAGTTGTCGCTGCCATCACTGCGCTCAATGAAACGCTGATTGAGCTGCGCCCCTTCATCAAAGAGGAACGGCCTGAGCTGCTGACCATGTAGCCACCCGGCGCTTCTGTGCCTCGGCAGTAGGCACTACTGGATAAATATCCAAGGGTAAACAAGTCCATTGCTAATGCATTCAGTCCGATGCAAATTTAGCGTCGGATTCCTGTCGTAGCACCCAGAAAGGATCCAGACAAAGTCAGCCAGCCACAAGCCGGCGCAACTGAAGGTTCTACCAGAACCTGAAGACGGGGATAGAAAGATGATACGTCTACCGCAGTGGTTAGATCGGATCTTGATCGTCACGTCACTGCTCCTGATACTGGTGATTGGGGTACCCTACATCCAGTTTGCAGTTGAAGGCTTCAAGCGGTATCCGATTCCGGAAAGTCACATAGTCATACCCGCCGGTGAGGAGGTCCTTTCCAGAGGCGCTCACCTCGTGCAGACGCTGGGATGCAGTGGCTGTCACGGTGAAGATCTGGAAGGTAAAAGATTCATCGAGAACTTCTTTGTGCGCATCACTGCGCCCAACCTTACCCGGTTGGCGCAACGAGCAGATGCGGATGAACTGGAACGGGCAATCCGGCACGGTGTGAAATCGGACGGAACCAGTCTGTTTGGGATGCCCTCTAGCAGCTATTACTACCTGAGTGATGCCGACGTTGGATCTATTATCGCCTACCTGTACAGCGTGGATCCGGCCAAGGGAGAAACCACCCGCATTCACATGAATCCCCTCACGCCATTGATTCTAGCCGGGGTGAAGGATCTGAGTTCCCCGTTGGTTGCCGGACGCATGGATCACAGCGCCGATCGCTATGGCCTGGATGATGCGACAGACTCAGCCGCAATAGGAAAGTACCTGGCACTCACCCATTGTTCGGAGTGTCACGGTGAAGATTTCCGAGGCGTGCAGTACGGCAGATTTTCCACGCCCGACCTGGCTGCAGTAGCAGACTATCCCCTACCGGAGTTCGCCAGAATGTTGGAGTCCGGCACTGGATTGGGCGATGGCCAGTTGCTTCCGCTGATGGCGAACGCATCAAAGACAGGGTTTCGTTATTTTTCCAAAAGTGAAGTGGAAGCTCTGTATGCCTTTCTGTCAGCGCTAACGAGATCGGCTGTGCAGGGAGCGGCAATGCTTTAGGGCGAACCGTTCTATTCTTCCACGATCTCTATGTTACGGTTCGACAGCTCGTAATCCAGTTGAGACAGTCCGTCCTGGAGAGAGCTTATGGCTTCCATGGTCTCCTGTCGAGCACGCAACAGATCCTGATCTGAGTCGTCCTGCAGACCGTTCGGGGCCAGCGCGACTAGATGGGCTATGGCTTCGGATGTTTCCTTGATGGCCATCTGCACGCTGGCGAGGATATCTCCTTGATGCGGGGCAACTTGGCGGATGATCGATTTTCGCTTTAGATCCAGTGCAACCAGACAGGACTTTCTATATTCCTCGTCCAGCGCCATGACCAGGTAATCACCAAAACTGTAAGGCAGCTTGACCGTCTCGTAGGGACTGAAGAACTTGTCGATCTGATGTGCCCAGGCCTTGGAGCACTCCTCCAGATCGCTACTGTCGGTTGGAGACCGGAACACCGCATCAACGTTTTTCTGAATATCAGTGTCCTCGAGGTAAGCGCTGACCGCTCGCCCGGCGATGGCGGTTTTGGAACTACCCCGGTCATCCTTCCAGTTTCGTACGTAGTAATCGTGGATGATTCTACTGTATGAATATCCAAGGCTAACCAAGTCCATTGCTATCCACTTCCTCTGCGTTAAGATGTAAAAGCCTAGAGAATATACCAGAATCATCGAGGAGACAAAGTCTCCTTGTCCGATGTCCCCCACTTGGCGCAGGTCTTCTGCGCCTTTTTTTGTCTGCGCGATTCTGTCTTCGCTCGAGTCAAGAAAGTGACTGATTGTGATCTTGCGGACTGCTCCCAGCTGCGAGTGTCAATATTCAACCGTTACTTTTGAGTGTCCATTATGCTTAAATCTCAAGCCATAAAACATCGCCTGAACATAACACTGATTCGATCGTCTTTCATGTAGGAGTAGAGGCAATGGACGACTATCAACCCGACAGGAGACTAAGTCAACGGAGAAAGAATGCAGATAGAAGGTCTGGTGAACGCGGTACTGTTCTAGCCCCCCGCAGAAGTGGCGAGGATCGACGCAAGGCTTCACCCGCACACAAAACCAAACCAACTCCCACCAATCGTCTCTCGACCACTCAAGACAACCCATCCACATAGCCACGCGCCCCGCCCGTGTCCAGCAGCGACCCCTCCGGTGTGACACGGGCGCCTTGGAGGCTGCTCCGACATGAACCGACGTATTGAGTAACGGCACGCACCATTGAGTTTTTGACCCGTCTGATCCATCATCCCGGCGATGCGGAAAACCACATGGCTTTGGCCCTATGCGTGAGGGACCACTATGAAATCGAAACGACAAATCAGATCTGCGATTGCCCTCATCTCGGCATGTGTGTTGATAGGCTGTCAGTTGACTGCGCCGCAGGCCGTTGTCCAGACGCTCACGATCAGCCCCAACGATCAGAGGGGGTATCTGACGTTTGTAATGCCCAACAAGCTCAAGGTGATGGTGATCTCCGATCCGAACGCTGACAGGTCCGCGGCAGCGCTTAGCGTCTTTTATGGCAGTCTCGAGGATCCGGAGAATCGTTCCGGTCTGGCTCATTTTCTGGAACACATGCTCTTTCTGGGAACCGCCAAATATCCGGAACCGGATGACTACGGGCAATACATCAGTACCCATGGTGGCAGCGACAACGCTTATACTGCCAGCGACCACACCAACTACTTCTTTAATATAGAACCGGACTTCCTGGAACCTGCACTGGATCGCTTCAGCCAGTTTTTCATTGCACCTTTGTTTAGTGCGGACTATGTCGATCGGGAAAAGAATGCGGTTAACTCTGAGTATCAGTTGCGGCTCAAGGATGACGGCAGGCGTGTGGGTGCGGCCAAGCGACAGATCTACAATCCAGACCATCCCATGTCAAGATTCCACGTCGGTAGTCTGGAAACTCTGTCTGACGGCGAAAACGGAAACGTCAGAAATGACCTGATCCGATTCTATCGGGACCACTACTCCGCCAATCGAATGGCGCTAGTGATTCTTGGGCAGGAATCAACCGAGCAATTGGCCGCCTGGGCGCGGACATACTTCTCCGCCGTACCCGATCGGAGTCTGGCAGTGGCTGAATACCCCACGCGGCTCTTTGCTGAAGGCCAACTGCCCCTTCGCTTGCAGGTGCAACCGATCAAGGAACAACGCAATATCAGTTGGGAATTCCCGGTGCCTCCGTTCGACAAGATCTACCGTAAGAATCCTGCTACCTATATCGGCAACATTCTAGGCCACGAGGGACGAGGCAGCCTGCATGCGCTGCTCAAGAAGCTGGGATGGATCGAGTCATTGGCGGCGGGCGGCGGTCGCCTTACTTCGGAGCAGGGTATGCTGAGCGTGTCCATCGCGCTTACCGAAGCCGGCATGAAGCATCAGTTGGAGATCGGTGACCTGCTATTTCGATACATCGGCCTGGTTAAACGCTCCGGCGTAGAGCAGTGGCTGTTCCAGGAACAGAGCCTGGTTTCGCAATTGTATTTCGACTTCCAGGAGAAGGCCCAACCACAGAGTTATGTGACTAGGATTGCGTCGAACTATCTCTACTATCCGGATCACGATGTGCTGTATGGACCCTATGCCCTGACAGAGTTCGATGCAGAACTGATTCACGACTATCTCGAATTTCTGCGCCCCGACAACGTCGTTGTTACTCAGGTCAGTCCAGTGGCCCAATCCGATGGACGTGATCCCTGGTACGATGTGCCTTATAAGGCCGATTCGCTGCCTGATCTGTGGCGGACTCGTTGGCAGAAGGCACTGCTGGCTGATGACGGCGTCGGGCCTTCCGCTGATCTTGCTGCTGATCTGGCAATGGTCTCAGCAAATCCGTTCCTGCCTGAGAATCTGGAGTTGATCGATGAGCAGGTCGGCACAGTTCCGGTGCAAGTGCGCAACAGTGACAGGGTGCGGGCCTGGTTGCTGAGCGATACCGAGTTCGGCGTGCCGCGTGCGAGTCTGCGCCTGCGACTGGAGTCGGACCGGGTCTACACCACGCCGGATCAAGCAGTCAAGGCGCAATTGTTTACGCGTCTGGTTAACGATGCGCTGAATGAGTACGCCTATCCCGCGCTGTTGGCCGGGCTTGGGTATGGCGTGCAATCGGGCAGCAGGGGGATCACCATCCGCCTTTCGGGCTATGACGACAAACAGGACTTGCTCCTCGATCGAATTCTCTCAACACTGAAGACACTGGATATCGATGGGAAGGTGTTTGAGCGTTACAAGCAGCAGATGCTACGCGGGTTGCGCAATACCAGGCAGAATCCCCCCTACGTGCAGGCGATGGCGGAAGTGCCCGGAATTCTGCTGCAGCCATCCTGGTCGCCCGCAGACCTGGAAGAGGCGTTACAGACCGTCACAGCGAATGACGTCGCAAAGTGGCAGCGGGGGTTCTTGACCTCGCTGCACCTCGAAGCGCTGTTTCACGGTAATGTGACCGCCCGAGCGGCCGACGAAATCCTTGATCTGGTGGAGGCACAGCTTCTCGAAGATGCTCCCGCGAGGCCGTTTCTGCCTCACCGAAAGCTGGTGAAACTGGATGCAGATCATGGCTATGTGCGAACACTTGCTGTTGATCACGAGGATGCGGCCATGGTGCTGTATGTCCAGGGCGTAGGTCAGGGGTATGCGCAACGGGCCAGCTACGGACTGTTAGTGCAAATCTTGCGCACACCCTATTTCAACGATATGCGTACCGAAAAGCAGTTGGGCTACGTGGCACGCGCATCGAGCAGCATGATGGTGGATACGCCGGGCATCGTATTTATGGTCCAGTCGCCCGTTGCAGGGCCCGACCGGTTGGTTCAATTGACGCGAGCATTCAGCAATCAGTTTCGTCAACAGCTTGTGGAGATGAGCGCAGAGCAGTTCAGGCAGAACCAGGCAGCGTTCGTCAACGGCTTGCTGCAGAAAGATCAGAATCTGGGACAACGCAGCGGTCGACTTTGGGGAGACTTCAGCCAAGGAGTACTGACGTTCGACTCTCGTGAGCAACTTGCTCGCGAAGCGGAAAAGCTGACCAGGCAGGACATGATCACGCTGTTCGATTCCATACTAACGGATCTTCACAGTCGGTTCCTGCTGGTCTATTCGCCAGGCCGCTTCGATGTGGAGGAGATGGACATTCCCATCATCGACGACCCGCTGGAGTTCAAAAAGACTCGACAATTCTTTCAGTTGGCTACGGACCGCAAAGGGTCGTGACGCGCGGCAGAACCGTCGCGCTGGTTAATTCTGTTGGAGATGACGGGTACCGTCACTGCATGGCTAGAACCGAGATGTACAGGTCCGGCTCGTCCTGAAAGCGTAGCAGAGTCAAACCACAGCCCTCGATCAGCCTTTCGGTTTCCGTCCGGTTCGGCAGAGCGTGGGGAACCATATCCGGATCGCGCCGGTGCAGCTTCTGCACAAACGCAGCACCCATGGGGTGGCTGATGACGACACGTCCCCCTGCCGTCAGACGGCTTGCGGTCATCTTGAGCGTCTCTTTCTGATCCCAGACATTGCCGAACATGGCGTTGAAAAATGCTACCTCAAAGGATCCGAGATCAGTCGGAAGATCCACCACGTCCCCGGACCAGAACTGAACCTCCGGGTACGCCTGCCTGGCTTCCTCCAGCATGTCTGGACAAAGATCGCAGCCAACGATGGCGGTGACGCCTTGGCGCTGGATGTGGGGTATCAGCGTACCGGTGCCGGTACCGACGTCCAGCACCCTGTCCGCTGGCTGCAGCTCCGCGGCGGCTACAATCAGATCGGTTCGCTGCTGGATGTCGGCTGGGATCGGTTGTTTGAAATAGTCTATCGCCGAGGCAAAGATCCGTTGCTGGTAGGCGTTGTGTTGATGGTGAGTCGTATGCATGACTAGAACCGTCCATGGCATTACATTAAGTATAACAAGCAGCCTGGAAGTCGACAGATTATCTGCAGGTTATTTTGCCTTCCGCTGGTCGGGGAAGTATATCTGCAGCTTGAGGTAGAATAGCCTGTCGGTTCTGGTGGATGTGGTTGCGTCTGTGGCAAGCGAGACAATTGAAATTCAGATCAAAGTGGAGACCGCGGGCAGCAGCGCGGTGGATTTGCTCACCGGTGCCACGGCACTGTCCAAAAGCCGCATCAAGGATGCCATGAACAAAGGAGCCGTATGGTTGATCCGCAGACGATCCACGCGGCGGCTGCGCAGAGTCGACCGCGTGCTTCGCCAAGGGGATCAACTGCAGCTTTGCTACAATCCGCGCATTCTCAGTGAGGTCCCAGCGACACCCAGCCTGCTCGCAGACCGGAACCAATACAGCGTCTGGTACAAGCCTCGGCGCATGCTCGCCACCGGCTCACAGTTCGGAGACCATTGTGCCCTCAGCCGCTGGGTGGAGAAACATCTCCGGCCGCCGAGACCGGTATTTGTGGTGCACAGACTTGACCGGGAGAGCAGAGGGTTGATGCTGCTCGCGCATACTCGCGAGGTGGCGGCGCAGTTGTCGAAAGAGTTTAAGGAGCGACTCGTAGAGAAGCACTACCGCGTCGTCGTGCAGGGCGAACTCAAGCGTGAAGGAACCGTCGAGCTACCCATTGATGGCAGGCAGGCGACGACCCATCTTATCGCCACTGCATATGATCCGCATGAGCAGACGACGCTGGTGGATGTAAAGATCGAAACGGGTCGAAAACACCAGATCAGACGTCATCTGGCCGCGATTGGATACCCGCTGGTTGGAGATGCGCGCTATGGTGATGACGACAAGCGGGAAATGGAACTGGTTGCCCATCAACTCGCGTTTTCCTGCCCGACGACCTCGCGATGGATCACGTTTTCAGTGCCTGCGGAGTTGATGGCCGAGTGAACTACAGCCGGTAAACTCGAGCAGCCGTACCGTAGAACATCGCCTGTTTTTCGGCATCCGAGAAGTCCATGACAATCTTCTTCATGCCATTCCACATGACCTGATAGGAAACCGACAGCCTGTCCACCGGGAAATTACTTTCGAACATGCAGCGCTCCGGCCCGAAGCACTCAATCGTATGTAGATAGTACCTCTTCTGCGCCTCTGCGAACTCGTTTGACGTTGGCGGCTTTTCATTGCGATCCCATCCGAAGCCGTTGTCGGGCATGGCGAGCCCGCCCAGTTTGGCGACTACGTTCGGACACCCGGATATCTCCTTGATATCCTTTTGCCACTGCTCGAAAATCTCGTCCTGCTTGCCTGCATAGGCTCCAACGCCAAGAGGCGTGCCGAAGTGATCGAGAATCATGGCAGTGTCGGGAACGGCCCGCGCCAGTTGCAGATAGTCCTGATTCTGATGAAAGAAGTGCCAGGTGTCGTATGTATAGCCGAGCTTGCCCAGTGTCTTGACGCCGAGGCCAAAGTCCTCCCGGCCGTAGGGGGTTGGTTGTCTGCTGCCCGGATTGGTGAGGGTCCCCGTGGTGTCGTGTGGCCCCGCATGACGGATGCCCCGAAAGAGACCGTTTCCCGCCTCCTCGTGGGCTTGTAGCACCTCCTCGACCGCGTCCCCCAGGGTCATGTTGGCAAAGGAGACGATGCCGGCTATGGTTGCCTTGTCGGGCTGCTTTGCGCTTTCCGCTGCGACGGCTGCGACGTACTCGGTCTCACCGATGGGCTTTAGGTGATCGGGGCCATTCTGCCGGTAACTGGAGTGGCAGTCGATGAAAACCGTCTTTTCGATGTTGTGGCCGGAGCCGGTATCGGCCCACAGATCATCCAGCACATAGGTGCCCCACATCGAGGGGGTCTTCCACAGGTGGTGGTGGGTGTCGACAATGGGACGTTCGGGCTCGATAATCTCCTCGGTCACGGAGGCGAGCCATTCAGCGGAGCCTGGGGTTGGCATGAGTTCTGTCCTCGATTGTCTTATATTGTGGTCAGTATTGCAGAGGGTCCTGTATTGAGCGGGAGCTGCGGTTCACCAGGTGAGGTCGTCGGGAATCTTGTAGTCTTTATAGTAGTCATCTTCCTCATCCTGCCGATCGTTCTTTTCATACAGGTACAGCACACTTCCCTGACTTCGTTCCATAATCTTGCGCGCCACCGTCGCCGGTACCAATTCACAGCCGTCCGCTGATTTGACGATAGCCAACCGGCCGTCGTTTAGCTGGGCTTGGTGGACTGCCGAGATATAGATCCGCTTGACCTTTTTGCCGTCGACATATTGATAGGGGATATCTCCTTCACGCGGTTGACGGTTCATCTGGATCAGATCCTTGATCTGGCTCTGCACGGACCTGGCTTTGGCCGACTCTTCAAGCTGTCGATTGAGCTTTCGATCCTCTTCCGCCTTCTCTGCTCGTGATTTCAGGGCAGCGGCTTTCTCTGCATCGATGGACTGTCCCTTATGCCGCTGAATATCCTGCCTGTGATGCTGCTTGCTGCTGCGGCGTAGCTGTTTGTCGGTGATCAAGCCGGCCTGACGTAGCTGCTGTTGCAGAGAACCACCCGCGCGCTTTTTGCTCTTCTCCTTTGCCAATCGCCAACTCCCGCACCTGCTGAAAGAATATTGACTGAGTCATTTAAGCACTTTTTCAGTTGCTGCGCAGTTGCTTTTCAGAGGGGGTGTTAACCCGCATTGGATTGCTGCTCGTTTACGTCGGAAATGGCTTACCATGGGTGATCCGTAATGACCAAACGCTTCAGCTTCTCTGTGTTTTTCGGACTTCTTGTCAGCCTTCTGTTGTTCTACATGATGCAGGCATTGATTGCCGCCGGCGAGATGTTTATCACAGAAGACAAGATTACATTCTTGGTGGATATCGTTCGCGTTAAGGACGAACCGGAGATGCGAACCAAGCGGCGCAAAGCTGAGAAACCACCCCCTCCTGATGAACCGCCCCCAGCTATCAGACCCGTAATGGATATAGCCCTGGTGGCAGGTCCGCCAATCGAATTGAGCGAACCAGTGCCACCCGTTGAGCCAGATGTCCGTACCAATACGATTCCTGACGGTGAGTATCTGCCGATCGTAAAGGTCCAACCAGCGTACCCCCGTCGGGCTCTCGCCAGGGGTTTAGCAGGCTGGGTGATTGTGGAATTCACCGTAAGTGAACAGGGATCGGTGGTTGCTCCAGCGGTGGTGGCAAACTGTGCATGGGCGAAGAACAGCGGTGAGTGTCACGACAGTGCCAACATTGTGTTTGACAATGCAGCGGTCAAGGCAGCCTTGAGATTTAAGTACAAACCTAGAGTCTTGAATGGCGTGCCGATCGCAACTTCGGGCGTTCGGAATAGGATTACGTTTGAGCTAGTTGAGTAGCCAGTGACAGGGCAGCCCCTGATTGGGTCGAGTAAGACTGAGTCGGATATTGACACATGGCTGCGTTTCACCGGAGTATGTGGCCAACATTCCATCTACTATCATATTATTCGCCTTAGGAGAGTCGATCATGAATACGGCCGCTTGCCATTGTGAATCGGTAGTCATGCAACTTTCGGAGCGGCCGTCCGAGGTCTTCGAGTGTAGCTGCTCTATCTGCCGCAAGCTCGGGGTGCTATGGGCATACTATTCACGTGACCAAGTTACATTCGAAAAGGGGACGGGCACGACCCGTATTTACACTTGGAACAAGCACTGGATCGAGTTTCATAGCTGCGCCACATGCGGCTGTACAACTCACTGGGTCGCGACGGATCCTAAGGTGCGTCATAAGATGGGTGTAAACGCAAGGCTCGTTGATGGTTTGAACCGAACAAATACTAAGCTTAAGCATGTCGACGGTGGTGACAACAATTGCTTCTGGACAAGAGAGCCAGGCGCATAGCATGAAGTTGATGCAGACCAGGCAACCCGTCACTACGCTTGTATACGCAAGCTCCGCGCCAGGACCTTTTGGCCGCTTAGCTTGGTGTTATGTGCTAAAGGTGACAGAATGAACTGGGACGCAATTGGTGCAATTGGCGAGATTCTTGGTGCACTCGCAGTATTAATTACATTGATTTACCTGGCTATTCAGATCAGGCAAAACACAAAGGCC
>CEQE01145996.1_pt1 | contig 12994 bp, 12 predicted proteins | sample 356201 | NCBI WGS metagenome assembly CEQE01 (sample SAMEA2619970, study PRJEB7988) | marine metagenome | biome: marine biome (ENVO:00000447); feature: mesopelagic zone (ENVO:00000213) & marine oxygen minimum zone (ENVO:01000065); material: "saline water (ENVO:00002010), including plankton...
GAGGTCATTACCGTCAACAACAACAGACCCGGAATCGATACTGATGTCGCCGGCGATGGCATTAAGGAGTGTGCTTTTGCCGGCGCCATTACTGCCAATAACGGCAGTAAAATCACCGGATTCAAGTTTTAAGGAAAGGCCGTTCAGGGCAGGGCGTTCATTGACCGTCCCCCGGTGAAAAATTTTAACGGCGTCAGAAACTTCGAGCACAATGGATGTTCTATACTACGGGGACTGACAGTGTTCGAAAACACTGCCAGCCCCAACAGATTAAGTTATTTCAAAACGCAATTACAGCCAGCCAAAGAGCCCGGCAATTTCATGCCCAGCGCTTTGAGCCGTTTGCCGCTAATGAAGGCTTGGTGAGCTTCGGCTTTCGGTTTTACCGGCGCCATTGAAGCGGCGCTGCCGCCTTTAAGAATTTTGACGGCGAGACCAGCGGTGATGCTGCCGATGCCAGACCAATCAACGGTATAAGAAGCCAGCGTTTGATGTTCCTTGGTCGAAGACGGTGAATAATCAACTACCGGAATTTTGTGGCGGCGGGTTACCGAAACCAGAGCCGGTGTTGCCGGGCTAATCAGGTTAGATGGTAAGATAAACACCGTATCGACTTTACCCATCAAAGATTGAGTCCGGACCGGAATATCGGAGGTTTTATCAACACCAACTTTGGTAATCGAAAATCCATGTTTCGGCGCCATCTGTTCCATCGTTTTAACCAAAGACGCGTCATTGGCTTCACCGGGATTAAACGGCACACCGATTTTCTTGGCATTCGGCAATAACTTCCGCATGAAGGCGAAGACGCCATCCATATCCTGTTGGTCAGATGCGCCGGTGATGTTGTTGCCGCCTTTGGACCAGGACGGTGTCAGGCCGGCTGCGACTGGGTCGGTAACGGCGGTGAAGACCTGAGGGATGCCTTTATCGGCAAACATTTTTTTGCCGGCTTGGCTAACCGGGGTTGTCACTGTAACCACCAGTTTGGGTTTGCCGGCTTGAATTTTAGCCAGTGCTTGCGGCAATAAGTTGGGCTTAAAACTGGCGTGGGTATAATTGTAGACAACATTCTTGCCTTCGACATAGCCGCGCTTGGTCATGCCATCCTTGAAGCCTTTAACGACCGAATCCAAAACCGGATGGGGGCCGAAATTGGCGATGCCAATTTTGACGGGCTCGGCATTTGCTTGAGCTGCAAAGAATGATGTACCGGCGAGCAGGGCCGCCATGAGACGAAATTTCATTTGATTTTCCTCCAAGTTAAAACGCCCGTTTTGTCCGGCCGCTGAAATTTATCTGACCATAACGGAAACGATCACCGCCATGAACTCATGCCAAACAGCGTAAAGACCGATGGGCGCTCAGTCGAGCGAAAATTACAGATATTTAGAGTGATTATAAGTCTATTGTTTGCAGTAGCTCGGTATTTTAGAAAGTGCACATTCGTCAATGAACTGGTAGTCCGATTTCATAAGAGTTCAAAAGCATCGATGATGACAACATCGCGTTGTCGCTCGCCTACGCCAATGGCAATTATTCTATTCAACCATTCATGCTTTCCCGTGGGGGCCTCGAACATCATAGTTTCACGGAAATAATATTCGCTGCGATCAACGGCCTCTCCTTTCGCAATGCTTTCAAGCACCTCATTGGGGCCGTGGCGCATGCCCAGTCCTTTCATGAAAATAATCGTTTCGTCATCGCATTGCAGAGTTACCCTGATATCCAAGTCAGCGACACCATCTGCCCGGATGAGCTGGCAATCTGAGCCGCCTGAAAGCAGCTTTCCGTTAAGCCGCTCACCGGAAAATGCACCACCGGTAACCGGAATAAATCGCCGCTCCCCTAAGGGGCTCTGTGGTGAAATTTGTGGCGTCGCGACTTCAGCTTCGAGATGAAACAGTGGTTTGGTATCAATCATAAGTGCTTCTTTCGATAATTGAATTTGCAAAATTTTGAGCTGGTATGATGCCAGCTATGCAGCAATGACGCGAATGAAAATTGACTACGTTACACAAACTAGATTTATTAAATTGAGATGAGAAGATCATCGCTCTCGGAATTTCGAACTTGATTCGGAAAACGGGCTGCATAAAATCCAGCGATCCTCTCGTCGTGTAAAAATTAAAGGTATCTAAGGTAGTTTTGAAACCGGCCATTCCGCATTTTTAAAATCTAAAGGCATTGATCCTGATTGATCGATTGTCTGGATCGATAGCATGCTCAAGCTCAGTAAAAATACTCAATTTCTAGTCGCCCGATGAGGAAATATTTTCGTTGGAAAATGTCCTCAGTAAGTTCCTGAGGAACGATTCTACCTTCTATGTCTGCCATTTTTTAAATCAAGCCGCCATTTTCAAATAATATTTTATCCCAGACTTTATTTGGGAAAATTTTATTATTAAGGAAAACGTAAAATAAGCTTGCCTAAGGAATGATAGGAGCGTATACCCCGCACCAAATAATACAGTTTTCTCCTGTAAATCTGTATATAAAATAAAATTTTGCATTGGGATTAGACGTGACACTTTAGGCATGTTAGACAACGCCTAATACACTAATTAGGTTTTTTATTTGATGGTGTCCGAGTTCACCACTGATCCAGGCTCTCTCAAATAGCGTAGGAGCAACACCTAAATGTCGCCTGACCAAACTGCACTAGCAACACCTTCACCCTCTATCGCCTCACATCAAGACATGGCCAACGCAATTCGCTTTTTATCGGCGGATGGCGTGCAGCGCGCCAATAGCGGCCATCCCGGCATGCCAATGGGTATGGCTGATGTCGCCACGGTCTTGTTTAGTCGTTTTATGAAGTTTGATGCAGCCAGTCCCAAATGGGCGGATCGGGACCGCTTTGTTTTGTCGGCAGGTCATGGCTCGATGCTGCTCTATTCGCTGCTCCATCTCACCGGCTATGCCGACATGACGATGGAAGAGTTGAAAAACTTTCGGCAGCTGGGCTCAAAGACAGCGGGGCATCCGGAATATGGTCACGCTGATGGGATCGAATGCACAACCGGACCGTTAGGGCAGGGGCTTACCATGGCGGTCGGTATGGCGCTCGGCGAACGCATGACCAATGCGCGCTTTGGTGATGATCTGGTTGATCACTACACTTACGTTATTGCCGGTGACGGCTGTCTGATGGAAGGCGTTAGTCACGAAGCGATTTCCATGGCTGGTCATCTCAAGCTCTCAAAGCTGATTGTGCTGTTTGATGACAATGCGATTTCAATTGATGGCGGCACCGATATGACGGTCTCTGATGATCAATTGGCCCGCTTCCAAGCCTCCGGCTGGGATGTCTCCGCTGTTGATGGTCATGATCCGGAAGCGGTTGCAGCGGCAATCGAGGCCGCCCGCAAAACCGCTACGCCGTCGATGATTGCGTGTAAAACTGTCATCGGTAAAGGTGCTCCTAACAAAGAAGGCACGTCGGGCACCCACGGTGCGCCCTTAGGTGATGATGAGATCGCCGCCGCGCGTGAAAAGATGGGCTGGCCGCATGCTCCCTTTGAAATTCCCAACGATGTTCAAGCGGCCTGGCGTGCTGTCGGCTCCGAGGGGGCCGAAGAAAGAGCCGCCTGGCAATCACGGTTGGATGCAAGTGCGCAAAAAAGAGAATTTGAAGCGGCAATGGCCGGTCAGCTGCCAACCGGTATCGCCGATGCCGTTAACGCCCACAAAAAGAGCTTGTCCGAAGAGGCGCCGAAATTGGCAACGCGCCAGGCATCGGGTGCGGCGCTCGAGGTGCTCAATGCTGCAATCCCGGAATTGATCGGTGGATCAGCTGATTTAACTGGCTCGGTAAATACCAAAATCAAAGAAGCGACGCCGATTGATGCCTCGAATTTTGGTGGCAATTACCTTCATTACGGTGTGCGGGAATTTGGTATGGCTGCGGTGATGAACGGGCTCGCTTTGCATGGTGGCGTCATTCCGTACGGCGGCACTTTCCTGGTCTTTGCCGACTATTTACGCGGTGCACTGCGCTTGTCGGCGCTGATGGGCCAGCGTGTTGTTTATGTGCTGACCCATGATTCTATTGGCTTGGGAGAAGACGGCCCAACCCACCAGCCGGTTGAAACCGTGGCATCGCTTCGCGCCATCCCGAACTTAAATGTGTTCCGCCCGGCAGATGCGATTGAGACAGCGGAATGCTGGCAGGTGGCATTGGAAAGTTCGGATGCGCCGTCGGCAATGATCCTCACCCGCCAAGGTCTGGCAACGGTTCGAACTGAACACACGGATGATAATTTATCGGCTAAAGGCGGTTATGTTCTGGCTCAAGCAGATGGCGAACGCAAGGCAACTATTCTGGCGACCGGCTCAGAAGTTGAGATCGCCATGGCAGCTCGTGACAATCTACAAGCAGATGGCGTGCCGACGGCTGTTGTCTCACTGCCCAGCTGGAATCTCTTTGATGCACAAGAACAGGCCTATCGAGATGGTGTGCTTGGCTCAGGTGTTCGGGTCGCCATTGAAGCGGCGGTCTCGATGGGCTGGGATAAATACCTTGGTTCCAATGGCGCCTTTATCGGCATGTCGAGCTTTGGTGCTTCGGCGCCAGCCGGTGAGCTTTATAAACATTTTGGCATAACAGCAGACGCGGTTGTCGCGGCTGTTAAAAAACGTCTTTAAAGGAAAGATTATTATGGCACTCGTTTCGATGCGTCAGCTTCTCGATCATGCAGCAGAAAATGATTATGGCGTACCTGCGTTTAACATTAACAATATGGAGCAGATGCTGGCGATTATGGATGCAGCAGATAAGACCGATTCGGCGGTTATCCTGCAAGCCAGCCGAGGTGCCAGAGCCTATGCCAATGATATTGTGCTGCGCCATTTGATTGAAGCGGCGGTCGAGATGTATCCGAATATTCCCGTTTGTATGCATCTGGATCACGGCAACAACCCGGAAACCTGCAAGTCGGCGATGGACAACAATTTTTCCTCAGTGATGATGGATGGCTCGCTCGAAGATGATGCGAAAACACCGTCGTCATTTGACTACAATGTCGATACGACCAAAGCGGTCGTCGACATGGCGCATCTGATTGGTGTTTCAGTTGAAGGCGAACTCGGTTGTCTCGGTAGCCTCGAAACCGGCGAAGGTGAAAAAGAAGACGGTCATGGGTTTGAAGGTAAATTGGATGCCGACATGCTCGTCACCGATCCGGATGAAGCGGCTGACTTCGTGGCTAAAACCAAAGTCGATGCTTTAGCGGTTGCCATCGGCACGTCGCACGGTGCGTATAAATTTACCCGCAAACCGACCGGTGACATTTTGGCGATGGACGTTGTTCAAAAGATCAACGAGAAACTTCCCAACACTCATTTGGTGATGCATGGCTCCAGCGCCGTGCCGCAGGATTTGCAAGACATAATCAATGAGTTTGGTGGTGATATGCCGCAGACCTATGGCGTGCCAGTGGAGGAAGTTGTTCAAGGCATCAAAAACGGTGTCCGCAAAGTTAATATCGATACCGACAACCGGATGGCGATCACCGGCCAATACCGCAAGGTGGCGATGGAGAAAAAAGCTGAGTTTGATCCCAGGAATTTCAACAAACCGGCGATGGCAGCGATGACCGAAGTCTGTGTCGAGCGCTACGAGCGATTTGGTACCGCCGGGCACGCCTCGAAAATTAAAGTTGTCCCATTGTCAGATATGGCCGCCCGGTATAAATCAGGTGAACTCGATCCAACCGTTAAGTAGAGGCGAATAAGAAATGTCCCGCGAAGTCAAAATAGCTCCTTCAATACTTTCAGCTGACTTCGCGCGGTTAGGCGAAGAGGTCAAAGCCGTTGATGAAGCCGGCGCCGATTACATCCACATTGATGTTATGGATGGCCACTTTGTCCCCAATTTGACTTTTGGACCGACCGTTATTCAATCGATCCGCTCCTATACCGATAAGCCGTTTGATGTTCACTTAATGATCAGCCCGGCAGCGCCTTATCTGGCCGATTATGCCGCCGCTGGTGCCGACATGATCACCGTTCATGCTGAGGCTGATATTCATCTCCACCGCAACCTTCAAGTCATTCATGATCTTGGCAAGAAAGCCGGGGTGTCGCTCAATCCTTCGACCGATGAAAGTGTGCTGGAAAATGTCTTGGACGATGTCGATCTGATTTTGGTGATGTCGGTTAATCCGGGATTTGGCGGGCAATCGTTTATTGCGTCTCAACTTGGTAAAATAGCCCGCATTCGCGGCATGATCGGTGACCGCGATATAGAACTTATGGTGGATGGCGGCATTAAGCCGAGCAACATTGCGGCGGCACGTGAAGCGGGAGCGGATGCGTTTGTAGCGGGCAGCGCGGTTTTCAGCGGTGATGATTATCACGCAACCATTGGAGCGCTCCGGGAAGCAGTTAAGGAATCCTAAAATAAATCGAATTATGCTCGCGTGGCGCGCTGTTTAAATTTTCTCTGGGAATAAGCCCTTAAAAATAGGGTGGATAAAATATTATGAATATTTCAGCACCAAAGATAAGCGACCTTCAAAACGGTGATGGCATTGGTGCGAAAACTGCCAAGCTTATTTCAGATTTTTCCGTCCATTATATGTGGGAGAAAAAGTGGTTTTTTATAGCCATGCTGATTGGCGCGATCATGCTGAGCCTGCCGACACCGGACGGGTTGAGCCGCGAGGCTTGGATCGTGCTAACCATGTCATTGATGGCGACAATCCTTTTTGTTACCGAGCCGATTCCGCTTCCGGCGGTGGCACTGCTCATCATATTGGGGCAGGTGTTTTTGTTGGGAAGTGCGTCTTCTGATGTTGCCAAAACGCTGTGGAATGATTCCGTCTTGTTTATTTTGGGCTCGCTTATGCTCGCCGTCGCCGTGGTGAAACAAAAGCTCGATAAACGCATTGCTTGGATTATTGTCAGGATGACCGGCACCAAGACGACACGAATTTGCTTTGGTATTTCTGTCGTCTCTGGCCTGCTGGCGTCTTTCGTCGGTGAGCATACCGTTGCGGCAATGATGTTGCCGGTTGGCATCACGCTGGTGACGCTGACATCCGACGATCCCAAGAAAGTTCGAAATCTTGCTGCCGTTTTGCTGTTTTCGATTGCCTATGGCTGCTCAGTTGCCGGTATCGGCACGCCTTCGGGCGGTGCGCGTAACGCCATTATGATCGGCTATTGGCGGGAGTTTTTCTACGATCCTTCAAATCCCGAAACGCAACGTTTTATCATCGATTATGTCCGCTGGATGATGTTTGCCTATCCGATGTTCCTGCTTCAATTACCGTTCGTGACATTGATATTATTCATCACCTTCCGTCCCGAATATCGCGATTTGTCCCGCGCAGTTGTCAAGCTTCGGGCTCAGGTTGAAATGGAAGGGCCGATGAAAGCGGCAGATTGGGTTTCGATCATTTTGTTCCTGCTGGTTCTCGTCGGCTGGATTTTTGTTTCTGATAAAGTCGGTATGGGAACAATCGCTATTCTTGGAGCGACGGCCTTTTTGGTGGCCGGTTTGGTGCGCTGGGAAGATATCAACTCAGGCGTTAACTGGGGTGTTGTGCTGCTCTATGGCGCGGCTATATCGCTCGGTATTGAAATGAAGGACACCGGTGCCGCCCAATGGGTTGCTGAAAGTTTCCTTGATCTTTTGGCGCCGCTTGGAGCGAATGAGGGATTTGGTCTTTGGGTTGCCGTCTCGGCTCTCACCACGGCGGTGACAAATATGATGTCGAACGGTGCGGCAGTGGCCGTGCTTGGACCGGTGGTTCTTAAGATGGCCGTCGTCGCTCAGGAAAGCCCTATCATTATTGGCTTTATCACGGCGATATCTTCGGCTTTCGCTTATTTAACTGTTGTCGGCACACCGGCTTGTACAATTGTCTACGCCTCGGGCTATCTAAAAACGACGGACTTTTTGGTTGTCGGCTGGAAAATGGCGTTAACGTCAACAATTATCATGCTGGCCGCCGCCTTCGTTTACTGGCCGTTATTAGGATCATAGAGTCGATTATATTAGCTTGGCCAAGGCAAAAAAATCATCTAGACAGAATTACCCGATAATTTAGTATTCAAAAAACGATTGCGGGGCGGGAAGGACATCACATGGCCGATAACGATATCGACCTTCAACAGATTTACGAAGCACGAAAAAATCGGTTCCGTGTTCTCGTGTGCGTTGATGGCAGTGAAGAATCCTATGGTGGATTGGAATATGCCAGCAGTGTCGCCAATCTTGCCGATTCTGACATTGTTCTGCTTTATGTCCGCCCGATTGATCAAGGCCTGCGTTCAGGTGGTCTTCAGGTCCGCGTGGCGCGGGAAAATATGTTGAGTTGGGGACTGGAACTTCCTGGTATCAAATATCTCAAAAAAGGCCTCGACCAATTGATGGCGGACGAAACTCTTGCCTCTGAATGGGGTGAGAAAATATCTCATACTGATATCGTGGGTGATCCGCTCGGTGATAATAAAATTGAATATACTAATGAAGATGGTCGTATGATCGTGCTTAAACTGAAAACCGCGCCGACGATTGCCGCCGGTATTCTCGATCAATATGAACTTGGTCCCTACGATTTAATCATTTTAGGAGAATCTGGTTCATGGGGCGGTTGGACGAAATCTTTGTGGGATCCGGCGGTCGCTGAAAAAGTTGCGATGCATGCCCCTTGTTCAGTACTGGTGACGCGGGATCTTAAGCGCGGTAACGGATATCTCCTGTGTACCGATGGCTCAGATCGGGCACTTGAAATGGTTAAGAAAGCAGGTCTCTATGCTATGAGAACACGCTCAAAGGTGTCTGTGATGTCGGTGGCATTGGATGTCGAGAGTGAGCTGGAAGCGCAGAATAATGTTGACGCCGCCGTTGCTGTTCTTAAAGACATGGGGGTTGAACCCATGAGCACTTTTACCCGAGTCGGTAACCCGTTTGAAGAAATCAACAGTGCAGGCGAGGATTATGCGATTATTGCCGTCGGTGATACCGGAAAAACCGGCTTAAAACGCTTTTTCCTGGGAAGTGTATCTTTCAAAGTCATGGAACATGCAAAAAAATCCGTGATGGTGGTTCGGTAAATACTTACCTGACTTTTTGATATTTTTCTTTGATTTATTGTGTTTACCGCTACATTACCCTTATCTTTAGAAAAAGGGTGACCAGAATCACCCAAAAATAAAAATTATGGTGGGATGAAAGGGGTTTCCGTATGGATGCCCAACCAATTAGCCTATCTGATAATGATCGAGACAGGATACATATTCTGCCGCTTTCCATGATTCCGTTGAATGCGCCGGTATTAAAGAAAACGCGCATGGTTAAAAATGCTCATTTGGAAAGCGTTTTGGAACTGTACAAAGGCGATGATACGGGTAGTGGCCAGATCTCGATCGGCCAGCTTCGGACAGTTTATCGTGATGTCAGTACCGATGACATTACAGTGCTGGAAAAATTGTCCAAATTGCACAGTTATGATGTCTATAGTCTGCGTCGATTGCTGAGAGATTTGAAAATTGATGTCGACGATCATTCGGCGTTACGGTTGTCCCAGAAAAAACAAAATGAATTAGCCGGTTATATGAAACTATTCACCCGCCCGTTAATTGTGAAATTGTATGGTAGTGACGAATTGGATATTCAAAAACCAAGTGATATGACGGAACTGTTTCTTCATCCCGATCAAAAATTAGTTCTGCATAATTTAAAAATGTTTGCTCAAACGCTCAGTATTAAGGCCGACGAAATTCCCAAAATGCTGGCCGATTATGGTGATCTCTATATGTCAATTTCCTATTATCGTGAACTATTGCAATCCATTGGCCCGGTCATTGGCCAGTTTAATGATTCGATGGATCAAATTTGCTCTAACCGGCAACTTCAGCAAAATCAAATTCTGATTAATAATTGCACCAAAGTGCAATCCAAATTCAAAGGTATGACGAGTAAAGTATTAAGCCGGATTAAAAGTTTTGATCAGGTCTCTGAGACTATTTGGGAGTCGAATGAACCAGAAGCATTTGGTAATTTTGGCCGCGATATTCGGGGCAGCCAAACTGTTTTAGGCGGCATATTGTGCGCCTTGACGATTAAAATGCAGGATTGGAAAACTAATTTTCCGCACCCGGAAGCGGGCGGGCCGTTAAAGTGGGCCGATTACATCGTCAATGATATGCGCCAGGGCTTGGAGCCTTTTTAACCAGGTCTAATTCTAGACCTAGAACACCAATTCGTCTTCATCACCGCCACCCGAGATAACAATTTCACCGGCATCAGCGAGTGACTTGGCAGTGTTGACGATATTGGCCTGGGCTTCATCAACATCTTTCAAGCGGACCGGACCCATGGCGTCCATATCTTCGTTCATCATCTTGCCGGCACGCTCTGACATGTTCTTGAAGAACAGATCCTGCACATCTTCCGAGGCTCCCTTCATGGCCATCGCCAACTGATCTTTCTCAACTTGGCGCAGCAATACTTGAATGCCGGCCGGATCGATCCGGATCAGATCCTCGAAGGTGAACATCAAGCCTTTGATACGTTCGGCGCTTTCCCGGTTACGTTCTTCCAAGGCGCCCATAAAGCGGTTCTCGGTCGAGCGATCAAGATTGTTGAAGATATCGGCCATCTGTTCATGGCTGTCCTGGCGGGCGGTGCGGGCGAGGTTGCTCATGAACTCGGACCTCAGCGTCCTCTCAACGCCATCAAGGATTTCTTTCTGCACTGTCTCCATGCGCAGCAGCCGCATGATCACTTCCATGGCGAAATTTTCCGGCAACACCGATAGCACCCGGGAGGCATGATCAGGCTTAATCTTTGATAACACCACGGCGACGGTCTGCGGATATTCGTTTTTGAGATAATTGGCCAGCACCTGCTCGTTCACATTGCCCAGCTTGTCCCACATCGTGCGCCCGGCCGGACCACGGATTTCCTCCATGATCATGTCGACTTTTTCGCCATCAAGGCTGTTCATGAGCAATCGTTCGGTCGAATCATAGGTGCCGACCAATGAGCCCGTCGAGGACAATTGATCGGCAAATTCAACAAACAAGCGTTCAACGATGCCGGCATCAATGGTGCCCAGATTGGCCATCGAGATCGAGAGCTCTTTGATCTCTTCATCATCCATCAGGTTAAACAGAGCCGCTGAATGCTCCTGCTCCAGGGAAAGCATGAAAATTGCCGCTTTCTCCTGGCCGCCCAAGCCGCGATAAGAATCTTTAGCACGCGCCATAAATCACCCGTTTTTCTGATTTTTCTACGCTATTTTCTGCGTTAAATAATATCATAGAACTGAATATTTAAAAAAAAGAAAATTGAAAAAGGAAAATTCAGCGTGCTTCAATATTACAGGAAAGTTGCAGGCCTTCTGCCGTATTGGCGACAGTCGCGAGGCAGGCATCAGCGCTGCCTTCTGGAATAAAGACCGAGATGCGCAAATTATAAGTGCCGTCAGGCGTTTTTTCCGAGGAAAGGCGAACAATATTAGCGCGATATTCAATAAACAATTCACTCAGGCGGGCAATAAGACCGGGTTGATCACCACCTTTAACGGTTATGCGATGGGTGATTTTTGCCGCCTGATCCTGGACCGGATCAAGATCGAAATCAGTAACTGAAATTTTTGCATCTTTCAGTTCAGGCACGCTGGCAAGTTCTGTCGCCAGTAATTCATTATCGACATCGTCGGGCATGTCGCAAATAGTCGTAAATTCTGCGCCGCTACCAAGAACAGCAAAAGTGGTGTCGCCTAAATTTGCCCCGAGATCGAACATGCGACCGGCAATGGCGGCAACCAGACCGGTTTGGTCAGGACAGAATATCGAAACGCGGACGATATGAGACATTTAGGTGTTTCCAGTATTTTTGGCTTCCAACTCGGTAACGGTAACATACGGATGGATCGCTAAAAAGCGCATTCTATCAAGGAAGTAGCCGGACTGATAATCGCTTCATTTGGATTTTCTGAGCGCGGCTGAATGGCGAATTATCCGCTCGGTTTCCGACCACAAGCCAAGCTCCGCCAATTCGTCCAAACTGTGCCAAGCCAGGTCCATTGCATCTGAACTTGCCTGGGCTTCGCCACTGACCCATTCCGCGGCATAGTCGATCAAAGTGGCATGGAAATAAATTTTTCCGTCCTCGTCGTGCTGGATCGAATCGACGACATCGAGAAAGTCAGTTATAGCAACCGTCAGTCCGGTTTCCTCAAGAACCTCCCTGATGGCCGTATCTTTAACCTTTTCACCGAGTTCCTGGCGTCCGCCGGGAATGCTCCATTGACCCAAGCGAGGTGGCTTACCACGTTGAATTAAAAGAAACTTTTCTTCTTTCCAGACAACAACACCAACCCCAATAAAGGGATATTCCAAATAACTTCGTTCATCTTGATCTGCGGATTGTCTTGTCGGCAAAATTATCACCTTATATTAGAAATTTCGTATCCAACGCCTAGGTCTTTACTTTTGATGGGTAGAGCCTGATATTAGCGTTGCTAAGGACCATAACGCACGCAACAATTGAAGTAACCGGAAATGACCACACAGGTTTTAGATCGTATTGTATTACAGGCTGGCGAATCCATTTTTCGCGAAGGCGAGCCAGGTGATCGCGCTTATGTTGTCCAGGAAGGTATGATTGATATTGTTAAAAATGCATCTGATGGAGAAGTTGTCTTAGGCAACATCGAAAAAGGCGGTATATTTGGCGAAATGGCCCTTATTGACGACCAGCCCCGCATGGCGTCGGCAGTCGCTGCGTCCACCACCACCGTTATTGTCATTAGCCGGGATGTATTTCAGCGAAAACTTCAAAAATGCGATCCCTTTGTGCGCGGCTTGCTTGGAATTTTCGTTAAAAACATTCGGTCTATGGTCGAGGATCGGATCAATTAGGGTAATTGGCCGGGTTCCAGTTTAAAGCAGATTGCGTAATTGTGTCGGCTCTGCTGAGGACTGGCTTGCGATCTATAACAGACTATATTAGAGAATGGCGAGATCGACGCGT
>CEQE01137603.1_pt1 | contig 12991 bp, 11 predicted proteins | sample 356201 | NCBI WGS metagenome assembly CEQE01 (sample SAMEA2619970, study PRJEB7988) | marine metagenome | biome: marine biome (ENVO:00000447); feature: mesopelagic zone (ENVO:00000213) & marine oxygen minimum zone (ENVO:01000065); material: "saline water (ENVO:00002010), including plankton...
TTCCTTGCAGACAGTTACAATAGAGAATATGGAATTAAGTTCACATCTGTAAGGCCATTTAACGTCTATGGCCCAAGACAAATTGGAGAAGGGGCTATCCACAATTTTATTACCAGAGCAATAAAAAATGATCCTTTAACAGTTCATGAACCAGGAAGCCAGATAAGGTCATGGTGCTACATTGATGATATGACTGATGCATTGGAAAGTGTATTTACAAACAGAAATGCTGAAGGAGAAGTATTTAATATAGGCAATCCAAAAGCAACTTCTACTACACTTCAAACGGCAGAAACGATAATCAGGCTTGCTTCTTCAAAATCAAAAGTAGAGTTTAAGGAACTAAAGTACCCAGAAGTTAATACTAGGGTTCCTAGTATAAACAAAGCAAAAAGAATATTGGGATTTGTGCCAAAAGTTTCTCTTGAGGATGGCATTAAAAGGACCATAGAGTGGTACAGAACGCTAAAATGAGACTTTTGGTTACAGGTGCATCCGGATTTATCGGAAAAAATTTTCTTGAGCTTGCGCCAAAAGACATAGAAATAATAGGAATTTATAATAGTTCTAAGGATATTGAAGATTTTGTTAAAGATAAAAAACTGGATAATGTAAAACTGTATAAATGTGATTTGACAAAAAAAGAGGAAGTTAGAAAATTATTTAAAAAAATCGGAAAAAATTTTGAATATTGCCTTTTTCTTGCTGGAAATGTTAATGTTCCTTTATCGAAATCAGATCCTGCTAAGGATTGGAATATCACTGTAGGTTCTTTACTCAACGTTCTTGAGTCTTGCGATAAAATAAACAGGTTGGTATATCTATCAACCGCTGGAGTGTATGACGGAATCAAGGGAGATGTAGGTAGGGATGCGAAACTTAATCCAAAAGTGCCGTATTGCGTGTCTAAGCTTAAAGCAGAGCAATATGTGAAGTCTTTTTCAGCTGCAGGAAAGATAAAAGAATTTATAATACTTAGATTTGGAGGGGCATTTGGGAAATATTCAGAAAAAAAATTCATGACGAAACTAGTGGGTGAAATTTATGTACAAAACAAAAAAACAATAGAAATCTATGGTGATGGTACCAACATCATTAATGTGATGTATGCAAAAGACGCTGTTAAGGCTTTGCTTACATGCCTTAATTCAAAAAAATCAGATATAATCTGCAATTTTGGCCAGGAAAACATGACAATAACTGAAACCGTGGAAAGAGTTGCAAAAATTTTTGGGAAAGATGTGGATATTAAATATATTCAAAAACTTGAAGAGCAAAAATACATAACTTTCAGGATAAAGGTGGATTTCAATGAAATTTTCGGTTTTAAACCAGATTATTCTTTCGAACAGGGAATAAAAGAATTTGGAGAATTGCTAAAAAATGAAACCTAGTGTGTCTTTTATTATTTTAACCCATAATGATGCAGACATGGCAATGAATGCAATTAGCTCTATTAAAAAACTCAGGACTAAATACAAATATGATATTTTTGTTGTCGACAACGGTTCAAAAAACAATGCTTCAGAACTAATAAAGAAAAAATTCAAAGATGTTAAGTTTATTAAACTGCCAAAAAACATCGGGACTGCAGCTTATGACGCCGCAATAAAAAAATCAAAAAGCAAATACATATACTTCACTGGTTGTGATATTGAGGTAAAAAATGATATGCTTGACAATCTCGCTGATTTTCTGGAAAAAAATCCGGATGTTGTGCAGGCTGCCCCAAAATATATGAATTTCCACAATAGGAGAAAAATAGATCTTGGAGGTACATGGATTTCCAGATCATTTTATTCAGGAACTTTTAAGAGTGCTAAGTTGGGAAACAAAAACATAGAGATACCCTACATAGGCACGGGATTGATAAGAAAAAGTTTTGTAGATAGATTTGGTTATTTGTTCGATAATAACTATTTCTTCTATGGAGAAGATGTTGATTTGGGAATGAGGATAAGGCTTTTAGGGAATAAGATATATTACATTCCAAGTTCTATCGTGTACCACATAGGCTCTGCATCAAGAAAGATACATAAGCCCTACTTTTTAACATTCCTTATGGAAAGAAATCTTATTAGAACCTTTTTTACGACGCTATCAGCAAAAAACATAACTTTATTGGATCCTTACGTCATGTTAATGAGAATTATTGCAATAGTTCGTGATTTAGTAAGGTTACGGCCAATAGAAGCAACTGCAAGATTATATGCAATACTATGGATTATTTTCAATTTTAATAAAATTATGCAGAAAAGAAAAGTCATCCAGAAGATAAGAAAAGTAGATGACAAGGAATTATTTAGATTTTTCAGTGAGAAATATTTATTTAGGAGTTAATTGTTGAGATACACAATGAAACAAAAAATATTTGGAAAAACACATCTTTTGCTCCTACTCATAGTTCTATTTGGTTTGTTCTTAAGATTATTATTTTTCTCAGGAATGGGAATTTCAGACTCATTGGCATACAGTAAGACTGCGAATGACATTAACGAAGGCTTGGGCATAGATCCAGATAGCACACTGACATTATCTACCAGGTTGGGATTGATATTTCCGACAATCCTTTCCTACAGACTTTTTGGGATAAATGATTTCTCATCAGTTGTATTCGTATTAATCGTATCAATTGCAAGCATAATCTTGATATTTTATTTTGGAAAATTATTATTTAATGAAAAAATAGGTTTAATGGCCGCTTTATTATTCTCATTTTTTCCACTCGACATTGTCCATGCCACAAAGCTGAGTTCAGATCTACCTTCTGCATTTTTCATGGCTTTGGGGGTTTACATTTTCCTCTATGCTGAAATGAAGCATAAGTTGAAATACGGATTGAGCTATCTTTTCTCTGGCATCTTCATAGGAATTGGGTACTTAATAAGAGAAAGTGCTTTGCTTATCGCATTGTTCTTCATTTCTTACATCATATACAAAAGAAGCATAAAAAAAGAGTATTTCTTGATTCCGTTAGGAATTTTGATAATATTTGTTATTGAGGCTTTTATGTTTCTCAGCATTACTGGTGATCCAATCTACAGGACAGTTTCTTCCCAGCAATACAATACTGAACAGGTTATAACACATAACTACTTTGGCAGATTAGACTTTCCAACGGGACTATTCCACTACCCATGGCTTTTCTTAACAAATAGTTTACTTACATATTTCTATTTGTTTATACTCATTGCATTAATTTATGTTTTAGCTAAAAAGAAGAAAGAAATCTACAGCATATTACTGTGGTTCATACCCATATTGCTATATTTGAGCTTTGGTTCTGCATCATTAACACAATATATTCCTTTCAGAGCAGTTGACAGGTATACATCAATAGTTACAATACCTGGAATACTTCTATTAGCGTTTTTCCTTTCAGAAAAAAAAGCAGTTATAAGAAAAGGGATAATGCCCATAGCACTGATACTTTTGTTGGTGATATCTACAGGGACAGTATACCTAAGGGAAGACCGGCATTTGTTGGATGATTTAAGAGAATCCCATCCATTCCTAAAAAATTTGGATAAAACTGTTTTTATTGATGATAGGTCCCTAAAAGCCCTGGATTATATTTCAGAATATGCAATCAATAAGAATTTGAAAAAATATCCTGACAACCTAGATAAAGTTAAAGATTCATATATAGTAATAAATCTGCATATGATAAGGAATCTCAAAGAAGCAAATAAAAATTTGAAATTTACTGATGAAATTGAGAATATTCCGAAAGACTGGAAGATTATAAAAGAGATAGGGAAGATTGAAAAAGATAAAATTATAGTATACTACACATCATAAGCGATTCTTATAAAATGAACTACACAAAACTAGCAGTTAAGGGAGTAACAACAGTATTTGTAATATCTATTGTAGCTGCATTTCTTGGCTACTTAGTAAGGCTTGTACTGGCAAAGAACCTTACTGTAGAAGAATTTGGATTATTTTATTCAGTCTTTGCTTTCCTGAGTATGATAAGTATTTTCAAAACTTTTGGATTTGATACTGCTTTGAGAAAATTTATACCGGAATTCGTCCATCATAAAAAAAATGACTACATCAAAAGTGCTATTATCTATGCAAACGTTGTGCAGATAATAACGAACACCATAGTCATCATAGCCATTTACTTTGCATCCAGCTATCTGGCCTCAAATTTTTTTCAAAATCCAAAAGCAGACTTTGTGCTCAAATTATTGGCCATCGCCTTCTTTACTGAAAGTTTCATGCTTATAATAAAATTAAGCTTCCAGGGATTTAAGAAGATGACTTTATTTTCTGGTATAGATGTTGTCAGGATGATTCTTATTCTGTCAATATCTTTCATAGGATTAAAATTAAATTACGGTCTTGTGGGGCCAATTATAGCATATACAATTACACCAATTATATTGACATTTATTTTCGGTTGGATCTTAGTCAAGAAGGTATTTCCTCAATTCCATAAATCAGAACTTGTTTTTGATAAAAAACTGTTCAAGAGTATTTTCAAATATGGATTCTTTGTGATGGCTGCAGGTGTAGGTGCTCTAATTTTGGGTTATACAGACATAATGGTTCTGACATATTTCTCTGGGTTAACTGCAGTAGCTTTGTATAGTGTAGCTCTCCCAACAACAAAAATATTGATTTATTTCCCAAGGGCCATTGCGGGAATACTTATCCCATTAACTTCGGAGTTATGGGCCAAAAAAGAGAAAAAAAAATTAAGAGATGGCATAGAATCATTGTATAAATATTCATTTATTGTCATAGTCCCACTAGTTTTTGTGATGTTTTCTTTTGCAGACACTATAATAAACGTCTTGTTTGGAAAGAGTTACATTGCTGCTGATAATGCAATGAAAATCCTTAGCATAGGTATGATTTTTGCAACAATAAATGGTGTGTGCTCTAACTTCTTCGCAGGCATAGGAAAACCCCAGATCGCAAGCAAAATGATCTACAGCGGTGCCATTTTTAATTTGATTGCAAATCTGATTTTAATCCCCATATTAGGGATTATAGGTGCTGCAATAACAACAACGTTAAGCTATGGTATTATGATGCTGATTGGACTGTTAAACATAAAGAGATTTATTGCAGTAACATTCCCAATAAAAATCTGGGCAAAGACACTAATAATCGGGGCATTATTTGTCTTGATCATGAGGATATTAAAAAATGTTATAACCCTTAATGTATGGATAGAAACAGCAATAGTTCTGACAATTGCAGGAATATCTTACATTGCATTATTGTTTTTATTAAAGGTAATCAATATCGATGAGCTAGAAGGTTTGTATAAGAGAATTGTAAATTAATTAGTCATAATTAAAGGACTTTTTTGCTATTTCCAGATCATTAAGATCATCTATTTCCATACAGAATTCTTCTCCAAAATAAACAGGGCAGAGATTAATCTTATCATAGATTCTATTTAAAGCTTCTTCACCATAAACTTTTACATTCCCTTCTTTAACAAATTTATCTATCTCATCCAACAATAGATTAAAACCTTCCTTTGAAAATTTATATATAGGTGCTAAGAAAAAGGTATTTTCTCCAGATATGTTTACGCTGATAGTTTTAACAATTCCATTCTCTATTTTTCCTTTAAAATCCTTCTCAGGTGGTTCAATCTTGTTGTTAACAAGAGCGCAATTAGGATTTTTATAATCTAGTAAATTTCCTAAGAGCTTTTTATCAAAAACCATATCACCATGCATTGTAAGGATGTCATCATCAATCAAATGCCTTGTCAGCCATAAAGAGTATATAGCATTTGTAGATTCATAGTCTGGATTCTTAACATACGTTACATTCACTTCAGGGAAATTTTCCGTCATGAATTCTTTTATTTTTTCTTCAAATGGGCCTACTGTAATAATAAAATCATTTATTCCATAATGCAAGATATTTTCTACTTCATGACCTAAAATTGTCTTTCCATTGAGTTTAGTTAAACATTTAGGATTCTGATCAGTAAGTGGACTTAACCTTTTTCCGATTCCGGAATTCAGTATTAACGCTTTCATCTTATACCCTCTAAAATCACTCTCAGGGCCTCTTCAGTTAATTCTCTTGGGTTGTTCTTAACCCTGTCAGGATTAAACCCATTTCTAACAATTATGTCAATGTCTTCTTGAGCTTTGATTCCTACCTCTCTTAATTTAGTAGCTAAACCTATTTCATCCATCAAATCTGCTATTATTTTGCTTGCTTCTTGTGGATCCTCAGCTCCAAGCAAAGCAGTGATTTCATCAATTATATTTTTAACATACTCAACTCCTCTCTGATCTAGTACATCCTGTTCTGAAACTCCAGAATTATACACAAACATCTGACCAACTGTCAATGCTACAGCATGTCCATGAGGAATACTAAAATAAGAGGTTATAGGGTAAGATATAGCATGAGATGCCGTTGTTTTAGAAATATTGATAGCTTTTCCTGCCAAATGAGCTGCTCTTGCCATTGCTTCTCTTGATACTTCAGAAGGATTATTTACAGCATCCGAAAGATTTCCCATAACAAGCTTGATTGCTTCTCTTGCATAATCTTTTGATTCATCATTTGAATTAACACACCAATAAGACTCAACTGCTTGAGATAAAGCATCCATTCCTGTAGATGCAGTAATGCCTTTTGGCAGACTCACAGTTAGCTGAGGATCAACAATTGCATAGTCAGGAAGCACAAGTTCATGTTCCAATGAATATTTTGTTTTATCAATATAAATAACAGCAAATTTAGTTGCCTCACTTCCAGAACCGGATGTTGTAGGTATACCTACCAAAACTTTTCCTCTATTTTCAATAGTTGCTTTCTTATTGATATAATCCTCTGGCTTTCCATCGTTAGCAGCCAAGACATTTATTGACTTGGCAACATCCATAACACTTCCACCACCAATCGCAATGACTAAATCACAATCAGCTTCTCTAAAAATGTCAATTCCTCTCTCTATATCTGTAAGTTTTGGATTTACTTCAAAATCAGAGAAACGTGTTATTCTAAATCCAGATAATAATGGCTCAACAGCACTTTTTGCCCCAGATAATTCATAAGAAGCCCCACCTGTAACTAAAAAAATACTGTTAGGGTTATGTCTGGACAAAACTCCTTCCAGATTCTGTACAGAATTCACACCAACATATTCCTGTTGCATTTTAACCTTGAATAAATTTCATAAAATCTTCCTTATTCTCTATCGGAGTTGTTGTAGGCCTTCCAAGGTCTTTTCTTGCGCCTTTATTGACCTTAATCTCAAGCAGCACAGGACCATCCATTTCTTTCATTTTTTTAACATATTCAATAATCTGATCTTTAGTTTCTGCAGAAAATGCGCCTACATAACCATTCGCTTTTGCAACTTGAACAATGTCTATATCAAATGCTGCTGTAGGTTGTCCACCGACTGAATCATGAGCAAAATTATTGAAAATAATATGTTTGAAATTTTTCGGTTTTAAAGAGCTTATTATTGATAATGCTCCCATATGCATTATTAAAGCTCCATCGCCATCAAAACAATAAACTGTTCTATCTTGCTTTTCTAAGGCAACTCCAAGAGCGATTGAAGAAGAATGACCCATACTTCCTACTGTAAGGAAATCTTTTTCATGTCCCTGTTTAAGCTCTTCTCTAAACTCAAATAGCTCCCTGGAAGTCTTCCCGGTTGTAGAAACAACAATATCATCTTCATTAAGCAAAGGCACAATAGTTTTTATTGCATCTTCTCTATTAAACTCATAATTTGTCTGTTTTTTATTTTGCAGTTTATATTCTTCAAATGTTCCTTTCTTAACAACGATGGCATATGGAGCTTTATTAGCTTCCATGTATTCTATTGCTTCTGTCAAAATTTCTTCATAATTATCATCTAATAGCTTATATGGTATTTTTAACGCATCTAAAACATCTAATGTAACCTTACCCATCTTGACGTGTTGCGGCTCATCCTTTTTTCCCGGTTCTCCCCTCCACCCCACTACCAACAACATAGGTATAGAATACACTTCCTTATCGGCAAGAGAAGTTAAAGGATTTACAGTGTTTCCTAGACCAGAATTCTGCATATAGACTAATCCAAATTTTCCAGTAGCGAGATAATGCCCGGCAGCAAGAGCAATTGCATTGCCTTCATTCGCAGCAATTATATTATTTTTCTCAGAAGTATTGTCTGTCACATAAGCGCAAAAATCCTTTAGCAATGAGTCAGGAACTCCAGTAAAGAAATCTAACTTATTTTCAATTAATTTATCATAAAATTTCTTGCAGAGTATCATCTTAATCATCAGATTTGACTATAATTATTTCCCTCCAGGAATCAATGTCAATACATCTTTTATTGGCAAGCATAATTCATCTGCTTCATGGCTTCTACCATTCTCCAATATGGATTTTGTCGCCTTGACCATAGCAGGATATGCGCTCCTCAGTAAATGGTTTGCATATATCACAATATTAACGTCAGCTTCTATCAACTTTTCTTCAGTCAAGGTATTGTATGTTGTAGGTACAGCTACAAGTGGTACTTTGTTTTCAAATTTTTTATATTCGCTGCAGAAATCAAGAACTTCTTTAGGGTCTTCTTCCTTGCTATGGATCATTATTCCGTCTGCACCAGCCTCAATGTATGCTTTAGCTCTCTTTAGTGCATCATCAAGACCTTTTTTTAATATCAAACTCTCGATCCTAGCTACAATCATAAAATCTTCTGTTACTTGTGCTTTTTTTCCAGTAGATATCTTCTTAGAAAAATTTTCTATTGTATCCTGCTGTTGGTCAACATCTGTTCCAAACAAAGAATTCCTTTTTGAACCTATTTTATCTTCTATAATAACGGCAGATACACCCAGCCTTTCCAGAGTTTTTACAGTATAAACAAAATGTTCTGTCAAACCTCCGCTATCGCCATCCACAATCATAGGTTTAGTGGTTACTTCCAGTATTTGGTCTATGGTCTGTACTCTAGAAGTATAATCAACCAGCTCTATATCCGGCTTGCCTTTGGAAGTTGAATCAGTAAGGCTGCTTAACCACATCCCGTCAAACTCCCTTACGGCCTCTCCTTCAATAATTTTTGTTTTTTCAATTATTCTTCCAGTCAAGCCATTATGTACCTCTAAAAATCTAACTATTGGTTTGAGTTCGAGTAATTTTCTCAATTTCTTGAGCCTAATTTCAGGGGTTGTTCCTATCTCAGTCATATTGTTGACTAATTGTGTTGAAGATATTCCCTTAGTATATTCTGGTTCTACCAGCTCACCGCCCCATTTTTTTAATGTCTCAACTACTCGTTCCCTTATTTGTTTTTGAACACCTTCACGCCAGTCAGTTCCATGGACAACGTACTCTGGCTTTAATTTTACTAGATTAGATACATAATCAAGAGTTTCTTGGGGAACTACTTCCTTGACGCCTTTTATATTCTCTATTATTTTCTTTCTTTGTTCATAAGAAAGTAAAGGGAGACGTTTAAAACTAGCAATAGCTTTATCTGTTAATAATCCGACAGTTACCTCGCCAAGTTTTCTTGCTTCTTCTATTATTTTAATATGACCATGATGCAATACATCCGAGCTCATACCTACATAGACTTTCTTCATTTTCTATCATCTCCATTCTCATACACACTAAAAATTTTTTTAACTATGTTGTCAGTAGACAATTTCTCATAGAAATCTGGCTGCACAATTTCGCCATTGATTTTTTTCATATACTTTGAACCGGGAACTTTTTTCCAGTTTGAACCATATACTAGGATTAGTTTTGCATTTCCAAATTGTTCATGAATTTTTTTCAGGTTTTCGATTGGGTCCAATTCATTTTGAACCATGACCATATCCACACACCTTAAAGAAGAAATAATTGCCTTTCTATCCTTTAAGCCAGCTACTGGTGCTTCTTTATAGGATTTGATCGCATCATCCGTCAAAACACCGCAAATATGAAAATCTCCAAGATTATTTGCGGACTCCAACAATCTCAAATGTCCATAGTGGAACATATCTGCAGTGACAGAGCTATAAACAATTCTTTTTATCTTCTCTTTTTCAACGGTTACAATATCTCCATCTTTGATCCCAGAACCAGTAGGTATTGTAACACATAACTGCCCATTAGATTTGTTTGCCCAGACTACCTTTTTCATAGTCCACTAGTGTTACTAGTGAGTATTTAAACCTTTCTATTTAGATAGCTACATATTTCCCTGTATTTCTTCCCAGAGTTTATTCTCTATCTCTAGACCTTTACCAATCAAATTGTTCTTTTCTTGTGGATCATTTTCCAGATCATAGAGTTCTTTTTCCTTATTTGTCTCATTGTATACTAGCTTCCATTTATCAGTTCTAACACTCCTGACATTATGTTTTTCAGGAGAAGGAGTCGGCCCTCCTAGACCTCCAGTCTCAGAATAAGCAATCCTATCGTCTATTTCTCCTTTAATAAAAGACAAAAATGACTTTCCTTGTATTTTTTTATAGTTTTCTTTTTCTTTAAGTTTAAACATATCCATAATAGTAGGCAAGACATCAATAGTCCTAACGACATTCTTTATCTCTAGATTCTTAGAAAAGTCCTTTCCAATAACATACAAGAAGCTTTTTAATGTATAATCATACAGATAAACACCATAAGCTTTCTCTCCGACCTTGTCCCCTACACTAACACCATGGTCAGTAAACACTAAAATTACTGAATTTTCCCACAATCCCAGTTCTTTAGTCTTATCCAATATGGACTTTAGATAATCTGCACTTGTCTCGACCCAACCAAGGTATTTTTTGAAGTTATTATCTTTATCTTTGAAGTACGCTTCATCAAAATCTGAATATTTTTTGATGACTTCAGAAACAAGTTTTGTATGTAATTTACTGTAATCCAAAAAAAGACAGAATGGTTGCTTATTTTTTATTTGTAACAAAATCTCTGAATGTCGTTTTACAAGATCGTCCTTAAACTCATTATGAGATCTTACCTTATCAAATCCTTGAGTTGGGATTATACTCTCATAGATCAAATCACATTCCGTATGATATCCCTGTTCTTTGAAATACTGCGCCAAAGTGAAGCACTTTTTTTTGTCAAAACTATAACTCTTGTAGTATCCATTGACCCCATTGTCATTTCCATTCATACCAGAAAATACTGCATGCAAAGACGCTATGGTATAAGGTGCATAAGTTATCAAATTAGGGAAAAACACGCTATCCTTTTTCAGTTCTTGGTAATAATCAACCTTAGATATAGCATCATACCTAGCTCCGTCTATCATTATCATAATTATATTTGGTTTTTTCCCAGAAAATTTACTTGAAAGTTTTCCAAAGAATTTTGGTGCTTTAAACATTTTTATTTTCCATATAACCGAGCTTTCTCAGCAATTTTTTTGATCTTTCTGTTAAATCTACATCCTCATCACCTTTTGAATGATTCATCCATTCAAATAATTTCCCCCTTAACTCTTTGGCCACTCCAAGCTCTTTGTTTATTAGGTTTACATTCTCCTTTGGGTCTTCTTTTAAATTATATAATTCATAGATGTCATTTTCTGGGTGGGGGATATAAATAAGCTTCCATTCGTTAGTTCTTATCATCCTCCACTTGCCTTTTATTCCAGGAAAAAATGTCCTGTTGTTTTGTTTAAACTCCATCTTCCCATTTTCTGCAAACAGGTATTTCCTATCATCTTCACCCTCATTTATTATAGGGACTAAGCTCTTTCCATCAACCTTTTCTATTAAAGGTATATCTAAAATGTCTAAGATAGTAGGCATGATATCTATCGTCTGAACTTGAGTTTCTATTTTTTTTCCTTGTATCTTAGGGGCATGAATTATCAAAGGTATTCTTATTCCTTCTTCATATAAGCACAGACTATGCTGGAAAGAAAGGCCATGCTCTCCAAGACCCTCTCCATGATCTGCAGTTATAATAATCGAAGTTTTATCCTTTAATTTTAGTTCTTCGATGTATTTGATTATATAACTCACTTGCATATCTATAAACTTTATTAAGCCGTCATACTGGGCTATTGCGTTATGAACTTTCTCTTTCGGAAGATTAATGTTAAAAACTATATCCCCCTTCTTGTCGCTCCAATCATCAAATACGCTTTCTCCTTTATAGCCGGGATTAAACATCTCATCAAAAGGTTTTGGTGGTTCATAAGGAGTATGCAAGTCGGCATAGTGCAGATATAGGAAGAATTTTTTATGCTTATTTTTTTTAATTTGGCTTTTTGCAAAATCAGTTAATTCTTCTGCCCTGGTTACTTCTTTCTTGTGAATTAATCTTTTTATTTTATTTTTTATTCTCCATTGCAATGAAGAAAACTCATCAAAACCTTTTTCAATTCCGCTATCCATAGAATCTATATCGTAACCTATCGTCCTATAACCATGTGCTTGCAAAATTTCTGCTAAAGTTGTAATTTTTGGATTTAGTTTATGCCTAAGAATAAACCTAAGCCCATGTGAATGGGGGTATAAACCAGTCATCATTGAAGCTACGGAAGGTGTTGAACTAGGTATTGCAGTAATAGAATTAGTAAAAAAAGCACTTTCATTTGCAATTCTATCAATATTTGGACTGGTATCCCTATTATAACCACTTTTTCCTAAATGGTCAAAACGTAATGCATCTACTACAATAAAGATAACGTTCATTGTCGACTAATGGAACCATAATCAGTTTAAATACCTTTTTATGTTCATACTATATTCGATTTGAGAAAGGTTTAAATAAAAAAAGCCATTAAAAAATTCACTATGACAGACAATAAAATCACCTATAAGGAGATTAAAGCAAAACAGGGAAAAAATTTGAAATCGATCTATTATAATATATACAGAAGGTTCTCCACACCCTTCACATATGTTTTTGTCAAACTAGGATTTTCTCCAAGTGCGGTATCTATATTAAATTTATTTCCTGCCTTAATTGGATACTTTTTTTTAGCTACTGGAAATTATTTTTTGATGGGAATAGGGCTTTTATTTTT
>CEQE01103083.1_pt1 | contig 12973 bp, 11 predicted proteins | sample 356201 | NCBI WGS metagenome assembly CEQE01 (sample SAMEA2619970, study PRJEB7988) | marine metagenome | biome: marine biome (ENVO:00000447); feature: mesopelagic zone (ENVO:00000213) & marine oxygen minimum zone (ENVO:01000065); material: "saline water (ENVO:00002010), including plankton...
GGATTTAGGTTTTTAATGCCCCGTGCGGAAGCACGGGGTTCTTCACTTTTTGCTGATGAACTTTTTTTGTTCGTTCCCATGCTTTGCGTGGGAAGGTAACACTTTGACGCTGAGCGTCAGTATCTTTGTTCCAACGCAGAGCGTAGGAACAAGTTCATACTCATTTTTTTTGGATAGGACTTCATACTTTACAGGTCTTTTCTTATCCAGTTCATCCTGTCAATAATTCAGGAATTATAAAACTTTTATTGTCTCTCCAGCAAAGCTCGAGGTTTACCTATTTTAATTAATGCATAGGAATACCGGGTAAAATTTATTTAACAATTTTTTCAGATATAATTGCAAATATCTCATTGGCCCATTGTTTTGCGTTTCCCGCGTCAGATTTACTGGGAAGACCATCCGGCAAAGACCCTAGTGCGGCATCTGGATAACGTGTTGGGACATAATATTGATCTAATTTCTGAATTTCAATATTGTATTGATTTAGCAATTGAGGAGACAATTCTCTACAGAGTTCTACCAGGTCTTTTAATGCATGAGTTTTTGGCAGTTCTTTATTATGGTAACGTATAAAAGCCTTTAAACATTTTTCAACGCACTGCTGCGAATGGAAACAAACATGGCTAAAAATATCATCTTTATAGAGAGATTGCACGGAACGAATATCATCCTTTGCGTAATCCAGCCATTTTTTAGCTTCCCCGTAACCGGTACCCATAATGACACGTCCTTTCTTTAAAATTTCATTTTTTATGAAAAAGTTATTGTCCATGATGGCATATTCTATTTCTTCAGGAGTATATATTAAAAATTGAACCCCAATATTATATTGAATACATTCACATAATTCATTTATACGATCAAAATACCTCTTGTCAGTATCTTTAATAATTGCCACATCAATATCGCTCCATTTGTGGATATTTCCTGTAACAAACGATCCAAATAGTATGATTTTATCTACTTTGTATTTATTTATAAGTTGCTCTTTTATATTAAGCCATTCTTTAGTCAATATTTTTTCTCTATCAATATTCATGTTTAAAGATATCTGTTATAAAGATTTATTTATTTTTTGTTCTTTTCGTGCTTTATGGCACCATGCTTCAAGTTCAGCCTTCAATGGTTTCCAGTATTGCCTGTCCAAATCTCTCTCTTTATCCTCCTCATCCTTTAAGAGTCTTTGAATCTCTTCCGAATTAGCATCAATCGCATACCTCAGGAGGGGACGATCCTGCAACATATTTGAGGTTAAGTCAGGGTGTTCGGCTGCTAATGATATCAGCAACTCCGGCGTTCTGCATTCGGTCAGCCAAAAGCATATTTTCCTCCGGGAAGGGTTATTGGATGCATTGAAAATATCAGACTCTATTAGGCGTCTAATCATTGGCCAATCTTTGTCCCGTTGTATTTTTTTGGTCCTTACAAGATCGGAAAGTCCTATTACTGCTATCTTCCCAACACCGCTCAAGCCAATTTCTTCTCTTCGTTCCCATAACTCATTAAATGGCGCGACATCCCGCATTATACTGATAATATCAACTCTCAAACCCTTTACATCCTCCCTCCGGCATCGGAAATGACATGCATGTCCATTTAATAATACATCCTCGGAAATATCCGGAAAAAAAATTCTTTCAGCATTTAGTTTTTCCAGAGCCCGCCTCAAGTTATCAAGATTTTCAGAAGAAACCATAACAGCCAAATCGATATCACGACTAAACTCCGCTGCTCCATAAAGGATGCATGCCTGACCCCCTATTAAAAGAGATTTTATTCTATACTCTAAAAATGTGGAAAGGGCTCTGGGTATCGAATTCTGGATCATAATTTCCTTCAAGGAGATCAAAGACTTCCCACAGTTTCTGGGATTCCCAAAAACGTTCCGCGGGGGACATGGCATACCAATCTAAAGTCTCTCCCTCTGTAATGAATAATTCCTCAAAAAAGGTGCTTTTAAATTTGTTACTCATAATAGACAAAAACCGTCATTTTCAAAAAAATAATCATACTAACATTTTGATTATAAAGATTTGTCAACGAATTTCAGATGCCACAATTCCAACATCATTAAAGACCATAATTGAAAGTTATAATCTTTTTGGCCACTTATATGAGCTTCCACAAGGCTTTTAACCTTTTGTGGTTTAAAATACCCTCGACTTAATGATGCTGGAGAAAGAAGGATTTCTCTTAAAAAATCTTTAAGCTCATATCTAAACCATCGACCTACAGGAACTCCAAACCCCATTTTTCTTCTATAGATGTTTTCCTGAGGAATTAATTTTGATGCAACCTTTTTCAATAAATATTTTTTTACCATCCTTTTCATTTTATATTTATGCGGAATAGATGCGGCAAATTCCACCAAACGGTGATCCAAAAATGGAGATCTGACCTCTAAAGAGTTCGCCATACTGGCAATATCAACTTTAACTAAAAGATCCCCCGGTAAATAAGTCATAGTATCTACCATTAACAAACGGTCAAGTAAATGAGTATTATTTGAATTAGCCATGTAAGGATTAATAAACTGTAAAGGGTTTGAGCAGGCAACTTTTCTTGTAAAGTCATCTGAATACAACTCTTTTTTCATCTGATCATTAACAAATCCTATCCACTGCAAATAACGAATGTTTAAAGGTTTTAAAGCGCCATTGATAAATCGTTTCAACCTTCTTGAGCGACTTTTAAAGTTAATAGAGTCGGGCAAAGCGCGCATTAATCCATTAAATAAGTTGTCTCTAAAAAATGAGGGTATTTTGTTTATAACCTCGGAAATAAGAACAGCCTGGTATCGTTCATAACCCGCGAAAACTTCATCTCCTCCATCGCCATTCAGAGCAACCGTTACAAATTTCTTTGTCTGCTGAGAGACATAATAAGTAGGGATTGCTGAAGAGTCCGCATAGGGTTCTCCATATCTTTCTACCAGCAGGGGTAAAATATTCAATGCATTTGGGTGTACTATAAACTCATGATGCTCCGTATTAAATTTATTGGCAATTCTTTTGGCATGTTCTAATTCATTATAATCAGAATCATCAAAACCGATTGAAAAAGTCTTTACTCGATTGCCACTCATTTCCGCCATAAGAGCTACAACCACGCTGGAGTCTATGCCGCCAGAAAGGAAAGCTCCAAGAGGCACATCACTATTTAATCGTTTTTTAACCGAATTTTTTAAAAGACGAAGGGTTTCTTCAGCTGCTTCTTCTTCCGATATTTTTATTTTTTTTGAAAAATTAAGATTCCAATATTTTTTTATTACAGGGGAAGAGCCTTTTTTTAAGGCTAAAATTGAAGCGGGTGGAAGCTTAAACACATTTTTGTAAATGGATAAAGGGGAAGGGATGTAACCAAAAGTAAGGTAGTGATGAATAGCTTCTTCATTAACTTCCAGCTCAATGGTCCCACTTACAATAAGAGCAGAAAGCTCTGACGCAAAAGCAAAGATATTATTTATAAATGAGTAATATAATGGTTTCTTTCCTACTCTATCACGACCAAGCATTAAAAATTTTTGATTTTCATCCCATAAGGCGAAAGCAAACATTCCCTGCAAATACTTAACACAATTTTTTCCATGATTTTCATAAAGATGTAAAATAACTTCCGTGTCTGAATTAGATTTAAATTCATGGCCCTGCTTTTCTAAATCCAATCTTAACTCCAAAAAATTATATATTTCTCCGTTTAACACAACCCATATTGTTTTATCTTCATTGCACATTGGCTGGCGCCCTGCAGTAGACAAATCTATGATACTTAATCTCCTATGTCCCAACCCCACACTGCACTTCTCTGACCCCTGACCCCTGACCCCTGACCTCTTATTACTTATGTATATACCTTCGTCATCCGGACCTCTATGCTCCATTTTTCGACACATCTTTTCCAAAATGTTTTTTTGTATCTTATCTCCCCTCAAATTTGCTATTCCGGCAATCCCGCACATTTACAACAATATCCTTTTAAAATCAACCTTTTACATTTGTATAACATGGGAAAGTATTTATAAAAAAAACTATTGTTTTGCTTTTTGTCATCTATATTTTGGGCTTTTATATGTTTAACAGGCTTGAAATGAACTCAAGCAATAGAGGCGCGGGGATTGCGGTAATTTAATAAGTTCCGGCAGGCCAGCAAGCTTTTCATTTAGACGGTATGACCTCCCTTGTCTTATTTTTATCTATAAAAGAAACAACCAAATAATGCTCAGACTCAATATGGCACTTTGTAATTCCATTTTAATTTTATATTTGAATGGATATAGCGCATTTTGATCACTTATCAATATCCTCTTCTTTCAGTTGAATTTCACTTATTAATTTTTTTTCTAAATAGTTAGCCATAGCTTTCGCAAAAACAATATTTCCATCAGTAGATACGTGAACAGCATCAGTATAAACATCCAAGTGGCTTTCTAAGATGTCAGTTAATGAAAACGCATAGGGTATTTTTATTGTTTCTATATCATATTTTCGGTACAATTTCCCTAATGTCTCAATTCCACCTTCTCTTACATAATTTGTTTTATTGTTTGGCAGGTAATACTTTACAGGCTGTAGAAAATTATAATATTTTATTTTCTTTGCTGAACAAAAGTCGTATATATCATTTACAATCCTCCAATAACCCTCCTTGTACTTATCTAAAATTTCTTCATTAATATTGCTATAGTCGTATTGATTTTGTTTATGGATGATTCTATTAATAAAGTCCGCAGCTCTAAATATATTTTTGAACAGAGCTTTTAACCTATAATGAAATTTGATTTTTTCTTTTCCCTGGGAAATGACAAGGAAGTCTCTCCAATTTTGGGGGGGATACAAAATTTGAGAGTTAAAATGTCGGTTGAGCTTAAAACTCATAAGATCATTATAGCCATCTAAACCAACAATCATATCGGGCTCATATTTGTATAATAGCATTTGTATGAAAATAAATTCCTGTTCAACTACGTAACCAGACATACCAGCGTTAATAACCTCAATTACATTAGTTTTGAATCGTGAGTTAAGCTCGCGCTCTAAATATGCCACAATAGTTTTATCATAAGGAGCCGTTGATGAACGCGCGGTGCTTCCTCCGACCAATATTATTCTGTATTTTTCTTTTTTTTTCGTAGACTTTTTTTTGTATATAAACCATCATCATTAACAAAGTCGTTATTAGACTTAAATGAGTAATATAAATATGGAAAATCCACAGTTTCCGGCGCATGTCTTAACTCATATTTTACATCTTTAAGATAAAATGCAACGCCAAAAAATATTTCTCCCATTGCAAGCATAATAAAAATAGCAACAGTATAAAATATTGTTTTTTTCATGCTTCTGTAAAATCTCTATACATGGCTTGTCCCATGAGTTCAAATCCATCCTTTAATCTTGTACAGCATAATTGCCATATATTCATGCAGCACCCCTTGCATTTCAACCGCGCGTCCCCAACCAAATGAAGATAGCTTTATTTCATTTTCTCCGACAACTGAAATGACATTTATCCCCTGTTTGTCAAATGTCTTATAAGCGCGATATAAATGAGAATATGATGTAACAAGAATGATGGATTTAATATTGTGTTTGTTTAATAATTCTTTAGTGTTTTTTGCATTGGTCAAAGTATTATAAGATTCTTCTTCTAAAACTATTTTTGCCTCAGGAACCCCCATCGCTTTAGCTATTAAGCTCATGCCATATGCTTCACTGCTATCAGTATTAGAATTTGTACGGCCCGATGTTAAAATTAATAAAGGAGCCTTTCCATTTAATATTAATTCCCCCCCCCAATAAACTCTTTTCATTGAAGAGTAGGAAGGCCTTCCCTCTTTATCAACACCTCCACCGAGCACCACAACAGCACCCGCGTTGCTATGGCTGTTTGGAAGTTCTGACAAACTAAAGGGATAAGAAGCTATTTCATATAAAGGAGGAAATGTCATGGACAAAATAAGAATCAAGCCTGCCAGGCCGATCCTAGAAGCAAGCGCTTCCTTTTGAGAAGTAAACTTTTTACGAACTATTAATACCCATGCCAGGAGAAACCAAAATATTCCGGGGCCAAAAACAAACGACTCTAATGCGCCTTTTAAAGTTAAATAATTAAAGGAGGGCATTATATCTTTCTTGATTCAATATTTTTTTGATAAAAATAACAGATATTTGAGGATGAACCTATTTACTGATGTAGTACTTCATTTGGAGCGTCATGTTTAGCAAAAGGTATACCAAGATGATAGAACCCATTTTTTAATCAATATAAGGGAGCAAGCTTGGATTGCCTCAATTATTGAACCAAATTTGGCCTGAACAAAGAATATTTAAAGAAACTCCTTATGTTTCTTAATATTTTTAATATTCCATCAGTCAATGGATTATCCAACAAAAATAACATTTCATTTTTTAGAAGGATTTTCCCTAATATTAATGGGCAGCGCCTGAGACCAATGAACTTTACTAAATAAAACAAAGCATTTAAATAACTCCCTTGTACAGAGCGATAACTATTGTAATAGGAGTCTCTAAACTTGGAGGAATCACCTTCGCTCTCAACCTTAGAAAATAGCTGGGTACCAGGGTAGAGTTGCAAACTATAAAATCTTAAAGAAAAAGGTTTTGGCAAAGAAATTAGAAATCTTAAGGTATTTATGATATTTTTTTTTGTCTCATATGGGTTATCCAAAATTATATCATAAGAAACTAATTGATCGTCTTTGAAATATTTGTTTATTATTTGTGCGGCTCTTTTAACTTGATCCGGGGAGATTGGGCGATCATAAAGCTTTAGAATCTTCGCGCTTGCGCTCTGCAGTCCTATTCTGGCATCATCTAACCCCGCGTTAACTAATAATTTAATTATTTCTTCTCTCACGCTTGGCGCTGTAATCTGGCAGGAGAAAGGCAAATCAATATGTTTTTTATAAAGTTTAGTAAATTCTTTAATATCTTCTACAGATCTGACGATAAAAGAATCATCATTAAAAAAAACTCTTTTTATATTCTTATGTCGCGACACTAAATTTTTTATCTCTTGAACCATAAAAGGCGGACTTTTATACCTTAAAATTTTGTGCTTTTTATATAAAGAGTTCAAAGCATTATTACAACAAAAAGAACATCGGTATGGACACCCTCGTGTAGAAAACACACTTATTTGAGAACCCAGAAACTCTGACGCAACGCTTTGGTTAACCAGGGTAAATCTATCATTTCTCAAAACTTGATCATTGCAATTTTCATAGTTATCGATAGGCAAACTATCTAAATCTTGAATCGGCGGAGGAATTTTGTTCTTTAATATTGTCCCATTTACTTTAGACCAAATGCCCTCTATATCTAAATAGTTTAGATTTTTCTCTATTTTTTCCGCTAAATTTAACATGGGAATTTCTCCCTCTCCCATACAAATCATGTCAGCATGATCAAGGCATTCGTCAGGGCTTATGGTTGGATGTATGCCCCCCCAAATGACAGGTATTTTCAATTTTTCTTTAATATTCTGTGAAATATTTATTGCCATTTTGAAAGCGTTTGTCATAAGTGTAATCCCAACCAGATCTGAATCTTTGCTTTTTTTTAATATCTCAGCGATTACAATTTCATTACAATCCATCCCATCAGTTGACTCAGCTAAAAATCTTGAATCCATTAATAAAAATAAAGTCTGAACCTTGTAGCCCTTTGACCTTAGCGTGGCGGTAACACTCCTTATCCCAGGCCCGGAAAAATCGTATGGATTAATAAGTGTGATTTTCATTGAATTTATTATAGCCTAAACAATTGTTTTGGTCTATTTCCAATCTTTGTATAACAAACTGAATTCAAAATGTCACTATCACCCGAGAATATCAGATAGGTATCATTTTTTTATACACTTCCCAATATTTATTTACACCACCTGCAAGTGACATATAAGTTGTAGTAAAATCTCTGCAACGATAGCGCAAAGCTTCTTTATCTTTGTTTAAAGCAATTATTTCATCAATAGCTTTTTTGTAGCCATCTTCTGAAAAATTCTCAACAACAGCCCCAACTTTATGTTGTCTTATTAATTTATCGGTGTCCCCTATGTTTGAGTTAATTACAAAAGGCAGCCCTGATGCCAGACATTCGCCAAATTTCGTAGGTGAAGAAGATAATTTAGAATATACCGGCTTTATAAATGCTATTGCCACATCTGCCAGGCTTATATACTCCTGGACAACCGACGGAGGCACTCCTTTGATCGTAAAATCATCAAGGCGGTCTATTTTGTTCTTTATTCTTGTTTTAACTACTTCAATATCCGCTAAGGTCAATATAAGGAAATGCGCGTTAGGAACTCTTTTTTTTGCCAATAGGAAAAAGTCAACCATTTCTTCAAGCATATACCAGGTGCCTATTGATCCCGAGTATAAAAATATAAATTTGTCGTCCAGGCTGAGATCTAATAGAAGGGCTCTATTTTTTTTTAAAGTGAACTTGTTTAGATCAACACAGCAGGGGATAACAAATATTTTATCCTTTAGATTAGAACCGTTACTCAGTTTGTTTTTTATTCTTTCTGTTAGTACTACAACCACTTCAGCTTCGGACAACAACAGTTTGTCTATAGAAACCAAAGCTTTATAGTTCAGCCCGTTTCTGCTTTTCCACATTCCTCCTTCGATGTAATCTTCCGCCATAAAACCGCGACGATCATAAATAAACTTTTTTTTCAGCAGCTTTTTTAAAACATAAGCTATCGTGGATGCCAACTCAGCCCTGCCATGAACAAAATCTACTTTTTCCTTAATTGCAATATAAATGGCATAAATAATACCCATTATTAAATCAAATATTTTTGCTGATAAAAAAGAGCCCTTATGGTAGGACAAACTGTGCCAATTGATGCCTTTTAAAAGTAAATTATTTTTAAAATCCTCTTTATCACTGCTTGACTTAAAGGCGTTTTTCTTATCAAAAGATATCCAATAAATTTCTAAACCCTTCTTTTGTAATTCCCTTAAGTAGGGCATTGCCTGGGCCTGTGGTATAGGCTCCGATGCACCATCATAAGAGATATAAAGAATTTTGCGCATAAAAAGCGAACAAAGATAGCTTCTTTAGCCTAGCTTTTTGTTAATAATATGACACAAAAGTAGAATTAAAAAAATAGTATTGCACAGGAATATTATAAGCTTTACGAGGTCAATTTATTTGTAAAAGACCTCTCTAAATTTATTCCTGCCCTTTCCTATTGTTCTTCTAAATAATTCATAGCCCATTAATTTGGTATCAATAGCTTGAACTATTTTTAAAGTATAAATAACGGCAATTATGTGATTAAAAGGATATAGTTTATCAAGTCTTTTTTTCATAATATTTCTCTTGACCAATCTTTCAGTTTCTTTTCCTTTTTTCATAGCTTTTATACGCATTTTGGCCGGGAATTCCGGTGTTTCGAATACCGGTAGAGGCATGTCTTGAACATTACCCCCTGAGTTTAAATATGATTCTGGTTTGATAAGAAAATAATTATTCTTTTCTACATAATTAAATAATTCCGTTTCCGGCAAGGGTACCAGGTTATAAAAATAAACTTGTGAAGCGGGAAATGATAAGGCAAATTTAATCGAATCCATAAATTTCTCATACGTTTCTCCTGGCGAACCCACAATAAAAAACAGGCTCACGAAAAAATCAAGTTCACAGGCGTCCTTTACGGCCTGCTTTATTACTTCAAGTTTTTCGCCTTTCTTTATCTTTTTTAAAACCTGCTCATTTCCACTCTCCACCCCGAAACCCAAGCGCTTAAATCCAGCGTCTTTCATACGCTTTAATATATCCCTGTTAACGCAGTCAGCCCTTACCCCATTTCCACACATCATTTTTGCGTCATTCAATCCCCTTCTCTCAATTTCATCGCACATTTTTAAAAGTCTATCTTTATCAAAGGCAAGATTATCCTCCTGAAACGAAAATTCTCTATATCCCTTTCTGTACCAGTATTCAATCTCATCTACAACATGCCCGGCACTCCGTCCCCTGATTTTTTTTCTTATGATGTGCGCGGTACAGTAAATGCACCTAAAGGGGCAACCTCTTGAAGACACAATACTGACTCCATAATTATATTTTTCAAGATCAAAGCCGACATACCTGGGAAAAGGAAACTTATCCAAATTATCACTTGCATTTCTTAAACCATTTGACTTTATTTCACCGTTCGACCGAAAAACAACACCTGGTATGGACGAAGGCTCAATACCTTTTGCTAATTCCAGCATTGTTTCTTCCCCCTCACCAATCACGCCAAAATCAATCTCCCGGCATTCTTTTAACACATCAGCCTGGCAGCTTGAAATATGCGGCCCACCTACCACAATTTTTATTTGTGAAAATGATTTTTTTATATTTCTTATCACTCCATAAACATCTTTATACTCAAAACTCATCATTGAAAAGCCAATAATATCAGGGGAAAAACTTTCAGTTTCTTGTTTTAATAAATCTAATCTATTTCCAAAGGCCAGATCTATTATTCTACATTCCACATTATGCCCTTGCAAAAATTCTGCGATATAGCCCAATCCAACAGGTAAAACCGGAACAACAAACCTGGTTTTTTGATAAAATGGCGCTATTAATAATACTTTTTTATATTTCATAGGAAGGTAAATCGTATATTATATAGGCCACAGATTTTCGCAGACAAAGCTCAGCTTAGCTGTGTAAGCGCAGATTTAGAAATAATTTTTTATTTTTCTATACGTTTTTTCTGATAGCCTTTGGCCTTCAGTCTATACACTGGAGTAGTTACCGTTATTTTTCTAAATCAGACTTAAATGATTTGCTATACTCTTTTAAACAAACTTTCCAGTCCCTCATATAATTTATTCCTCGAGTAATTAGCTTTAAATTTATTAATTGTTCCGAGTGAGGACGTGGAGCAAAGTATTCTTTTATTAAAAAATTAGAGTTCACAGTAGTAATTTTAATTTTATTGGATAAATCAAGAAGGTTTATAAATTCTGTTGCGACTTCAAACCTGTTACAATGTCCCGAACATACCTGATTATAAGTACCGTAAAATTCAGTTTCTATAACTTTAGATATTGCTTTGGCAAAGTCAAAAGTATAAGTAGGAGTTCCAAACTTATCATCAACTACAAACAGTTCCGTTTTCCCACTTTTAATTTGCGCATATATTTTGTTAATAAATTTTTTATCTTTCTTTATTCCACCTCCCATCATCCAACCAGCTCTAAAAGTAAAATATTTAGATAAGTACTTTTCAACAAAACATTCGCCATGATATTTTGATTTGGCATAATAATTAAGAGGATTGGGGAAATCGAAGTCCGAATAAAACTCTTTCTCTCCCCCAAATATTCCCGCTGTAGAAATATTAATCATAAGTGGATTGTATTTTTTTGCCAGTAGCGCTATATTTTCGGTTCCCAAGGAATTTGTCCCCCATGTGTCATCCGGGTTGCTTTCACAGTATTCGAGGTCAGTTAAAGCTGCTAAATGGAGAACAATATCCGGCTTAAACGCTATAAATGTTTTTTCACATTCGTAAATATCTCTCACATCCATCCGACTTAACCATGATTCATTTAAATCAATATCCGTTGCCAGGACATTTTTATATTTTTCTGTAAAAACAGAATAAACGGCCTGACCAAGCATCCCCCCGCATCCTGTTATTAGTACCCTTTCTTTTTTCATAATAATTTCCTAATAATTATTTATTTTATCAAAGTGTTTAGAGCTTTATTTTTACCTAAATCTGCAAAACTAATGATAAACAAAATTTAATCATGTCTATCCTGTAATCCATATCTTCTGTCAAAAACATTTATTATTTGCGGTTTACCGCGCTATGGATATTTTCTATTTTCCCACGCTAGTTAATGTTTCTATAAATTTTGGAGCATTCACTTGAAGAGAATACTTTTCCTTTACTATTTTCCTTCCTTCTTTTCCTATTTTTTCTCTCAAAACCTCATCGGAAAGCAACAATTCCAGCTTACAGAGCCATTCGTCTTCACTGTTAACCAGAAATCCATTAATCCTATCTTGTATAATATCTTTATTTCCTCCTACGGATGAGGCAACACATGGGACTCCCACAGACATATATTGGATAGTCTTAAATGGAGTCTTTGCCAAACTCCATTCATCATCGGGCAAAGGATAAACACCTATATCAAGATTTTGGAAATTCTCTACTTCTTTTTTGAGTGACCACTTTTCCGCAATAACTTTGACTCCCGGCATTACCACATTTTCCCCGCCTCCAATTATTTTTAATATAAATTCGTAATTTTTGGATAGTCTTTTAAAAACGTCAGAGATAGATAAAAGACAAAATAGCGTTGAATGGCTTCCAATCCATCCTATTACCGGGATTTTATTGTTTTTTTTTGTGGGGATAAATATGTTTGTGTTAATTGAAGTAGGAATAACTACCGAATTTTTATTATAAGGGGTAAGGAAATTAGTCAAATAATTATTACAAACTATTACTCTTTCAGCTAATCCAACGGTATTAAAAAACTTTTTCGGACATTTTATCCAGTTTAGAAGTTTACCCTTTGAATCTATTCTATTAAGATAAATAGCATCCTCAAAATCAAATATGAATCTTTTATTAAATTTCGCAAAAAATATCTCAGACCAGGCATTACCAAAAGGAAACACCTCAATATGAATGAAAACCAGATCATAAAACCAAATTCGTATAACTACATCATTTAGCCGCTTTAGTAAACAAGACACGAAATAAAGGAATTTTTTAACTAAATTTCCTTTTTGATAACGTATTTTAAAATAATTTGAAGATATAAATGGTCTTAATTTGTATTCAATTCCTTTCTCCTTTAAAAATGGAAAAAATTGTTCTACACGGTATCTGTTGGACGCCCCTTCTGTAGGATAGGGAACTATAAATAGAACTTTCATGAGAAAACAACCCTGGATACCCCGTGCGGGAGCACGGG
>CEQE01118556.1_pt1 | contig 12972 bp, 11 predicted proteins | sample 356201 | NCBI WGS metagenome assembly CEQE01 (sample SAMEA2619970, study PRJEB7988) | marine metagenome | biome: marine biome (ENVO:00000447); feature: mesopelagic zone (ENVO:00000213) & marine oxygen minimum zone (ENVO:01000065); material: "saline water (ENVO:00002010), including plankton...
CTGGAACAGCCGGATGTCGGTGACGAGCAGGTTGTCGGCATCGGCATCGTTGACCAGCCGCGCGTCGGACCGAACGTGCAGCGTCCGCTTCTGTTCCGCCGTCAGGCTCGAGCCGGCGCCGCCGGTCACGCCATGCTTCACCTCGACGGTTTCGGTCTTCGTGACCAGATCGGCGCGATACTGCTTGGCGCCCGTGGCTCGCACGCCGTCGAATCCCGTCAACGGATCGGGGTAGAGCGCGTTCGGCGAGGCAGCCTGATCGCCGACGGCCACCGCGCCGCCGTTCAGCTGCAGCGCGAAGGTGTTGGTGAACAGGTCGCGCATGACGGCGTGGCCGGGCGACTGCGCCAGCGCCCGGGCGATCAGCCGGCCGGCGGCTTCTGCCGATAGGTCGGCGTCCGCCTCGATCGCGACGTCGAGATCGACCGGGATGCCCGCACCGGTCATGTCGCCGCGCAGCGCCGATCCGCTCATCGTGTAGCGCGTGTCCTGGCCGGACGAGAGCCCCTTCAGTGCGACGCCGTCGGCCCGCCAGAGTCGAACGAGCTGCGTCAGGTAGCAGAAGTGCAACCCGGCGGCGAAGAACGCCAGCGGGAACGGCGCCAGGTCGGTGCCGTTCAGGTAGGGGCCTTCGTCGCAGGCCATCCGCCACGTCGGCCCAGCAGGTGACAGCTGCCGGACGATCGCTTCCTTCTGCATCCCTTCGAGCGAACGTACCTCGACCTGAAACGTCCGGCGCGGGTCGGCGGCGCCGGCCGACACCCTGGGGGCGTTGTCGGCAACCTTGAAGGCGAGCGGAGTCTTGAAGTCCTCTAGTCGGGGCATCTGGAACGTCCGTTCTCCGGGTGAATCGGCGCCGCGCATTATATCGCGGCCGGGTTTCGCCGATTGACGGCCCGCGGCCGCGGCGACGATAATACCGGGTTGATGACTCAGGCGGTTTCCGAACCAGAGGTCGACGTCGCCACCCACCCGGACAGGTACCGGCACTGGACGCTCGCGTTCGGCGGGCCGGTCGCCACGCTCTCGATGGACGTCCAGGAGGACGCCGGCCTTAGGCCGGGCTATGCGCTGAAGCTCAACTCCTACGATCTGGGCGTCGACATCGAGCTGGCCGACGCGATTCAGCGGATCCGGTTCGAGCACCCCGAGGTGCACGCCGTCGTCGTGACGAGCCTGAAGGAGCGGATCTTCTGCGCCGGCGCCAACATCTTCATGCTCGGCACGTCGCCGCATGGCTTCAAGGTCAACTTCTGCAAGTTTACGAACGAGACCCGGTTGGCGATCGAGGATGCCAGCGCGCACTCGGGCATCAAGTTCCTGGCGGCGGTCAACGGCATCTGCGCCGGCGGCGGCTACGAACTGGCCCTGGCCTGCGACGAGATCCTGCTGGTCGACGACGGCAATTCGGCCGTGAGCCTGCCGGAGGCGCCGCTCCTGGGCGTGCTGCCGGGCACCGGTGGGCTGACGCGTGTCGTCGACAAGCGGAAGATCCGCCGCGACCTCGCCGATTTCTTCAGTACGCTGATCGAGGGAGTGCGCGGGAAGCGCGCCGTCGAGTGGGGTCTGGTCGACGCGGTCCATCCACGGTCGAAGTTCGACGGGGCCGTGGCCGAGCGCGCCGCGGCTCTGGCGGCCGACTCGGATCGCCCCGACGCCGGGCCCGGAATCGAGCTCGGTCCGCTGGCGCTGACGCGCACCGACGACCGGCTGGAGTACTCCGCCGTCACCGTCACGATCGACCGCGCGAAGCGGACGGCTGAGTTGACCGTCCTCGCGCCGGACGGGCCCCAGCCCACGGACGTCGATGCGATCCTCGCGGCGGGCGATCAGTTCTGGCCGCTCCGGGCGTTCCGCGAACTGGATGCGGCGCTGCTGCACTTGCGGCTCAACGAGCCGGAGATCGGCGTCATCGTCCTGAAGACCGCGGGTGACGCCGACGCCGTCCTCGCGGTCGATGCCTCGCTCGCCGCGCATCAGGAGCACTGGGCCGTCCGAGAGATCCTCCATTTCATGAAGCGGACGCTAAAGCGGCTCGACCTGACGGCGCGCAGCTTGATCGCGCTCATCGAGCCGGGGTCCTGCTTCGCCGGCTCGTTGCTCGAACTGGCCCTGGCGGCGGATCAGTCGTTCATGCTCGACGACCCGGAGCGGCCGAACGCCGTCGCCGTCTCCGTGCTGAATGGCGGCGCGCTGCCGATGAGCACCGGCCTGACCCGGATGCAGACCAGATTCCTCGGCGATCCCGCCCGGGTCGACCAGATCCTTGCGGCCGACGCGCCGATCGATTCGGCGACCGCGCTCGAGATGGGGCTCGTGTCGTTCGCGCCCGACGATCTCGACTGGGACGATGAGGTGCGCCTGATGCTCGAGGGCAGAACGTCGCTGTCGCCCGACGCGCTCACCGGGCTCGAGGCGAATCTAAGATTCGCCGGGCCGGAGACGATGGAGACGAAGATCTTCGGGCGGCTGTCGGCCTGGCAGAACTGGATCTTCCAGCGGCCGAACGCGGTGGGGGACCGGGGGGCGCTGAAGGTCTACGGCGTTGAAGGGCGGCCGGATTTCGATTGGCGGCGCACCTGAGCGCAGTGCGCGCGGGACGGGTGAAGGGCGAGCACCGATGATTTCTAGCGAACGGATTCCGAATAACGTCGACCTCTCGGGCGACAAGCGGTTGCAGCGGGCGCTCGAGCACTGGCAGCCGAAGTACCTCGATTGGTGGCGCGACATGGGGCCCGAGGGCTTCCAGGACCACCACCAGGTCTACCTGCGGACCGCGATCAGCGTCGATTCGGACGGCTGGGCACACTTCGAGTTCGTCAAGCTGCCCGACTACCGCTGGGGCATCTTCCTCGCCGATCCGGTGGCCGACCGACAGATCGGCTTCGGCGATTCACTGGGCAAGCCCGCGTGGCAGGAAGTGCCGGGCGAGTTCCGGAACCAGCTCAGGCGGCTGATCGTGACGCAGGGCGATACCGAGCCAGCCTCGGTCGAGCAGCAACGCCAGCTCGGCGCGAAGTGTCCGAGCCTCTACGACCTGCGGAATCTCTTTCAGGTGAATGTGGAGGAGGGACGCCACCTCTGGGCGATGGTCTACCTGCTGCACTCGTACTTCGGGCGGGATGGGCGCGATGAGGCCGAGGAACTGCTGATGCGGACGAGCGGCAACCAGGACAAGCCGCGGATTCTCGAAGCGTTCAACGAGCCGATCGACAACTGGCTGGATTTCTTCATGTTCACGATGTTCACCGACCGCGACGGCAAGTCACAGTTGATGTCGCTGTCGGAGAGCGCGCTCGATCCGCTGGCGCGAACGACCCGGTTCATGCTGACCGAGGAAGCCCACCACATGTTCGTGGGCGAGACGGGGATTACCCGGATCCTCGAGCGAACCTGCCAGCTCATGAAGGAATCGGGCGGCCTCGCCGAGGATGTGCATCGGCTGGGCGGCATCGATCTGGAGATGATCCAGCGCCACCTCAACTTCTGGTTCAGCCGGAGCCTCGATCTGCACGGCAGCGAGATCTCGAGCAACGCGGCCTCGTATTTTGCCAACGGCCTGAAGGGCCGGGCCCGCGAGGATTCGTTCGAGGACCACACCGTCACCGACGCGATCTACGACATGGAGACCTGCGACGAGGGAGGGCTGTCGCGGCAAGAGGTGCCGATGCGCAACGCCATGAACGAGGTGCTGCGCGACTGGTACGTCGGCGACTGCCAGGGCGGTGTCCAGCGGTGGAACAAGATTCTCGAGCAGTACGGCCTCTCCGACCGGCTGTACCTGCCCGACAAGAAGTTCGGCCGGGGCATCGGCATCTTTTCCGGCTTCCACTTCGATCCGCAGGGCCACCCCGTTTCGGCCGAGGACTGGGAGCGGCGCAAGGGCGAGTGGCTGCCCAGCGCGGCCGACAAGGACTACCTGAAGAGCATCATGGCCGAACCGGTCTACGAGCCGGGAATGTTCGCCAACTGCATCGCGCCGCCCCGTCGCGGTATCAACCAGCAACCGATCGATTTCGAGTACGTGCGGACCGAAGCGTGATCCGTTCGATTGCGGTCTTGGGCGCCGGCACGATGGGCCACGGCATTGCCTACGCGGCGGCCCTCGGCGGCTTCGAGACGCGCCTGTTCGACGTGTCGCCGGAGGCACTGACACGGGCCCGCGCATCCGTGGAGGCGATCGGCGCCAAGGCGGTCGAGCTGGGGAAGGCCACGGCGGCCGATCGGGACGCGGCGCTGGGGCGGCTCGCGTTCGGTTCGGATCTCGGGGCCGCCGTCGTTGACGTCGGGATGGTCATCGAGGCGATTCCGGAGCGGATGGACCTGAAGCTGTCGATACTCCAGGACGTGGAGCGCCAGGCACCCCCCGAGGCGATCGTCGCCTCGAACACGTCGGCCTTGAGTATCACCGAGCTGTCCACGGCGCTCACTCGGCCCCAGCGCGCCGCCGGGATGCACTTCTTCAACCCGGTCCACAAGATGAAGCTCGTCGAGGTCGTGCGCGCGCTCGAGACGGCGCCCGAGACGCTCGACGTGATCGAGGACGTCGCGCGGCGGATGGGGAAGGAGACCGTCAGGATCCGCGAGTCGCCGGGATTCATCACCAGCCGCGTGAACGCCATGATCGGCAACGAGGCGTTCTTCATGCTGCAGGAGGGGATCGCGTCGGCGCGGGGTATCGACAAGGCCCTCAAGCTCGGACTCAACCATCCGATGGGGCCGTTCGAGTTGGTCGATCTCGTGGGCCTCGATACGCGGCTGAGCGTGCTCAAGTTTCTGCACGCGAGTCTCGGCGACAAGTACCGACCGTGTCCGCTGCTCGTCCAGTACGTCCAGGCGGGCCGGCTCGGGAAGAAGGTCGGCAAGGGCGTCTACGAGTACTGAATCATGGCTTACCAGAACATTCGCGTGTCGGTCGACGCTGGGGTGGCGGTCCTGACGTTCGATCGCCCCGAGGTTCGGAATGCGTTGAACCTCGAGACGGTGCGCGAGGGCGAAGCGGCGCTCGCCGGTCTGGCGGCCAACGACGGCGTGGGCGCCCTGGTGCTGACCGGTGGCGGTGACAAGGCGTTCGTGTCGGGCGCCGACATCAACGATCTGCGGGAGCGGACCCGCGACGAGGGCCTGGCGGCGATCAATTCGTCGTTCTTCGTAGCCGTCGAGCGGTTTCCTCGGCCGACGATCGCGGCCGTGAATGGCTATGCGCTCGGCGGCGGCTGCGAACTCGCGCTGGCGTGCGACCTGCGGATCGCGGCCGACACGGCGAAGTTCGGTCAGCCCGAGCTGGGCCTGGGCATCATTCCCGGCGCCGGGGCGACCCAGCGGCTGCCGCGCGTCGTCGGACTCGGTCGGGCCAAGCACCTGATTCTGACCGGGGAGATCATCGACGCCGCCCAGGCGCTCGACATCGGGCTCGTGAGTGCCGTGGTGCCGGCCGCCGAACTCGAAGGCAAGGCGCGCGAGCTGGCGCGGCGGATCCTCAGGCACGGGCCGCTCGCCGCGCGCCTGGCCAAGGTCGCCTTGAACGCGTCGGCGCGCGTCGATCTCGAGTCGGGGCTGCTGATCGAGACGTTGGCCCAGGCGCTCTGCTACGAGTCGGACGACAAGCGGGAGGGGACGACCGCGTTTCTAGAAAAGCGGAAGCCGCGGTTCACGGGCAAGTAGAGGTTGTGAAACCACGTCTAAGGTCCGGCGGGGAAAGCCCGGCTCGGCTCGGGTCGCCTCGCGCGGTCGGCTTGCCGGCGGTTGGTTGAACCGTCGGCCATGCTTTGTGTATCCTATTTCGGCTACAATCTAGGCGGATCATTCACGGAGGACGGCATGGCGTACATCATTTGTGAACCCTGCATCGGCACGAAGGACACGGCGTGCGTCGATGTGTGCCCGGTCGACTGCATTCATCCACGCAAGGACGAGCCCGAGTTCGAGGCGGAGACCAAGCTCTACATCCACCCCGATGAGTGCATTGACTGCGGCGCGTGCGTACCGGCGTGCCCCGTCGAGGCGATCTTCGCGCTCGATGAGGTGCCCGAGCAGTGGCAGAACTACATCGAGATCGAGGCGAAGTGGTTCGAGGGGAAGTAGGGCTGACGTGACGCCGCCGTCAGTGCGGCGTCGCTTCCGGAGACCGCCATGGGCGTGATCGACCAGCGATTCAGCGACAACATCATCACGACGAACGTCGACAAGATCCTGAACTGGGCCAGGCAGTCGTCGCTCTGGCCGATGGGCTTTGGTCTGGCGTGCTGTGCGATGGAGATGATGGCGGCCTCGGCGTCCCGCTTTGATATTTCGCGGTTCGGGGCCGAGGTGTTTCGTGCCTCGCCTCGCCAGTCGGACCTGATGATCGTGGCCGGGACCGTGACGAAGAAGATGGCGCCGGTCTTGCGGCGACTCTACGACCAGATGCCCGAGCCCAAGTGGGTCATTTCAATGGGCAGTTGCTCGAACGCCGGGGGCCCGTTCCCGACTTACAGCGTACTGCAGGGCGTCGACAAGGTCGTGCCGGTCGACGTCTACATCTCGGGGTGCCCGCCGCGCCCCGAGGCGCTCCTCTACGGGCTCATGCGGCTCCAGGACAAGATCCGCAAGGAGAACACCGTGCTGCGCCGCCCGCGCGTGATCAAGGTCGGTGAGACCGAGCCCGTGCTCGTCGAGGACCGAGGGTAGCCGGCGTGCAGACACTCGCGAAGTTCTTCCGGACCATCTTTCTGATCGACTTGTTGAAGGGGCTCTGGGTCACGCTGAAGTACACGCCCCAGCCGGCATTCACCTTCCAGTATCCAGCCGAGCGGCGCCCCGTGGCGGCCAGGTTCCGGGGGGTGTTGCGGCTCCAGGTCGAACCGGAGACGGGCGCGCAGACCTGCATCGTGTGCGATCAGTGCGCCAAGGCCTGCCCGGACGAGCTCATTGCGCTCGATGGGCACCGTGAGCCGGGCCAGAAGATCAAGGTTCTGGACTATTTCGACTTCAACCTGTCTCGCTGCAGTTTCTGCGGCCTCTGCTCGGAGGTCTGCCCGACCAAGCCGGTCAAGGCGTTGATCATGAGCGAGGACTACGAGCTGGGCACTTACAGTCGCGACAGTCAGATCCTCCGGGTCGACGAGATGTACGACGGCCAGCCGATTGAGCAGTACAGCCGCTAGCCGCCTTCCCGGCCCAGGTGTGGGCCGGTTCACACCAAGCTCCACGCGTCGCCTTGCTCCCGCCCCGCGCGATCGGGCATAGTTAGGACTTCCAGGTTCCCGCGTTCCGGTCGTCATCCGGATGGCCAGGCGTTTCCGGAGGTTCCATGCGTTCTCGGCTTCGCCACCTGCTCGCCGTCACCGCCGCGCTCGTCGCGATCATGGTGGTGACCGGTCGGAGCGCGGATTCGACCTACAGCGCCATTCAGCTTCAGCTGGCCGATCTGCTCATCGCGGAAGAGCGTTTCCCCGAGGCGCTCGAGGCGTTTGCGCGCGCCAAGGACGGTGCGACGCCGAAGCAGCTGTTTCGTGCCCGCCAGGGCACCGTGCTCTCGCAGCTCCGCCTCGCCCGTTTCGCGGACGCGCGCGTCGAAGCTGAGCTCGCTCTCGCCGAGTCGCCCGACGATCCGGAAGCGATCGTGATGGCGGGGGAGGCGCTCTGGGCCGCCGGGCTCTTCGATGAGGCCGAGCAGGCGTTCGAGGACGGCCTGGCGCGAGACCCGAACGTGGCGCGCGGGCACCACGGGCGCGCCAAGGCGCTGATGAGCCGGAACCGGCTCGACGAGGCGCTGGAGTCCGCCCAGCACGCGCTGTCGCTGTCGCCCCGTGAGGGTGAGTTCCACCACACCGTCGGCAGCCTCTACGAGCGGATGCACCGTTTCGAGGAAGCCGCCGTCGCCTTCGGCAACTACGTCAACTTGCTGCCGAACAAGGATCAGAGTGACCGCGCCGCGTGGTCGAGGGCCCAGATCCGTTTCCTGCGTTCGTTCGGGCGCCAGGTGCCGTTCAACATGGCGCCCGACGTGGAGGAGAAGCTCCACACGGTGCCGTTTCGTCTGGTGCGCGACAAGATCATCGTGCGGGCAAGGGTCAACGGGGGACGTGAGGTCGATTTCGTCGTGGACACCGGCGCAGAGCAGACGGTCGTCTCGCGGGAGATCGCGCGACGGCAGAACGTCCAGCCGGTGGTCTACACGCTGAGCGCCGGTGTCGGCGAAGTCGGGCTCCGGGGGCTCCAGATCGGTCGGATCGACTCGCTCGAGATCGGGTCCCTGGAGATCGAGAATGTCCCGTGCCTCATCAAGAACCCGCCGCTGACTGGCATTCCGACGCGCGAGGTCGAAAGCTTCTCGCCGCTCGCGGCCGGCCTGTCGGTCACGGTCGATTACGAGCGCCGCCGCCTGACCTTCGGGCGCCGGATTGCCGAGGCGCCGGCCGACGTGGAACTGCCGCTGCGTCAGCACCGCCTGGTCACGGTGAGCGGGACGATCAACGACCAGGAGGCCAGCTTCGTCGTGGACACCGGCGGCGAGGTCATCTCCATCAGCTCGCAGACCGCGAGCACGCTGAACTATCGACCCCTCGTGCGGCGCCTGCCGCTGCGCGTGTACGGCTCGTCAGGCTGGGATCGGGATGCGTTCCTGCTGCCGGGTGTCAACTTGATGTTCAACTCGATCGCGTTCCCGAACTACCCGGTGGTCGTACTGAACCTACGGGCGCCGAGTGCCCTGCTCGGCTTCCAGGTCGGCGGCATCATTGGACACACCTTCCTCAGCCGCTACCGCGTAGCGATCGATCTGGAGCGGAGCGTCATCCGGCTTCAGGACGTCGGTTGATTAGATGGGGCGTAAGGCGCCCCATCTATTAGAGCGAAAAGTCGTTGGAGGCCAGTCGGCCTCGCGTCTCGAGGCGCTGGACGCGGCGGGCGCGCGCCGCCTCGGCGCGGCGGACGTCCGCGGGCGCCTCGACCTGCAGTGGGGGGATCGGCGTCGGGCGGCCGTTGGCGTCGATGGCGACGAAGGTCAAGAACGCGCGGCTGGTCAGCCGCCGCGTGCCGGTCAGCGCCTCCTCAGAAACGGCCTCGACCTCGACCTCGAGCGACGTCCGGAACGCACACGTGACGCGTGAGCGGAGGATGAGCAGATCCCCGACCCGGACCGGGTGCAGGAATTCGACGCCGTCCACGGAGACGGTAACCACGCGGCTGCGCGTATGACGATGGCTGGCGATGGCCCCAGCCATGTCGATCAGGTGCATGACGGACCCGCCGAGCATGAACCCCAGGGGGTTGGCGTCGTTGGGCAGGACGACGTGCACGGTCTCGGTCGCCGAGTCGTCCGGACGGCGTAACTCTTCCTGATCAGCAGTCAATTCGTCGAGCCCCGATCGAGAAAGGCGCGCAGCGACGACCGGAGTTCGCTGGGCAGGTCGTCGTCACCGAGCGAGCGGAGCAAGCTGACCGTCGAGCGGTAGGTCTGCACCTGCTTGAGGCAGGCGGGACAGCGGTCGAGGTGGCGGTCGAGTTCCATGCGGACGTCGGCCGGGAGCCGCTGCTCGAGATAGTCCGCGAGAAGGTCGACGACTCGGGCGCAATCCGAAGGCGACATTGATTTACCGGACGGACCTCGTCCTCGGAGGCGGCGGGCCGCTAGAAGTCGAATCCGATCCAGATGTCGAAGCGGCCCTCGCGGAAGGCTTCGCTGCCGCCCGACGCGGCGAACAACGCATCTTCCCAGTTCCTGTTGAACAGCGTCTTCCACGACCAATCGAGGTGGACCGGGAATCCCACGGCGAAGGTGACGAGCCCGAAGCCGTACGAGCCCCGTGCGTCGCGCAGCCGGAAGCCCTTGATCTCCACCGGGTCGCCGAACTCGGGGAGTGGCAGGCCGGTCTCGGGGTCCTGGCGCACGCCGAGAAACGGCCGGAAGTTCTCCGGGCCCGAGGCGAAGGCCTGGAAGGTTTCCGTGTTCTGGCCGGCGCCGCCGACGCCGAGGAAGAACACGCCGCGGAAGCCCCCCATGACACCGATCGGCGTCAGCATCGCCTCGACCAGCGGGAACCGCAGCTCGGCGTTCAGATGGAACGCCTTGTGGCCGACGAACTCGAGGTAGTCGTAGCCCCGGAGTTCGGAGTTTCCGCCGAAGAACATGTAGTTCGGGCTCTCGCCCCAGGCCTGGAAACCGCGGGCGCGGAGCGCCAGCGATCCGGTCTCGCCCAGACGCAGGTAGTAGCGGGCGTCGGCGTCGATGTTCCGCTGGGTCAGTGTGTTACCGACCCTCGGCGAGTAGCCGAACCCCAGTCGCATCGTGTTGCCCGCGATCGGACCGAACTCGCGGAACACCGTCGTCTCCTGGACGAACGCGACGCTCAGCGGCACGAAGACGCCGTTTCTGAAGATCTGCGTGCCGAACTGCTGTTCCTGGAGTTGCCGGTTGAAGTCTTCGAGTGCGGGGTCCTCGAATCGTTCGTTGAACTGCGCCACGCCGGCCGACATCTCCAGCCGCCGGAACTTGCTGAATGGATAGATACCGAAGATCGTGCCGCCTCGCGCCGTCGTGGTGGCGATCGCCTGGTCCCGGTTCAGCAGTCCAAAGGACTGGAAGGTCGGGGTGCCGAAGAAGAACTGGGTCTGCGAGTAGGCCTGCGTGCCCCACTGGAAGCGGCTCGACAGGTTGGCATACGAGAACGCCAGCGTGCGGAACTCCGCGATCGAGGCGGCGTACAGGTTGAACTGCTGCTCGCCCAGGACGTCGGTGAAGGTCAGCTGCGACCCGCCGTACAGGTCGCCGCTGTTGGTGACGCCGAGGTTCACCGGCGGGCGGCCCTCGAGGAACATCTTTTCGAACGCGCCCTTCTTCCGGTTGTTGTCGGTGATCAACGTGTGGGTCAACGGCGCCTGGAAGTCGATGATCGGGCCTGGGGCGCCGAAGTCCGACGTCGCCGCGCTGTACAGCGACTCCTCGACCTCCATGGCATGAACGCCGTAGTTGCCCTTGAAGTAACTGACGAACGCCACCTGCTGGTCGGCATCTTCACCCAGGACCACGGCGGACACGTTGCCCGTCAGGGCGTCGGTGTATTGCTCGAGGGCGCCCGTCGACAGCGACAGCGTCCAGAGATTGAAGATGTTGCCGTTGCGCGCCATCTCGGGGTCGATGGGCTGCAGCGGATCGACCGCGGTCGACGAGAAGACGATCCGGTCGTCGTCGAGGAACTGCGCCGCCGTCTCGTCGTGCGTGCCGAAGGTCAATTGCAGCTTCTCGCCGGTATCGAGGTCCAGCCGAAACAGCTTGTTGTTGCCGCTGATTCGCGTCATGTAGACGATGAATTGCCCGTCGGGGGAGAACGTCGGCGCGTAGTCGGCAAAGTCGTCGTTCGTCACGTTCGTGACCTCGCCGGTCACCAGGTCGGTGATGTAGATGTCGCCGATCGCGTTCTGGAGCGCGGAGAATGCGACGCGGCGTCCGTCCGACGCGATGTCCGGGGATTCGGGCTCGTCGACCATCGTCATGTCGACGCGCTCCTCGATGTTGCCGCTGACGACGTCGCGAACGATCAGCGTCTTGCGCTTGCCCTTGCGGACGAAATAGCCGATGCGATCGCCCGCCGGCGACCACGACATCCAGGGCACCGTGTTCCAGCGCGCGCCCGGCACGGTGATGTACTCGTAGCCTTCATCCTGCGAGAAGCCCGGGGTGAGATTCCTGACGATGCTGCCATCCTGCACCGACACCAGCACGATATCGAGCTCTCGGTCCTTGCGGTTAGTGGCCATGGCCGCCAGCAAGTCGCCCGACGGCGATGGTTCGATGGAGTAGACCGCGACGAACTCGGACTGGCGCGGGTCGGGTGCCAGGTTGGCGCCGTAGTCCTCGGGACGCTCCTTGTCGCGGAAAGCACGGAACCGATCCTTGATATAGCGCGAGAACTCGATGTCGAACTCCTCGGCCGAGAGGCTGAGCGCTTCCTGATAGGCGTCGCCGCCACCGCCGATGACGTTCTTCCGCAGCGCGAACAGGAACTGGCGGATGCCATCCTTACCGGCTCGCGCTTCCATGAACTCGAAGGCGGCGTGGCCGAGGTTGTAGGGCAGCCGCGGGCTGCTGAACCCGAAGAACTCGTCGGGAACGGTCAGCTTGGGGACGATGTCGGTCACCGCGGCGTCGCGAACCGTCATCAGGTCGAGCGGATGCCAGACGCCGGCCAAATAGTCCGCCAGCCCCTCGTCGACCCAGAGCGGCACGCCGGATCGGACTACGGCGCGCGGGATGATGTCGAACTCGAAGATGTGCGTCAGCTCGTGGGTGATCAGGCGGTACAACTCGTCGGGCGGCTCGTCGATCGGCAGCACCATCCGGTTACGCAACGGCTCGGCGAACGCCGCCACGCCTTCGGGCATGTCGGCCGGGATGACGTTCTGCTGCTCGAATTCGCTGTGGGTCTTGAACAGCACCAGCGGAATCTTGAGCGCCAGTTCGTGCTTCAGGTCGGAGCTGACCTGCTGGTAGGCGCTCTCGGCGTACCCGGCGACCCGCTCGAGGTGTTGCTCGAGCTCCGGGTAGTAGAACATCTCGAAGTGGTCGGTCTCGTAGATCTGCCAGTCGAACTTGTCGTACTTCACCCTGGCCTTGCCGTAGTAGGGGACGAACTGATTCTGGGCGGTGGCGGTCAGGCTGGCGCCGAGGACGAACAGCAGCGCCAACCCTGCGCTCACGGGCGTTGTCAGTCCGCGCCCCTGGCGAGTACGCATAAGGCTCACCTCGTGTATCACTTACAGACGGTCGCTACCCGTCGGTGGCAGATTCCGCCATGTTACTGTAGCTATGACGGCAGCCGCAACGCTCGAGATCCCATGCAATCGAGGCTGAAACGCAGCAAGATTGGTGCCGTGGCGCAGCTGCGCGCGAGCGGGCGATGGCCTACGGGCGGCGCTGGGAGACGACCCGTACTGTCCTCATCCGGGACGGTGGGCGACTCCCCGCGTGGACAGCGCCGAAGCCAGAGGCGG
>CEQE01132696.1_pt1 | contig 12970 bp, 10 predicted proteins | sample 356201 | NCBI WGS metagenome assembly CEQE01 (sample SAMEA2619970, study PRJEB7988) | marine metagenome | biome: marine biome (ENVO:00000447); feature: mesopelagic zone (ENVO:00000213) & marine oxygen minimum zone (ENVO:01000065); material: "saline water (ENVO:00002010), including plankton...
TTGATCATTCGGTGGGCTCTGCGACGATTCCAGTATTGGCGGCCGATGAAACGATGACCGCGCATTGCGAGCATCTAAATACCAATGCACCCGAACGCCGTCAGCAGCGCCCAATGGCAGGCGTCAAACCGCTGGTTCGTGGCATGAGAGTCAACCTGGCATCACACATCAATGCACCAATCTGTCTGCGTGATGAAGCAGGTGTTAAACTCATCATCGGGTCACTGACGGAAATACGCATAGAAAGTTCCTTTGTCCCTCATATTGCTGCACTCGGGGCGGAGCCCCAGGATTTCGACTTCAGCGGCCACCCTGACATCGAGGTCCAATCTAGAGAGTGAATCGATGGGTCTTGGTATCCAAGATTGATCGTTCGGGAAACTCATGAGAAGTGTTGTGCCGCGATCAAAAAGAATGAGGTTTAGCAAGAATACAACTATTCCGGGGAGTTTCGTGTTGGAATCCTCACGGTCCAACACGCCCCACAAGCCAAAGCGTTGCGGTCATGGTGTGTTGAGGTTCCATCTCTTTTTGGCACGCACCTGTCGACTGACGACGAACCAAACACGTCCCGAACCGTCGAGCGCCGTCCGCCTCCGGACTCAGGCCGCACGAGAGGTTCAGCGCGCCAGGCTCGACGGCACGGGCATCCTGTACAACGCAGAGATGGGGCCGAACGAGGTGTACAAGCACTGCGAAATGGAGGAGTCGGCACAGTCGCTGATCCAAAGCGCGATGCTCCAGATGCACCTGCCCGCCCGCGCATACCACCGCATCCTGAAGGTGGCCCGCACCATCGCGGACCTTGCCACGTTCGACACCATCGGCATCGCCCACGCCGCTGAGGCGCTCCAGTACAGGCCGTCGGAGACGCTGTAGGTGCGACACGACCTCCGAACCTGGGAGCGTCAGGTTCTCGAGACACTCAAGCAACGGTCATGCGATCACCGTGTCCGGCGTTGCGATTGTTGATTGTCAGCGTGCACGGCAAGCGGCCCCTGGCCCCGTGAGCTCCGACTTGTTCGTCTGATGACGAGCAAAATCCGTTCCAAGTCCCGTCCAAGTCTCCTCCTCAGATCAAGGGAAAAGGTTTATCATGGGACCGACGATGGGGACGCTGACAAAGAAAGAGAGAACGCATGCTAGAAAGATTTAAGCCAAGGCCCGAAGACGCAGAACGAGTTTCAGTGGAATCGCTCGAAAAGGTCGTCGCCGCCATCTTCGAGAAGATGGGCGTGTCGCCTGAGGATGCCACCGAAGCAGCGGACGTGCTGACCATGACCGACCTGCGGGGCGTCGAGACCCACGGCGTGTCCAATATGCTCCGCGCTTACGTCAACCAGTACACCAGCGGACAGGTCAACCCCAGACCTAACTGGCGCATCGAGCGCGAGACGCCCGGCACGGCCGTCATCAACGCAGACCGAGGACTGGGCATTATCCTGGGACGCCGAGCAATGGACATCGCCGTCAAGAAGGCGAAGACCGTCGGCGTTGGCATAGTCACCATGAACAACGGCGGTCATTTAGGCGCCGTCGGACACTTCTCCATGCACGCGGCGAAGCAGGATATGGTGGGCATGTGCGCCACTGCCGCGGGATCTGGAGTGCTGCCAACATTCGGCGCGGAGCCGCGGTTCGGCACCAACCCCATCTCGATCGCCGCGCCTGGCAAGAACGAACCGCCGTTGCTTTTCGACGCCGCCACGTCGCAGATCGCAGGCAACAAGTTCTCCCTCGCAAAAAGAGTCGGCTCCGACCTTTTGCCTGGCTGGATAGCTGACGCCGACGGGACCCCTATCATGGAGGAGACGCCTGTGCCTGAAGAAGGCTGGTACGGCAGCCTTCTTCCCGTGGGCGGCACGAGGGAGAACGGCTCGCACAAGGGCTACGGATTCATGATGATTGTCGAGGTTCTCGGCGCGTTCCTTTCCGGCTCTGTTCCCGGCATGTTCGACACTGAGAATTTCGAAAGCGGCTACAAGCACTATTTCGCGGCTTATGACATCGCGGCATTCACCGATGTTGACCAGTTCAAAGAAAAGATGGACCGGATGCTGAAGATGCTTAGAGAGACGAAACCCGCGCGCGGCCACGACCGAGTGCTTTATCCCGGTCTTGCCGAATACGAAGACGAGCAAGACAGGAGAGCCAACGGCGTTCCGCTGCACAAAGAAGTGATGGAATGGTTCGACAACATGGAGGGCGAGCTGGGCGTCCCCGCATTGAAGAGAATCGATTAGTTCGAGGCGTCAATTTGGGGCAATCTAGATGGAAGATTGCCCGCTCGCGAAGGTGGTGCGCAGGGACAGTTCATCACCTTCTTTAATGTCGATCACACCAAGCTTGTCCGTGCCTGCCGCTGCGACGCGAATGAAACCAGCTCAGCGCTGACCTTGCCGACTTCCGTACGCCCCGCGTCAACCACATCGACGAAGCATCCCGGTTCAAGCCGTCTGAGGCGCTATGGTCGGCCGTCATCGACCGATTGCTCGTGGCTGACGACTACCGTGAAGCGGAATGGCGAATGCTGCCCGCCGACGATGACCTCGTTCTCGCCGAGATTGAGCGCGGTTTCTGCGACGGTCCGGTCTCCGCCTACGGTCACTCCGTTCACTATCGTGCCGAGATAGCTGCCGCGGTCTTTCAGGTACGCGCGGCCGCCTTTGATGCAAACAGAAAAGTGGTCGCGGGAGACGTTGAAGGGTTCACTGTCGGTTAGACGAATGTCGTTGATGTCCAGTTCCTCAGCTTCTGAGGAGTTTGGCATCCGCCCTGCCCGAACAGGGAATCGCCTCGGCGCCATTCCTCCGGCAGGAACCGCCTGGGAGGCGGCCGGGCTACTCGGCAGGATCAGAACAGCGGTCCGGGCGCTGGCTCGCGGCGGTTCCTTGGCGCGGTGGTCGGTCGGTTTGTCGAGTCTGGCATTCATTGTCCGGATACGCTCGTACAGACTCCTCAGATAGCGGAACGTGTCCTCGGGCTGAGAATCCAAAATATCGACGAAGTCGTCGAGAGTTATCTTTCTGAGTTCGACTTCGCCAATCGCGCGGGCCGTGGCGGACCGCGGTTGTTCGTCAATCAGGCTCATCTCACCGAACATTTCGCTTTCTTCGAGATTGGCTAGGACTATCGGACCGTTGGCGGAATCTTTGAAGATTTCAACCCGCCCTGACTGGATTACGTATGCTTCCCCGCCGGGCTCGCCTTCACGGAAGATGATCTCACCGGGGAGCACTACACACTCATTCACCTCGATCGCTCCTGAATCAGAGGGCCGCCGCTTCCCGCGTCGACAGCGGGCGTTGCAGGGCGCCGTCGCAGGTTCGTGGCTTTCCGATTTACTGCTCCTTGCATGTCACATTTGGCAACGCATCGCGCGCGACGGCAGCCTGGATTCGACGCGCCATCTCATGGTTTCACAATGATCCTGGCGGCGCATCGTACGATAGTACCAGGCTGCGCGTCTGAGTTGCGAGTAAAGCCCGCCATAATTCGTGGCATTGTCTGTCATCTTGAGCCAAAGCACGCGGTCTTGGGGTTGACGGAGCGTGACCCAATGTCCGGAGCGTCGACTTTATCGAATAACCGTCCACTCCGGCTGCGTTGATGCGCAAAGTCGTGGACGCCTTGGAGATTAGACTCCGGCGCAACCAGGTGAATCCCGAGCCGCGATCGCGGTCGATCAGGTCAGGAACGAGTCGAGGTTCGCCGGCCGCCCCGGCTTCGACGTCAAGAATCGATCGATGCTGGCGGCCCTGTCCCTCGCCTGGAAGACCAGCGAATCGTCGAAGGGCGCGGGGTCGTATGCCGCGGCCCACGCCGCCCGTTTGAGCCATCGCAGGTCGTTGAGTCCGGCGGCGTCCAACCATGTCGCGGAGTCCCACCGGTCGCCAATGGTGTCGGTTGGACGGCGGGAGCCCAGACCAGCTCGCGAAAGCATGCGGTCCACCTGGCGCTGAATGGCTAGAACCTCCTGCCTGTAGGCGCCTTCCAAGCGGCTGTACGCGTCGGTCGCCAACCCGCGGCGCCCGCGCCACGCCATGAATCCGACGAAGCTCAGGACGACGACGATCACTCCGCCGGCGCCGGCGGCCAAAGCCATGGGACCGTTGGTTAGCCGCGACAGCACCGCGTGCAGTGAATCCGGCGACCCCTTCACCGCGTCGAGCACGTCTTCTGACAGGCTTGTCCCGAATAGCGAGTCCGACAGGGGCGAGCGACTCGTGCCGCCCGGTCCAAACGCGGCGGTTTCCGGCCTCGGCACGCTGTCAAACGGAACCCACCCAATTCCGTCGAAGTAGATCTCAGACCAGGCGTGGGCGTCGCTTTCCCGTACTAGGTATGTGCCGGACAGCGGGTCGAGATTTCCGGGCAGATACCCGGTCACCAATCTAGCAGGCACTTCCGCAGCCCGCGCCAGGAGCACTGAAGCGGTGGCGAAGTCCATCGCGGTGCCTTTTCCGGCTTCCGCCAGGAATTCTGTCGGGTGCATGCTCAACGCCAACTGGTCCCGCGCATCCACGTCATACTCGAAGGTCGAGTCGAGGTAGCTGACGATCCGGCGCGTGCGCGCCAGGTCAGTGTGTGCGATGTCGGTAAGATCTCTGGCCAGGGGTACAATCGTCTCCACCGAATCGGGCAGATAGTGGAACGCCTGGCTCAATCGCGAGGTGGACCTGGCTTCTTCCAGAGCGTCGGGGCTGAAATCGGGGAAGGCGGAGATCACCCTGTAGATCGAGTCGTCCACGAGATCCGGCGCCCCGTTTTCGTCCGAGGGCAGCACCGCGTTGACCGGAGAATACCCCGTAAACACCATGCCTGGCTTCGGTTGTCTGGACATGAGGTAGGTCTGTGGGTAAAATGGTCCGCCCATCCTGCCGGACGATCCGCTTGCCTGAAGCATCACGCGGTCGTCGCCGAGCCGTCGGGCCGAGATAAATGACGGCGCCCGTTGCCATTCGCTGCCGTCAAACTCTTCGAAGACCTGACCCCGCCAGTATGTCAGCACCGGGCTCCGGACCTGCATTACCAAGCCTTCTACGTCAAGATCGCCCGGTTCCGTGAGGGTGTTTCCGTTCTCCGAACCGCCTTGACCAGGAAGCTGAGAGGACAGTGCGGGCTCGGTCCCTCCAGTCGATGTGTCTTCCGGCAGGCCCGTTGCTTCGCCGCCGTCTTCGCCCTGGCTGCTACCGGCAGCTTCCAGTCCGGACGATGAACGCTGAGGCTCCGGTTCGTCGCCGCGGGACTGGGATTGGTCGCCTGTTGACTCCGGACCGGTGACGGGCAACGCCGACGCCATCGGAGCGCCAAGCGGCGATGGCTGTGTCCCGTTGAAATTGCCAGTGCTACGGAACGGGAGGATGACCCCTTGGAGACCGTTCTGCGGGTCCATGAAGTTCTTTGGAAGCGCCAAAAATGCCAGGAGTGACAGCGAGAAGCTGGCAACCAGCACGCCCACCCAAAACCAGGCGAAGGCTAACCGTCGGCGGAACCAGTGGACGTCCGAATTGTGAACATGGTCGATCAGGTACGCCATTGCCAGGAATGACAACACGAGGACGGTGAATCCCGTCAGGAATACACCGTACACCGGATCCAGCGCCCGTTGTGTCGCGAAGAACAGTATGACGCCGCTTAGCACGATCGAGGTGTACAGCCCGATTCTGGTTCGCAACTCGAAGCTGGCGATCCCCTGGAACAGCAGGACGAAGTGGGCCGCGGGCAGCCAATCGCCGGTTGCTCCCGCCTGAACCGTGCCCGGCACAAGCGGAAGGGAAGCCGCGATTGCGGTCCCTATGACCACGGCGCGTACCACCGAGTGCTGGCCTCTGAACTGCCAACTAAACGCGTGGCCGACTATCCGCAGAAGGCCGCCGCCGACCCAAATCCACGCCGGCGATCCCACCCAACCAAGAGTCGCCATCGCCCAGAGGCCGGTGGCAAGCACGATCAGTCGCAGCGAGAGTCGTTGCTCTACGCGCTCGGCGAGCCGGGCTCTGCGTCGCTTCGCCCGTCCGACGATCGATCGGAATCGGCCTCCGATCGTAGGCAGCGACTTTGGTTCGGCGTCAGTCAATTTGTTGTCGCCCCAAACGGGTCGTCATAGCTCTGCCAGCGTCTGAGCGACCTCGCCCATCATGCACGGCACGACTCTGATTCCGGCGTCGTCCACCGGCTGGTCGACGATCGAGTCGTCGCCGTCCGGAGAGTCATATCCCTTCATCATGATCATCGAGCCGCCTCCGTGGACCGCCGCCCGCCCGCGCATCGCATCTCGCGCTCGTGTGTCGTTCTCGGAAACGATAGCGAGGGTGGCGTCGGACCCCGCGGTCTCGATATGATCGGCCACCGTCGACATCCCATGTCGGCGAAGCCGCGCCAGGCCGTCCAGCAGTTCGCGGAAGTCCCCGGTGACGATATCGAGAGGGCCGGCCAGGATGCGGGCCAGAGCTCCGGTCCGGCAGGCCGCCACACCTATCGACGCTGCGATTCTTATTGCGTCTTCGAATTTGTTGTCCTCCGAAGAGGCGCTCTGCGGGTCGGCGCCGGCGTCGAAGCAGATCGTGAATGTTCGCTGGGAGTCCGATTCAAACTCTTTTAGTTGAGGCTGTCCCACCCGAGCTGTGTTCCGCCAATGGATTTGGCGCCAAGGGTCGCCTGGCAGGTACATGCGCGAGCCGACCACCTGTCCGCCGCTCCTCGTCTTTTGGACGATGCTTTCGGATTGGGCCTGCAACCCACTCACTTGAATCGGCTCAACCGGGTACAGCTTCGGCATCACGAGCACTTCATCTGAATCTCCGAACCGCTTTTTTCGCCTGAACAGGCCGAAAGGCACGCTGGTCTGCACTTCAACTCGGTCGAGTTCGTGCAGTCCGCGGGTCGGATAGATTGCGGACGGAGTCGATGCCGCGGTTCCGCCAGAGCCCAACCACGCCACGAACATCCTACGATGCGCCTCGGCGGGGAGGTCGCCGCCGATCATGTAGTCGACGTTCGCGAACACCAGGGCCAACCAGCTTTCGTTGCGAAGGTCGAAACCGAATTTGACCGGTTCTCCTTCTTCGGGACCGGGAAGCGATTCGTCGCCGTTCCAACCGATGACTCGCCTGCGGATGTTCAGTCTGCCCATGGCCAACCATGGCATCACGGCCGAGACGACAATCACACCCCACAGGACCGAGTCGAACAGCAACAGCCACCCGACCCTCGTGACGTTGACGAGTATGAAGACGACCACCGCCGCCAGAATTAACCCGATTCCCCTACCCGTTGGCAAAACTGATCACCTGGTGTTTTGAGTATTCCGCCATCACACATGCCCCGCTATTAGGAGACCTCTGCGAGGCTTGTCGAACCACCACTCCCGCACTCCACATGACGCTAGATCGGCACTTCGACCGAATCGAGGATCTCCTACACGAACTGAGTTGCGTCGGTCTGGTTTGCACCCCGAAGGGTCACGCGATGCGGCAAAACCATCGGCGCCACGTCCTTCACGTCTTCGGGCACAACGTACGTCCGTCCGTCCATGGCCGCCCAGCCTTGGCAAGCCCTCTGAAGCAGGACCGTGCCCCTGAGGCTGACCCCGCGAGACAAGTATGTGTGCTCTCTCGTGGCGCGAGCCAACCGCACCATGTACTGCCTGACCGAATCGGCGACATCTACGCTCGCGACGTACTCCTGCATCTCGTTCACGTCCTTCGTCGTCACCACTGGACTCAGGGAGGGCATCCCGCGTCCGGTTCGAGCGAGTATCTCGACCTCTTGGTCGAGTGTCGGCAAGCCCAAACTCATGCGAACTAGGAATCGATCTCGCTGAGAGTCAGGCAGCGGAAACACGCCATGGCTCTCCATGGAGTTCTGTGTCGCCACGACCAGGAACGGAGCCGGCAACCGGTACATGCGGCCGTCGGCGCTGACCTGGTTTTCGGCCATCGCTTCAAGGAGCGCGGATTGTGTTCGAGGACCGGTTCGGTTGATCTCGTCGGCCAGCAAAATATTCGCGAAAACGGGTCCTGGCTTGAACTCGAACCTGCTGTCCTGCACGTTGAAAATTGACGTACCTGTGATGTCGCTGGGGAGCAGATCGGGTGTGCACTGGACTCGGGCGAATTCGCCGTCGATCGACTGAGCGAGTGTCTTGGCAATAAGCGTCTTGCCGACACCGGGCGAGTCTTCCAGCAGCACGTGCCCCTGGCACACCAGTGCCAACAGCAAGAATCGCAACCGTTCCTGCGACACCACGACGACTTCGGAGACATTGTTCTCGAGGCCGCCCAGAAGCTCTTTGAACCTCTCCTGGGTCATCATCGGGCCGTCGTCGATGCTGTCGCTTTGCACCAGCTTTGGAAATGCCATAAAGTTCGTATCCTCGCTATCGCACTGACTTTCGTTTTTTGGACTCTCGGGCACATCAAAGCCCGCGAACGGGCAACGGAGTTCTTGTCCCCGAGCCGATGGCGGGCACTATACGTTTGATTGTATGGGTTGGCGCCAGGGCCTCACACGTAGCAAGCACCGGAAACGAAATGGAGGTTTACACCCAACCTGTGTGCGGCGGCATCTGCGCGATCAATTGGCCTGCGCCGAGTGACCGCCAGGCAGGGCCAAGATCAGAGGCAGTTGAGGAACGCACGTTCAGGCGGCAGAGTGCAGAGTGACAGCTTGCCGGAGTTAGTCTGACGAGCGGCGACGCCTCGAGTTCTGCTTCCTGGCCCCGAGCCGTTCGATGACACCGAGGTCAAAGGGGAGGCCGATCTCGGGAAGGTCCCATGGCTCGATTTCGATCTCTCTCGACACTGTCTTCTGTGTGAGGCGGGTGTAGGTTATCTCTGCCAAGCGAGGCAGCGATGCAACGTCTTCCGCGTTGTATCGAATCAAGGTGTCTCTGGCGCCGCGATCGCCGTTGAGCCACATCCTCCACATGAGGACAGCGTCAAACCCGTCGAGGGTCGTCAGCTCCGAAGGCCTGCCGACCTTCAGGCGCTGTTCGATCGCTTTCAATCCTCCGCGTTCACCCAGCCTGCGCAACGGGTGCATCAGATCGATGTGTGCGATGCCCGAGAACATCCTGCCCATCTTGTGCTCGATGAACGGCAGGTCGAACGACGCGCCGTTGAACGTCACGACCAGGTCGTACTCTTCCATTACGCCGCGGAGCTCGTCCAGGTTTTCGTCGGCGACGAACGCCCGATAGCCAGTGTTGTCGAGCACTCCGACCAACGTGATGTCCGCTAACTCAGGCGACAGGCCGGTCGTCTCAATGTCGAGGAAGGCGGCCCGATCACGGAACTCAGGGTACAAGCGCCACATCTCTGAGTTGGGCAGCGTCGAGGCAAAATACGCAGCGTCCATCTCGGCCAGGCGGTCACGCGACCGGCCGACGAGCGTACGCAGGTAATCTCGACGACTTTGCGCCCGCTGCGGCAGATCTTCGGCGCAGAGGAAATCGTCCCAGGTGTTAACGCCAGCGGACCACAACTCGCGTTCGGTGACCGCGCCGATGCCGGGAAGGTGAATGAAACTGCGAGAGAGCATATCTATTTTCGACTCGATCAGTCGGCCGTCACCGACCTTGTACTCTTGTCTCCCGCCAGGGCCGCCTGGAGCCCTCTCGTGTATATTCGTCGGAGATTGATGCCTTGCCAGCTCGCGAACATGATCACGACGAAGCCTGCGCCGCCGATCAAAAGCAGCGTGGCCGCATCCACGTAGTCGGCCATTCCACCGTTGATCAGGTTGGCCGAAGCCATCATCCCGCCGATGTGCACGGAATAGACGGCCCCTACCCTGCCTCGGACTCTGTCGGCGGTAATCGACTGAATCATCGTGTGCGTGATCGTCATGAACCCTGCTTGCGACGCGCCCATGGCCATTGCCGCCAGCAGAGCCAACGGCATGCTGCCCGAGATTGCCAGGACAGCGGGCGTCAATCCGCTCAACACACCCAGGTTTAGGAAGAGTTTGCCTTTCATCGACTCACTGGTCACGCCCGCCAATCCGACGACAGCGACCAGAGCGCCGGCGCCGACAGACATCATCAGATAGCTGAAACCCGCCCCTTCGGCATCCAGACGTTGAGTTGACAGCACCGGGAGGAGCGACTCGAACGACATGGTCAATCCGCAATGGAACAGCGCCATGACCACGATCGCCCTCAGCACCGGTATCGCGTACACGTAACGCAGTCCTTCGAGCATGTTGCTGACGAATCCGCGGGTGTGGTCGATCTCACCGGTCGACGACGTGCGCACGCGCAGCGCCTGCACCAGGCTGATCGCATAGAATCCCGAGCACAGCAGGAACGCGCCGCCGACTCCGGTGGTGGCCAGCAACGGGGCGATGGCCAACGGGCCAATCAACCGCGATCCGTTCATGGTGGCCTGGTTCAGCGCGATAGCGTTCAGCAGAAGGTTTTTCGGCACCAGGTTGGGGATCAACGCCGAGCCTGCCGGCATTTGGGCAGCCCTCACCGACCCGTTCACGAACGCCAGGACCACGAGATGCCAGATGGTGACGGAGCCTATCATCACGACGACAGCCAAAACGAGGTTGTGGCCCAGATTCAGGGCGAACATGGTGGCTAGGACCTTGCGGCGGTCGAAGCGATCGGCCAGGTAACCTGAGAAGGGCGTGACGAGCACCCGAGGGATCATGGCGGCGAAAGTAACCACGCCCACCCAGAGCGAGGAGTCCGAGAGGTCGAACACCAACCAACCGCGGGCCACGATGAGCGCCCACGAGGCTGCTCCGGCCGCTAGGCTGGCAACCCAGAGGGTCCGGTAGTCCCGATAGGCCAACGCGCTGAGATACCGGGAGGACGTCTCTCGGAGCACAGACTTCGCTTTGGGCATTCGCTCGATATCGTTCCCCTTATCGCCTCGTCGATTGTCCTCTGTTGACGCTGGCGCCCGAGCCTAACTCGTCCGAACTTTTCCAAGCCGAGGGTTCTCGAAAATCGTCGCCCACACTCAGCGCAATGTCAAGCTCCGATCCGCGATTTCAACGGCGTTGGGACGACATTGTTCGGAGCGTTGCAGACATTCGTCGGTGTGTCCACGGCAAGCTTCGCCACGAAACAGTTGACGGCCATGGCGTATCGCGCCCGACGCGAGAAGATGAGCCGTCGTCGAGTGTCTCACCCAGACTGCCGGCTCGTATCAAAAGGTGAGAAGCTGCTATACGTCCTTGGGATCAGCGAACGGGTGACGACCAAGCGAAGGCTCGCGTCCTCGCTTCTCGCGTGCGCGTCCCGAACCGCGAACAGAACCTTTCCGGCCACCGTCTCCCGCCAGAACCAATCGGAGAGGGTGTCGCTGTCGGCTCCTTCTTGACCGGGTTGAGCCGTGGCAGCCTCGAAGTAGAAGGACTTCAGATCTTCCACGGCCAGCTTGAACCTATCGCCAAGGCTGAGATCGTCCTCGGACGAGGGTACGCCTCCGCCCAGAAACCCGGCGACGAACGAACCCATCGCGTCGGACTCCATGCCGCTGAGGCCGACTGTGGTGCGCATGCGCTTGCTCACCGCCATGTCGTACCAGGGACGCATCAGCGTCAATTCCTCGAGGAAGCTTGCTGACAACTTCTCCGCGTCTCCCATCTCGGAGGCCGGCAAATCGAAATTCACCGGACACACGAGAGCAGCAGGGCCGTCCACGGGGGGAGCGTCTTCCGGGTAGTCCGTCAGAACCGGTCCGCTTGGAGCTTCCAGCAGTTCCAGGGCGCTGATGAGCACCCGGTTCTGAAACGCGGCGTCACTCGGAACGCCAAGGGGACGGCCCAACTCGAACGAAACCCACAACGCCCGGGGCGGGACGATCTTCTCGGTGTGCTCGCGGATGAGGCTGATCTGCGTCGTGGGCACTCCTTCGTCTTCGATGTAGTGTGCAAGCCCGCCTACGGCGCGCGTGCAGGCCGGTCAAACAGGGACCAGCAGTGCGGCATCGACGTTGTCTCTCTTCAACAATCCAGCGAGAGTGCGCGCGGCCGCCTCCATCTGCGCGGGCGTGTTGGCGCCCATGAACGAGTAGTGGAAATCCGCCACGCTTCCGATGGCGCCGTCTCGTGCCAGTTCGCGGAGACGGTCAAGAGGGAATACGACATTCCAGTCTTGCTGGAAACCTGTGCGGTCGTAGTTGGTCGAAACATGGCTCATCACCAGGTCGTTGGCTTCTGTGTCCCCGGGAATGACGCGATACTCGCCAGGGATGCTCTTGGCGTCTCCTGACGAAAGATTGAACAACCGGTCACCTCGCAGGTGGAGTCCAGCGGTGGATATGATGGCGACTCGCCGTTGCGAAACGGGCGGCCCTTCCACCCAAGGGCGGCCATCGAATACGGGACATTCGATGCCAAGCAAGCTCGTTCGAACAACATCAGACACCTGGTCTAGTCGGACCATTCCACACTCTCCTCGGATACATTCCCCACCAACCGGATAATCCGCAGTCGTAAGCCAATTCACGCCTGAGGATGCGATCTTACACTGATCAACGGTCGATTGACTAGCGACACGTTGATCTTCAACGACCTGCCACAAAGGTCAACAACGCTCAAAGCCGATGCGAATAAAACCGAACGGCCATTTCTGTCGTTGTATGAAGCATCGAGCTTCAAACACGCTTGGCAAGCAAAGCATTGTGAAAGAGTAGGAAGACTTGACCGGCGCCCGGCTGGCGCCGTGCTCGCGACCATGATGTGGAGTGGTGGTTGTCGCCGTCTATAGGGTTTGCATCGATGCTGGTCGGCTTCAGATCGATTTGATGCAGTCGATCATTAATAGAACCTGATCACGGCCGGGCCACATCTAAATTGGGAATCGGTGCGGAGGGGATGGGATGCGAGTGCGCCCTGGGTTGATGGTTTTCGTTTTCACCGGAATCGTCGCGATCGTCGGATTGGCGTGCGGTCAGTCGACGACGCCGACACCTGTGCCGTCACAGCCGGCTGCCCCTACCGCGGCCCC
>CEQE01023644.1_pt1 | contig 12965 bp, 9 predicted proteins | sample 356201 | NCBI WGS metagenome assembly CEQE01 (sample SAMEA2619970, study PRJEB7988) | marine metagenome | biome: marine biome (ENVO:00000447); feature: mesopelagic zone (ENVO:00000213) & marine oxygen minimum zone (ENVO:01000065); material: "saline water (ENVO:00002010), including plankton...
TCCAGCGGTGATCAAAAATGGTGTAGTTTATCCATCTAGAGACCCAGCAATTTTTGAATTAAAATATCCAGATACAGATATTATCGGTAGAGTAGTAGGAGACGTATAATGCATTATTTTGAATACGCTTCAGCAGATGCAACATTGTATGAGGGTCCAGTTACTCAATCTCAAAATACTGGAATGGATGAAATATTAGAAATAAGAAAAGATACTAATAATAATGCTTCAATAATAAATGTTTCAAGAGCGGTAATTAAATTTGATTTATCCTATATTTCACAGTCCATTCACTCTGGATTAATTCCATCTTCATCATCAGATCCAAAATTTTATTTAAATTTATATGATGCAAATTCATCTAATTTAACGACTAGTCAATCTTTATATGGATATGCGGTAAGTCAATCTTGGACAGCAGGAGAAGGTAAATTTTATGATGACCCAAAAGATGAAGAAGGAGTGAGTTGGAGATATAGGCACGGAAAAGTAGATACTACACAATGGATAAGTGGTAGTAATAATACTGGTGGTACTTGGTATACTGGAAGTGGAGCTGAAGCTTCTCAATCTTTTGAATGGGAAACTACTGATATGCGTATGGATGTAACTGATATTATGTGGAGATGGTTACATGATACTGTACCAAATGAAGGATTTATGGTAAAGAGAAGTGGTAGTGTTGGTAATGCGGATGATAATGTTGAAGAAGGAAATACTACAAAATATGGTCATTTTGCATTTTTTAGTAGAGAAACAGATACAATCTATCAACCAAAATTAGAAGTAGTTTGGAACGATTCTGCGTGGGCAACTGGTTCTTTAAATCCATTAGTTACTGCAGATTTAGAAGATTTAGTAGTTTATATGAAAGGATTAAGACCTGATTATAAAGAAAATTCAAAAGTAAAATTTAGACTTGTAGGTAGAGAAAGATATCCTACTAAAACATATTCTTCAACTACCGTTTCTGATAGTGTAACTGTTAAATATTTACCAAGTGCTTCTTGTTATTATCAAATAAAAGATGCATTGACCGAAGATGTAATGGTACCTTATGGGTCTGGTTCTTATTTATCAAGTGATAGCTCGGGTAATTATTTTAATCTTTGGTTAAATGGATTACAGGCTGAAAGATTTTATCAAATAGAATATAAAGTTGTAAGTGGAAGTGGTGTAAGTCAAACAGTAAATTATTATGGTGGTGATTTTAAATTCAAAGTGAGTAGATAATGCCTTATAGTAAGGAAGAAATAAAGCATTTAGCATTTGTTAGAAGGTTAAGAGAAAAAAATGCAGTTCAATATCTTGCGGATAGAGATGTATATTTAACTGAATGGGTAAAAAACCCCGCATCTAGGGGGGGCAAGGCAGACAGATATGGCCGAGTGACCTATGGATGGGAAAAGGAACTTGGAAAAATCACACCAGGACAAGCTTTAAATATGGCACCTAGGACAGACGTAAATGGAAGACTGGTATATAATTTATATCAGGACATTCAAAGTGGAAATCTTCAACAAAGTATAAATTTTATTAGCCGACAAGTAGCTTATCCAGGCAGTACTATGGCTACAGGATATGATGTAGAACTTACAGTTAATTTTGTTGAAACTATCAGTCAGGGGAGAGACAGATTTGTTCCTCACTCTGCGGTAAAAGTTATAGATAATAGATTTAAAGAGGTAGATTATTTAACATCAGGTACTAGTGAATATACAAGTATTGCTGATACCACATCAGATACAACAAGCGGAGATACTGGTTCCACCAGTAGTAATTCCTCTAGTGGCGGAGGTTCTGGAGGTTCTGGTGGATCACAATATAGTAATCAAGTTACAATTACATAGTGGTGAATAAATGAGTTATTTAATTCCAGATAATATAAAAAGTAATATAAGATATGATAGGGATTCTTATAATCATGCAACTTATTCTCCGTTAGGTACGATGCAAAGTCCTATAGGTCCTAGAGATTTTATTTTAATGACTGCTGTTTATACTGATTCAGGTATTGCAGCAGGTAGTAATATTATATCACTTGATACGGCTTTAGAAGAAAACCATAAAATTAATTTAGCTGATGCAGTAAATTCGATGGGAATATTAAGTGGTAACATTACACTACAATATAGTTTTTTACGTTGTGAAGCAGGTTCACATCAAACAGTATTAATAGATAGAGAACGAAATTTTTATAGAGATACAGTTGTAACAAATAATGGCAAAATGTATAAAAATACTGTTTCTCCTAACGGAGATCCAGATGAAGCTTTTTGGGCCAATGTAATTTCATCAAACGAAGATATAGAAGAGTTTAGAGTTTTTTCTAAACGATTTACTTATGAAATTTCTAATATTTCACCAGCAAGAGATGAAATTGAAGTTAAATTAAAAAATGGTTTGACTGGGAATACATTTTACCAAAGTCAATTTGATGACTTTAAAACTGGACACGAAGATAAATTATCTTATAAGTCTGATGATATTAGTTATCAGATAGTAGATACTAATAAATTACAGGCATGGGATGCATCTAGTATGGCAGCAGGAGACCCCATTGTTTCATTTGGCAATTCACCCAACGTTGAAACTTTTTCTGATATAACAGTAGAAATTCCCAAAGCTTTTATTGTATCTACTAGGGAAGAAGAAAATATAACGGTTACTAGAGAAGTATATATGGAACCTAAACCAGTTCATGTACCTTCCGCTCAACAATCTCAAGAGTCCCCAATGGGGCAGTGGGTATATGTTATAGATTGGAGTGGAGACTCGTCCTCACCTGGATCATGGCTTCCAAATGTAGAAGGATTAGAAATAACGGATGAGGGAGCAATATTATATCCAGGAAATTTGATTACAGGTATGCCATTAGATGTAGCTTCTAATCTAGAGACGTTTCATGAAAATTCAAAAGAAACTCTAACAACTCCTCTAATACCAGGTTTTCCATCAACAGATGATTTAATTGTATATAGTCAATCAGATGTTGTTCAAACTACTAATGACGCTAATGCAAACCCCCTAGATGATGCTGGGGCTGCTGACTTTGGTAATTCTGAAGCTTCAAATTTAAAAGCAATTCACTTTTCTGAACCTTTTAAAGCTTGGTTTAATAATAATGCTAATGGATTATTTCATCATCCCCTATATGGTAGTAAATTACCAACAGATTCGCAATTATTATTTTATTTTGTAGAAAAATCTACCTCTGGAACTTCTACTGAACATTTAGGTATGTTGCAAATATTATTATCTGATTTTCTTGTGAGTAGAGAAGATTGTATAGAGAAATTATTAGCTGATTATATGTATGTCGATCCTGACCCAACAGCAGCAAAATATTTTAGAGAAGTTGAAAATAAAGAGCGAGTTATGGTAACTGATTACGCGCCATATAGAGCTAAGCTTATTGGTTATGATCGAGAGGGTGATAAGGTAAGTTGTTTTAATATTAAACATGACTATGAGGGAGAGTGGGATGGTACGAGGAGATTAGCGCAGACAATTGAAGAAGCAGCCGAAGTAATTGGTATTACTTATGAATCTATAAATACTGATATAAAGGAAATTAATTTTTATATTGGGGCAAAGCAGATGATGGATTTAACGTATTATGCCGTTGTAGGACAATCCGCATTACATCTTATTATAAATAAATTAGATTTAGACGACACAATGGTTTTAAAATTATATAATCCGTTATCAAATAATGTGCAGTTGGGTGATGATATATATTTTACTAGGGAAGTAGCATCACATAGAGAATTTGATTTAAATTTAAATGATTTTACACAACCAATAATACCTGATACTATATTGAGATTACCGTCAGGAACTTCTGTTGGTGAGCCAATAGTTAGAAATAGATCAACTGAATATCAAAATTGGGATGATTTATTATTTAAGAGTAGCTCATTAGCACAGGACATAGAAAGAGATATTATAAGTGGGTCTGTGAATCAAGTGCGCTTAAATATAGATTATTCAAATTATGATAAGTTTATGAAATTTGGTTCTGCAGAAAAGCGATTGGAAAATTTTAAAACTAAATTAGGAAAGATAGAATTACATAACGCTTACAGTCAATCAATTGCAGGCACATATTATGATACAGGATATTTGGGAAATGACCCAAATACCGCAATAGCAAGTGCGGGAACTGATGCTAGAAAATGGGAAATTGCTAATAGTGAAATTATAAATAATTTTGATGGATATGAACGATATTTGTATTTTGAAAGTTCTTCATTTAAATCTGGTAGTAGTTCTCAATATTCATCAGCTAGTGTTGATTTATTATATGATGCATCATGGCCTAAGAAAAATACTACTAAACCGTATATTTTATCTGAAATAACTTCTTCAGAGGCAATAACATGGTATGATAATCAAATAATAAGTGCATCAGATTTTGATCATGAAAATAGAGATAGATTATTATATCATTTACCCGAGCATATTAGAGATGATACAGATAATACTGCTTTTACAAAATTTGTAGATATGACTGGGCATCATTTTGATAATATAAAAAATTATATTGATAGATTTGGTCAAATTTATGAAATTGATGAACAATTAGATAAAGGATTATCTAAACAACTCATTTATAGTGTAGCAAAGGGGTTTGGTTGGAATCTACAAGACGGATATGATTTAGCTAAATTAGATAAGTTCTTTTTTGGTAAATCAGTAGATAAAACTAATTTTGCTACAACTCTTTATGCTAGCTCTTCATTACAGGATATTTCACGAGAAGTCTGGAAAAGAATTATAGCCAATATGCCTTTATTTTTAAAATCACGTGGTACTGTTGAATCGTTGAAAGGATTAATAAATTGTTATGGTATACCATCTACAATATTGAGAGTTAGAGAATATGGTGGTCCAACTATTACGGATGTAGAACCTATATATGAAACAAGTAGGAAATTTACAAAAGCTTTAGATTTTAAAGCATCTCAATATGTTTCTGGTTCTTGGTCACATTCGTTAGGATTGGGTAATGCACAAACAGCAAATTCTATGGAGTTTAGATTTAAAGCAGCATCAAGTTCTGATCAGACATTAGTTCAGGGTGGTAATGGAACTACTGGTGACCAATTTGGAATTTATTTAAAAGATAATGGTTCTTCAGATAATATTGGTAGATTATCATTTACATTAAGTGGGTCTGCTGGATATGTTACTGCATCAACAGAACCATTACCATTTTATAATGGTGATTTTTGGTCTGTAATGTTGGCAAAAGAAACAGTTACAGATGAGTTATTGAAGGGAGAGGATGATGTAACTAATATATTTGAAACTGGATCATTACAACGACCATTTAAAGATTGGGTTGACGCAACTGCTGAAATAGTGAGCGGAAGCACAGAAGTTTATACTGGAAAGTATGCTATTAAGGTTACACAAACTGGAGCCAAATCTGAAAATTCTGATAGAATTACCGCATTTTCATCTCCGTCTTTTAATGATGATGGACAAATAGGAGCATACGGAGATGCTAGATTTGTAACTGCATCTATGGGAGAAGAATATGAATTTTCAGTATATGCTAAAACAGGAAATGTAAACGGAGGTCATCTATTCTTCACGTTATCAGAGTTGGCATCAGATGGAAAACAAATAAATTCTAGGACGTACGGTACCGTTGTTACTAAAAAATGGAAATTACATACTTTCAGGATTGGAGTTAGAGAAAAATCTACAGCTCATGTAGGACTAAAATTAGAATTCACCACTCATACAGGTTTATCGAACCGAACTATATTTTTAGACGGTGGAAAACTTACACGAATTTTTGATGAACGAAACGAAGTTGTTGCTGGAGATAATAATGTTGTTTATAATTTAGTTGCTAAACAATATGATGCTGGCAGAGATGTAATTCAATATACTGGTAATGCCAGATTGGATATACCAGGTGATCAAAATGCGGCATCAGCATCATATAATACTGCATATAATAATACTGGTTCACTTTATATAGGTGGATATACTACAAATGATTTTGGTGGGCAATTTAGTGGTTCTATGATGGAATTTAGAATATGGAAATCTAGATTAGACGAAAAATACTTTGATGAGCATGTAGAAAATCCACAATCTTATGCGGGAAATAGTGTAAGTGCTTCATTTCAGGATATTGCTTTACGATATAGTTTTAATGAATCTAAGAATCATAATAGTGACACAACTGTTAGGGATACTTCAACGGATCAATCTTCACCGATTGCTGGAATAGCTACTGGATTTGCAGATGAAACAAGTTATTCTGATGTTGTTGATAGAACAAAATTTCCACTACCAAAATTAGGTGGGATTAGAAGAAATTCAAATAAAATAAGAATTGAAAAAGCACACTATCTAGACCGAATAGGCGAAAATATAAATTTAAGTCCAACAAATAGAGTTGAAATATCATCGTATGATAGAGCACCAGTAGATTTAAGTCGAGTAGGAGTATATTTTTCTCCAGCCGATGTTATAAATCAAGATATAGTGAATCAATTATCAGATTTTAATTTTGATCAGTATCTTGGAGATCCAAGAGATGACGAAGAATCTCAATATAGAGATTTAGATACTGTAAAATTAGAATATTTTAAGAAATATACTGGTGCTAATAATTTTTGGGATTATTTAAGATTATTAAACTATTATGATCATTCATTATTTACACAATTAGAATCTTTACTACCAGCAAGGAGTCAAGCTGTTGTTGGAGTATTACTAGAGAATAATATATTAGAAAGAAATAAACAATCTATAAACCACCCAACATTTGAAAATCCAATTTTTGAAGATACTGTTAAATTAAAAGAAGAAGATGGTGGTTTTGTTTCATCAAGTGCTGTAAATAATTATTTAGAAGTTACTCAAAATGTAACTAGACTAGATAGGGAAATGGATGAAGATTCTACATATGAATTTTATTCAGATAATCAATATTATGAATCAACTATTAGTGGAGATATTTTTTCTAAACCATCAATAAGAGATTTAAATAGAGTAGATACTTTAGGACATTATGGAAGAAATTATACAACTGCTAGTATTTATTCAGGAGGACCAACAACTGTTTTTACGGAAGCACTTACCACGATAAATAATCAAAGATCTTCCAAATTTAATAAAAAACCAATGTATATTTATAGTAGTAAGGAAAATTTTGCACAGGGAACAGCGGCTTCTGTTTCTTTTGTAACTTCTAGTTTTGAAAAAATAACTGAATATTCAACAGGATTACGTAGAATTAATTTTGAAGGTAGTAAAAATACAGATACTACTGCTTTATCAACATTAGATGCTAATGGAAAGAAGGATTATAGTCCAGTTACCTACATATTAACAAATCCATATGCATTAGTAGGTGATGCACGTGAAAGTGTACAGTTAAGAACAGAATTTGATACTGGAAACGAAAATGATTAATAAACTTAATTTATATATATTTATAGATAACAAAGGTTGTCTGTGATCATATATTACAAATCGAAGGAATTGAAAAATGGCGTATTTAAATAAAACAACTCAGGTATTGAAGGCTATTCTTACCAATAAAGGTAGAGAAAAGCTAGCTCAAGGAGCTTTTAATGTATCTCATTTCGCATTAGCAGATGATGAAATAGATTATACATTGTGGGATACCGCACATCCATCTGGTTCAGACTATTATGGAACAGTTATAGAAAATTTACCATTATTAGAACCAGTTCCAAATGAAACTAGTGTAATGCGATATAAACTTTTAAGAAGTACAGATCATTTAGATAAAAGTGCTGGAATGAAGATGGCTACTATTGGAGGTTCTTTTAATAATAAAGTAAATTCTAATAGTGGAATATTAGATTTAAGTTGGAAAAATGTTAGTAATGTTGGAGATGAGGATTCTATACAATGTACTACAGTTAATTTACATTCAAACTCTGCTCCAGAGGGATATTCTTATACATTACTTAATACAAATATAGCTTATTTATATTTAGATGATAATCCAACAACTGCGGGTAGATTTGCACAACCAACTGAACAATCTTTAAGATTCAGAGCTTCACAGACATTAATAGCGCCAGCAGGCAATAATACTATGAAAATTAAAGCCAAAAGAATTACAAGTACACAAGATGCTTCAAAGACAACGTGTATAGTTACTGGATTAATGTCAGGTGCAACTGCAGCTTTGACAATTAGAATTAATTATAAGGCAACTGAATAATGGCATTTTTGGATAAAAGCGTAACAGTATTTGTAGACGCAGTTTTGACAGAATTGGGTAGACAACAGTTAGCAACTTCTGGTGATCTTAAAATAAGCAAATTTGCATTAGCAGATGATGGTATAGATTATAATCTTTTTGATGTTACACATACTAGTGGACCTGATTATTATGATAATGCTATTTTAAATATGCCTTTATTGGAAGTTATGACTAGAAGTGTAGCGGTAGCTGAAGATGGAAAAGATGGAGCAATGAAATTTCCGCTGAAAGATACACTAGATGATACAGTAGATACTATTCTTATAACTGGGGTTCCAACATCTACAGAAACAGTAGGAGCTTTTGATTATTTTGTGATTTCACCAGTTACAGAAAATTTTGGGGAAGATGAAGAATATACTCTAACTTTACCAGACGATGTTTTTATTGATGTATTTAAAGAAGGTGAAGTAATAACAGTAGAAGAGAGTGGATAAGGTAGGGGATTAATAAATGCCATTTAAGACAAGAACAGGTAAAAAATTTATATTGGTAGCTAAATCAGTTGTTGGTAAAACTACAGGAACATTTCCAGATAAAACAGTAACTATTTCAGGTAAAGGAGAAAAATCTGGAAAGGAATTTTCAACTGACATTACTATTAAGGCAGGGACACCAAAACGTATTTTAAATGGATATTTATTTAATGTTGATGGCACATTATCATCACCGCCTCCACCGCCAGATCCAGATCCTCCTGTAGTAAAACCAACCGCAGGATTTACTTACAAGTCTGAGGATGGTTAAGAATGGCAGGACAACAAACATTAACAGCACCAGCTACTGTAGTATTTACGGATGCTTCAATAGGAGAAGCATTATCACATAGTTGGAAATTTGGAGATGGTACCAATTCGGAAAATTTAAATCCGATACATACTTATCAAACTCCAGGTACTTATACAGTAGAATTAACTGTAACAACTCCAGATGATTTATCTGATACTGCTACTGCAGATATAGTAGTATATCAACAAAGTTCTGGTAATGGCAACGGCAACGGTGAAAATGGTAAGGACGACGTAATAGAGTAAATGAAAATTTTTAATGAAAATAATATTTAATATAAATAGGAGAACATAAAATGCCAATAGGAGAAGCATCAGGAGTATTTCAACTCTTTGATACAGCCGAAGATATAGTGGCGAACAGAGTTACTACAGTTTCAAGTGGTATATGGTCGAGCGGAGGAACTACATTAACTCAAGGATCTACAACTGCAGGATTCTTTTCATCGTCAGCGCAAAGTGCATCTAGTGGTGATTATTACGTAGATGTACATCAAGAAGCAACATCTTCATCTACAACTGAAGTGCAGTTTAGTGTGGCTTACGGACATTACGCTGGGAGTGGATCAAAAAATGCTACGGACGGTACAAACGCCTCTCAGGCTATATATTCACAATTTAAAAATCTCATAGTATCTCCAACTCAAACATATTTTAAGTATGGGGCAAGTGGAGCTGAACTAGAATCATCTTCATCTTATTTCATTACTGTATCAAGAGCCAGAATGCGAGAAAAAATTGATCCAGGTAATTGGGAAATTCGATTAGCCGGAACAGGAAGAACATTGCGTCTTATTGATGATAGTGATGCTACTACAGATTCAAGTGTATCTAAAGGAACTACATATTTTAATATAGTTTCTGGAAGTATTAGTGGTGGAACAGCATCATATAAATATTCATCTGGAACAACTAAAATGTATTATGGTAGATTCTATCCATTTTTAGGTGCTTTCATGCTTGACTCAGGTGAATTAGATAAAAATCAAGCGGGAACTCAAGATGGAATTTCACTTTCTACTGGATTAAGTACTAATGCGGATGATAATAATTCTAGCAAATTGTTTGATGTATTTAATAGTTCAGGTGGATATTTTCAAGCAAGACGTGAAGAAGATATTAAATCAACTCATTATTTTTGTAGAGTAAATAATAGACGATATAATTTTAGTCAAAACCCAACATATTATACTGGAAGTGGAGAGTTAACAAATCCAACTTATGTAACAGATCCTCGTACATATATTACTACGGTAGGATTGTATAATGCTAATAGTGAATTGTTAGCTGTAGCTAAACTTAGTAAACCGTTCTTAAAAACTCCGGCAAGAGAAGCAGTAATAAAAGTAAGACTTGATTTTTAAGTGAGGTGAGCCTATGTTTAAGCCGATTGGAGAAGGCAACGCGACAATCACCCCGTTTAAAGTTTTTAAACAATACGAATTCACTGACGCGGATAGTGGAAGTGGAGTTTTTGTTCTTGAAGGCACTAGCGGAAGTTATTTTAATTATAGTACTGCGTCTGCACAGTCAAAATCTATTGGTACTTTAAATGAATTATCAAAATCTCTTGGAAAAGATAAAGATACTTGGTATAGTGTAGGTACTTATTATAACCTTCCTGTTTATAATTCAATTAATCATTTATATTATAAATTTGAACAACAAAACAACCCTAGGGGAATTGCTCCACAACCACAATTTAGTTTTAATCAAGATCCTTGGCCTAGAGATTCATCTGGGTCATTTTTAAATAAAATACATAATAGTTTAAGAGTTATTAACATTCCCCGAAAATTTTTCGGAGAAGAAATAAAACCTGGGTCTGTACGACTAATTGATAATTCTTTGACAGATGAAACTCTTACTTTAGTAGATGATGAAAGAGGACATTTATATGATACTGTTTATTCATCTAGTTTTGCAAGAAGGTCTTCATCATTATCGGGATCTAATGTAGTGGTAGGTGATGCGATAGGAAATATATTTTATGATCAAGGTCTACTTGTAATTACTGATACGGGGTCAAAATATGGTAATGTGGCAAAATTGGAAGGTACAGATGGTTTTGAATTAAAATTACAGGGAACTAAAACAATCAGAGAATATGAATTTTTATGTAATATACAAGAACATGAATATAATGGGACCGATAATATAAGTGCAACTCCAGGTAGAAGTGGCTCACAATTACTTGGAAGCGATTTAACTGGATATTTTATGGAAGGAATTCATAATACTGTAACAGGATCAGTTTATAATGAAATTGGAACTCAAGAAGAATATGATACGAGCTCAGTATATAGACCATCTGGAGTATATTCAAATTTTGTAACACATTCAGCTTTTAATCCATATATAACAAGTATTGGGTTATATAATGATAACAAAGAACTCTTAGCAGTCGCTAAACTCGCAAGACCAATCAAAAAACCAAAAGAATACGATATATCATTTACTATTAGATTTGACAATTAAAATACTAATATATATTATATTTATTATCTAATAAAGTCTATACCTTTTTAATCTAAAAGGTCATAAAACAAACATATACTTATAACGAATTGGAGATTTGCCTTGAATTACATTGCTAAATTTTTAATGGGGTTAATAATGATGCTGAGTTTCGCAGAAGCTCAAACACCAATTATTAGACTTATACAATCAAGAGAATACAATACACCTAAATTTTGGTGGAGAGCTCAAGAAAATTTTAAGTTGAGAGGATACTTGGCCGATGACACTACTGGATTGGCTAATCCGACCAATGGTAGTTATAAGAGTAAAACAAGAGGTGTAGCTTATAAGAATAATAACTTTGATGCCTGGAGAGATTCTGTAATGACTATCGCTGTTACACTTGATGACAACGATGCATCTGTAACGGCTTTTAGATTGGATTTAGTATTTGATAATGATTTAATAGATTGGACTCATGATTCAACACGCGTGGAGAAAGGTGCATACATCAATGGTTGGACTGAGGGAGATAGTTCAGCTGGTGCACATTATTCATATGAAGTAGTTCGTTATGCTAATGTGGGATATACAGATTCTTTAGCAGCTGGTGGAACACAAGATACTTCAAAATCTATTACATCTAATGATTATGATTGGTTAAGAATCACAATGGTATCACATAATGGTAATGTTAAAACATTTGGTGCTGGCGATTCTGTACAAACAGAATTATTAAAATTACATTTTAAAATAGATGATGTGGCGGATAATTTTTCCGCCAAATCATTTAGAGTAGCAACGAAGTATTTATCTGGAACAGGATATTATACTTATGTAACAAATGGAAATTATTTAACAACTTATCAAGTTTATATAGATGGTAATACGGGACAAGATGGAGTTGGTATAGGTGGTGCTCGTGGTGATATTACATTACATCCAAAACTTGTAGATGTTGAGGGTTACTTTAGATATGTTCAAGGTAAAAATAGAGCAGTTGGAGCTGCATTTACTACAGCAACAGATAACACGTATCCATATTGGAAAATAAAATTTGAATTAGACCAAAGTAATCCACATTCTTATTCTAATTGGTATAACATAGAATCAATTTCAGATGCTGGATTAACAACAGAGAATAATACTACTGATGATGTAATTGGTAATTTTCAACCAGGAGCTCCTGGATATTTTTATGATAAAAAATCAACAAGAGCAGACCAAGTAGTTCCAGCAGAGGGATTTCTTGGTATAAGTTATTATGATTCAACCTATACAGATTCTAATGGATATTATAATATTCAATTACCAAGAAATAATGGATACCGAATGTCATTTTGGCCACCTGACTCAAGTGATAATATAGAGAATCATTCACAACTTGAATTAGATAGGGAACAAATTACAAATGTAACCGATGCTATAATGTCATTTAATTTCCAATC
>CEQE01031308.1_pt1 | contig 12938 bp, 15 predicted proteins | sample 356201 | NCBI WGS metagenome assembly CEQE01 (sample SAMEA2619970, study PRJEB7988) | marine metagenome | biome: marine biome (ENVO:00000447); feature: mesopelagic zone (ENVO:00000213) & marine oxygen minimum zone (ENVO:01000065); material: "saline water (ENVO:00002010), including plankton...
AATGCTATCAATCTTGACGCAGATTGGTTCTACAGAAAGGGAGCTAACGTGTTCTACTGGCTTGTCAAGCGACTGGCGCCCTTGACCGCTTTTATTGTCATCCCCTTGCTCGGTTACGCTATCATTTCTGTGATCGTGGGGATTTACTAAAATTATATGCCCCGCAACTTGCGGGGAAATTTATTTGGAGAAGTTTTTTCATGGCAGCTAAGATCGAAGAATCACAAAATAAAAGAAAAAAGGGGCTTCCGGTGCCGGCCAGGGCGGCCATCGCTTGGATCGGAATCTATGCTTTTCTAAAAATTGTCTTCGGCTGGTACCTCCAAATGCCGCTGCCGGCAAGTGTCATGTACATGTATATGTTTACTGCGACAGTCGGGGTGCTGTTGTCTGTTTCAATCTATGAACACACATTGGAAGGGTTTCTGGTTCCTATCCTCTGGTTTCTTCGCGGTGACGCCGATCAGTCGAGACCGTGGGTAGTGGCTCGATGGGCGTTTCTGGTCTTCATTCCTCTTTATGTTGCCTATGGGGTCTACCAGGGGGCAATGCCTAAATTTGCGCCTCCAATTTCCATGCGTGTAATTCATCCGGCACCACCACCTGAAGTGGCCTCGTTCTATAATTCATTGCGGGATGATGAGGCGAACCTCCCGCAGAACATCAAGGCAGGGGCGCGTATATATTATGAAAACTGTCATTACTGCCATGGCGATAAATGGCATGGGAAAGGACATTTTGCCCATGTCTTTAATCCCGCTCCCGCGACTTTTGATGAAACAACTATTGGTATGTTGCAGGAATCCTTTGTTTTCTGGAGGGCTTCCACCGGAGGTCCTGGTTTGCCTCCTGAGGCAACACCATGGGATTCAGCAATGCCTATATGGAAAAATATGCTGACTGATGAAGAGATATGGCAGGTAATCCTTTATCTTTATGATGCAACTGGAAACAAACCACGGACCTGGGAATAATTGTTATGATTTTAGATTTGTGATTGATTACCAGTAAGAATAATTTTTTTTGGGATGTTATGCTACAAAACGCAAGTTTAACAAAAAAATGGTTTCATATTGTGATCTCTGCCCTATTCATCTTTCTTTTTATGAGCGGAAAAGTACTGGCCCAGGAGGAAAAGAAAGAAGCCATGGTTGCTGAAAGCCCGGAAATTATTGAAAAAGGAAAGAAAGTTTATGAAAAGAATTGCATCAATTGCCATGGGGAAAAAGGCGATGCAGTAGCTCCGGCAACCGATAGATTATATCCGGAACCCAGGAATTTTACTTTAGGAATATTCAAGATAAAAACTACTGCCAGGGACGAGCTTGCCACAGATCAAGACATATACAATGTAATTACCAGAGGGATGCCCGGCACTGCTATGCCGGCATGGCCTGAACTTGCTAATGATATAAGATGGGGACTGGTCTATTATATTAAATCTTTTTCAGAAAGGTTTAAGCAAGGTAAGGCTCCGGCACCAATTAAAGTGGGATCGCCTATTCCTTCATCTGCAGAAAGTATTCAAAAGGGACAGGAATTATTTGCTGAGGTGCAATGCAATTCCTGCCATGGAGATGCTGGAAGAGGTAATGGGGATCTTGCTCTGGATCTTGAGACAGATTGGGAGACTCCCATTTTTCCAAGGGATCTTACAAAAAGATGGATTTTCCGAAGAGGTAGCGCTCCACAGGATATCTATCGTACGATAAGAATAGGTGTTGAGGGAACGCCAATGCCTTCTTTTGCCGAAGACTTGGATGAGGAAAAAACCTGGCATCTGGTCAATTATGTACTTTCTCTTTCCCCTGCGGAAAAACCAAAAACTCTGGCTTCCTATCAAGTAAAACTCATAGAAGGTGAATTACCGGAAACCCCTGATGATGAAAAATGGAATGATGTAGCTCTAAGTGAATATTCGATGGCGGGACAGATCATTGTCGACCCACGCATGTTTACTCCAAAAATTGATGACGTGCAATTGAAAGCCATTTACAACCAGGATGAGATTGCTTTTTTACTGATGTGGCATGATCCATCAGAAATGACAAATGAAGACTCCTTTACAGATTCTATCGCTTTGCAGCTCGCGCAAAATCCGGGTGGGCAAAAACCTTATTTCCTTAATGGAGATCCTGATAACCCTGTATATTTATTGAAATGGAGCGCTGACAATGAGAAAGGAATTACAGAAATGAATGCAACAGGAATGAAGAGGATGGTAAAGCAGGAGGAGGGAAAGCAAAATGCGAAGGGCTCTGTCATATATGATAATGGAGAATACAGGCTGCTGATTAAACGCTCATTGACAACAGAGGATAAAAAGGATACTCAATTTGTTGCGGGACAATTTATCCCTATAGCCTTCTCTGCCTGGGAGGGTAGCAATGAGGAGACCGGGACAAAGCGGTCAATATCTGCCAATTATTTGTTGGTTCTTGAGGCCCAAATCCCTAAGACAGTCTACTATTATCCTATTCTGGCCATCTTTGCTGTTGTTGGGATTGAGTTTATTCTTATTGGTTGGATTAGAAAAATGAAAAATGAGGCAAGTTCATGAAAATGAATAAGATTATTTTGATGGGAATATCATCTATATTTTTATTAATGTTTGCTGCTGGCTGTGCTTTGCTTGAAGATGAAAACGTTGGGGAAGGACGCAAGCTTTTTGGATATTATTGCTCTTCCTGTCACGGAGAAAAAGGTATGGGAGACGGCTTTAACGCGGTTAACCTGGACCCTACACCAAGAGACCTGACGGATAGCAAGGAAGTCTACCTGGGAAAACAGAAGAATGAAGACCTCTTTAAAGTTATAACTTTGGGAGGTGGGGCCATTGAAAAATCAACCCGAATGCCCCTCTATAAGTATACTCTCTCTGAAAAAGAAATTTGGCAGGTCATTGCCTTTATGAGAACGTTTCATTCACATGATACCGGAGATATTGATTTTACAAAGGAGATGAAAATAAAACCGGAGAGAATAGAGGGCAAGAGCAAGAAACTTGGCTCAGAGAAGTTTAAAAAGAAAAATAAGAGGGCCATGTTAATGGGAAAAAAATCATATAAAAAAATCGGTTGCTCGGCTTGTCACAAAATCGGCGAAAAAGGGGGAACCGTCGGCCCGGATTTAACACATATAGGCAATAGACTTAACGCCGTCTGGATGTATAAGTTTTTCTTAAACCCTCAGCGTATGATCAAACATGTCAAAATGCCCAATTACGGGCTCAAAGATAAAATTGCATTTAATATAGCTTACTATCTGACGTCATTAAAATAAAAACTTAAAAGAAGGGAGTATTTATGAAAAAAATCAGGATGTTTTTGTTATTTATTTTTGTCCCTTTTGTTTGTTTGGCGTTAACTGTTTTAACCGCGGATGCTGCCAAAAAGAAAAAAAAGATACCCAAAAGCCCTAAATTTGTGGGTGCTGCTAAATGTGATGGGAGTTGTCATGATCCATGGTATCAGGCATGGTTGGAGACAGGTCATGGACAATCATACAACCTTCTGAAACCAGGGAAAAGGGACAAGGCCAAGAAGAAGGCAGAGGCTTTAATTAAGGAGAAGTTAGTGAAATTTGGGGGTAGGGACCAGGCCTATGTAGACGGACTGGATGTAATTAAAGCCGATTTTACTAAAGAGCCTTTATGCTTGAGGTGTCATACTACAGGTTTTGGACAGAGTGGTGGCTTTAGGTTTAAGGACACAAAGACTAAAAAAGGGAAAGTAAAGAAGAAGACTACCATAGACCCTGAAGAACCCAGTCTTGAACAAGTAGGTTGTGAGATGTGTCACAGCGTAAGAGGAGGATCTCAGTTTAGGGTGCTGATGAAAAATACAGAAGGCGACTTTACCTCTGCGCAGGCAGAGAAACTCAATAAAAGGTATGATAATAATACGGGAAATGTCTGCAAAAGATGTCACGAACATCAAAATACACCTTTTCAGTCATCTCTCGATCATAAGTATAAATTCAACTTTGAAGAAAGAAAAAAGAAAGTTCACGACTTCCAAAAGTATAAAACCGAAGACAACAGGGATCAAGTGATAGAGAAGAGAAAAGACAGGTTAACAAAAGACCCTGGAGTAACTTATACAAAGAACCTTGTAATAGAAGAATGGGTAATAAAAGATGCTGAGAATGGCAAGATAGGTTGGAAAGCTAAGCCTCTCACAGGTACAAGCAAGAAAGGTTATACATTACACTTCCAGGATGGAAGCAAATTGAACCTGAATGATATAAAGGCGGATATCAACTAGCTTCAAAAAATCCTTTGTCGAATTGGATTTCATTTTTTTTTATTTTGTCAGGGTAAACAGGATTGATTGGGCTTCGACATGCTTAGCCCGACAATTATCGTGATGGAGAGCCTTCGGCGTGAGCTCAGTAGAAGGCTTGCCCAATCATAACTTGTTAATCCAGCTAATCCTGTTTAAAAAAGTTCCGCCGAAGTCGGTTAATTTCAAACAAAAGCTCTCGTTTACGATTTTCAATGTGCTTGACAAGACAATTTTGTGAAAATTAAAGTTTTATATTTCGCGTCAATTAAAGATAGATTGGGTAAAGATGAAGAAGAGTTTGAGTTGGAAGATGATGTGACTCTAAAGTCTTTACTTAATCGTTTAAAATCAGAAAATAATATCCTGGCAAAATTTTTGGAAGCGCATTCTTTTCTATTTGCTGTGAACGAGGAAATTGCTAATCAGGATACTATCTTAAAACCAAATGATGAAATTGCTATCCTCCCTCCCTTATCTGGTGGATAGGAATAGTCAGTTATTCATTAGATAAGTGTCATTAGCTAAAATAGACAATAAACAACTTATGACTAATAACTAATGACCAATGATTATTTATTTTTCCCCCACGAATCGAAAAGCTATGAGTGCAGTAGCGGGATGCTCTGTGCGGTATCCTGTAAAAACTTGTAGTTTCTCTAAAATTTCAAAAGCTATAATCCTTTCTTTTCTCTTATCAACATTTCTGCTTTTTATACCAAACAGATTAGATGCCGTAGAGAATCCTTATAAAAATCATTATCCATTTAAAACAGCAATTATTTATTATAATGTAACCGGTTATGAAAATGGGAAAGAGACATTGTATGTAAATTCTAATTATCAAGCGCTTTATATTGATACGCAATATGCATACCTCGGTAAAATGAAACCTAAAAAGGTTTTAATTTTAACCACTCCGGAATTTATTTATAATATTGATCTTATAAAAAAATCGGGTACTAAACTTAGAAATCTTAGAACGGACTTAATGAAAAAGTTTGATCGTTTATCTGAAAAGGAAAAAATTATTGTAAAAAATAATGTAAAGGAACTTGGTGTGGCAGTCATCGGAAATATCCATGGGAAAAGAGCGCCTTTATATGAGAAAATAGTGGGGATTAATTGTGATCTCATTGAAATATTTGGAGTTAGGTCGCTCATGTGGCCCGGAGTAAACATTCCGTTAAAACGAAGTAGAATATCTGAATATAGTGATAAAAGTGTCGTGACTGCTGTAAAAATTGATAAAAATGTTTCTGTTACATCAGATAAGTTTGAACTCCCGGAAGGTGTGCAGATTTCTTTTGATAAATATGAAAATGAGAAATTGGAAAATAAAATTATGACCCAGTTCCATTCTATGCGCATTTCTAATGCGGTGAAAATTGCAAGGGAAGAGATAGCGAGGATGGTTCTAATGAAAAAAATAGGATTGATGGATGTAGATGCCGTTATTCCGGAAGAAGAAAACGACAGCATTTTTGCCGATCAGGATGTTTTGAATAGCAGCTATGAAATTTTTATAATTCAAAATGATGATGAACTGCAGGATGATGGAGGGGGTTACGAGTTTGATTAGTATTTTTAGCGCAATTTACGTTAAAATAATTAGCTTGACAGAAAGTGGTATTAGTATTGTAAAATATAATAGTTATTGAACTGCTGATTATTATAAAGGAGAAAATTGTGTTTGAGAAAAATATTCCGGAAGAAGAGTTAGAAAAACTTTCAAGAGCGATTGCAGAAGCAATTTTTAATTCAAAAAATGTAAAAAAAATAATTGAAAAAATTCGAGAAAAAGAGTTGATCTTGCCTCATACCCTGATGGTCATGGTTTTAAAGTTAGAAACCCTGTCAAATATTGCAGATGGCGATCGAGATAATTTAGATATTATTAAAGAGTATCGGAAGAAGAAAAAGAAGGACAAAAGACAGTTTATTGATGGGAAAGAATTAGATACTAATGAAATAGCTTTTCAAGAATTTTTAATTAAAAAATTTGACGATAAAAAATGGCTTAAAAAAAACGGTTTGATCTTTTAAAAAAACCGTTATCCCCGAAAATTTCCTCCAAATAAACAGTGGTTAACTTTCAGCATCAAAGTTTTTTCGCTGACGCTGGTAGTTAACCGTAAAGGCGCTTTCCAAAGTTTGGTCCGCTAAAATCCGTGAGCAGAACAATATGATTTGTATTATTGGAGCAATTAAGGAAGAAGTTTCTGGAATCAAACAACATATCACTATTAGGGAAAAAAAACATATTGGTACTGCTACTTTTTATAAAGGACTAATCAAAAGCAAGGAGATACTTATTGTTCGTTCAGGAGTTGGTCAGTCTCCGGCGCAAAGGGCAGCTTCTGACGCGGCAAAAAGGTTCAAATTAAAATCAATTATTTCAATAGGTTTTGCGGGAGGGGTGGTTCCTGAATTAATAATATCGGATTTAATATTGCCCGAGAAAATTTATTGTTGTGAAGATGAAGAATCCCTTTTTCGTTTTAAAAAGGTCTCCCTTTCTCTGGTTGCTAATCTTAGTGATTATAGAGATAGAATAAAAAAAATATTATCTGAAAATGGAACAAAATTTAAAACAGGAAATATTATTTCCGTCAATAGAGTCGCTGATTCGGTAAAATTTAAAGAATGGCTGGGCAAAAATTACCCTGTATCAGGGGTGGAGATGGAAACCGCGTCCATTGCTAAAATTGCGGCGCGGAATGATATACCATTTTTTTCACTCAGGGCTGTTTCTGATGAAGTATCTCATGCAATTTTTCAGACAGACAAGCTTATCAATAAAAAAGGAAAGATAAACCGATTAGCGGCAGGTTACTATGTATTAACAAACCCTTTTCTTATCCCACGTGTAATAGAATTAAAAAAAAACACCTCTAAAGCCGCAAAAACATTAACTGAAGCAGTATTAAAAATAATTAACAACAATGACATTTAATGAAAGTGCTACATTTTAGAATCTAAAAAATACGAATAGTTATGGAGTTTTGAAATTCCGGATCAAGTTCGGAATGACACTTTTCGGACAGCCTGAATAAGGGCGTTGTGATCATAAAAAAAATTGAGTTTAAAGAGGTGTTCTGAAAATATTTTTTTGAAGTTTTACTGCCAGCAATTAATGATAAAAAATGGAAGCTTGTAAAATCAGGATTTTGATGCTTCAACATACTTCATACGCAAGTCGTATAAGACATTGTCTAAAAGTTTTTCTTCATCTGAGTCCAGATTGCCTTTTGTTTTCTCTTTTAGCATTTCTATGATATCGATGGATTGCTTGGCAAGCGGTAGATTTTTTTCAGTTTTCCCTGTCTCCGGGTTGGGAATTTCTCCGATGTGAAACATAGCTGAACCGCTCAGGGAGAGGATAAAAGTGACCAAATTAATTTCAGGGAGTGGCGCTTTATCCTGTTTTTCTTCTTTTTCTGTTTTCTCAGCAGTTTGATTTTCTGATTGTTGATTTCCAAATATTTTTTCTTTTAAAGATTTCTTTTCTTTTGGTTCATCTTTTTTAACTTCTGGCTCGGGAGATGCCTTTGTTTCATCTTTTGTCTTTGCTGGTTCGTCATCGTTAAATGATATTCTCCGGTCGGTAACCTTAAAATTTGTCTCTTTTTTATTTTCTTTTTCAGTCATAATTAAGTCTCCAACATAAATTTTTTTTTATTTATTCCGCATCATCAATAACAAACAGCCTAACTGAAAAGCCCAGGATTATAATAATAAGACCCATAATTAAAGCCATGTATCCTTTTCCTTCAATAAAGGCCATATACCCCTTTCCTAATACAGGCCATTGCCTGATCAGACCAACAATAAAGGAAATAGCTCCAATTCCAAGCATTGCATACTTAATTATTTTGATTCCTTTTTCTTCATCAAAACGTGTTTTCTCTTGTTGGGAAATATCAATTTTATCATTTTCTGTCATAGCATTATTCTTTCAATAAAAAACTACAATCTAATTGCAGACTATATTATATCTGAAAATAATATTATAATAAAGATCCTAGCGTAATCATCTTAGCGGTAAAAGTGTTAATTCTATTTGATTTCCATTTTTAATTTATAATATTTCTCATTAAAGTTGTCAAGTTTATGATTAAAAGCCTGAATCATGTTTCTGTGCTAACGAATATTCCTTTTGAGATTGATGAAAAGAGGGTATTAAGAGAATTGCGAATACCGGTAAAAAAAAACCTGAAAGATCTGGATGAAAAAAAGCTTGGAAAGGAATTGAAAAACGTTATTGAAATAGCGTATGGGCTAGTCCACGGGAAAGCCTGCTACAATACGTTTCAAATAAAAAACGTATTTGAAAGTAAAGTTATCCTGGACAAAAGCGAAAACTTGGTTAACAGCAAAAAGATGGCAGAAATATTAAAAGATTGTGAATATTGTTCACTTTTTGTGTCGACCATCGGACCTGAATTAGAAAACCATGCGGCTCAAATGGCAGAGGATGATCAGTCAGGTGCGTTTTACCTGGAACATGTTGGAAACTGGATGGCGGAATATATGGCTGAGGCTGTTAATAAAAGAATTTCTCAAGGCATTTTAAAAGCCGGTTTTATTTCCAAAAAGAGATATAGCGCCGGTTACGGAGATTGGCATGTTGAAGCACAAAAAGAGATATTAGAACTAACCGAGGCAAGACGGATAGGTGTTTCCATATCGGAATCTTATTTGATGATTCCCCGCAAATCTGTTTCAGCTCTAATAGGGTGGGGAAGAAAAAAATAAAAAAACAGGATTATTTATTTGAACTCGCTGTCAAGAATATTTTTAATAGCGTCTTCCTCATCAAATGTTATGCCCTCTTCTTTTATCTCTTTTTTCATTTTTTTTAATGTGCCTGAATGCATGTTAACTCGGTTGTTTAGCAGTCTAATAGCCCGGTTCAATCTACTGATTATAAAAATAATAGCAAGAATAGAAAAAACCAGCATTACAAAAACCAAGTCTGCCTGCATTTTATTCTCCCTTTTATTTAAGATTAGATGATAGCAAAATTGAAAGTGTGTATCAAGCTGTTAGAAATTCAGTAGTGTCCTAATTTAAATTGTTCTGGCAACCAGATATGTGCCAGGCACTTTGGGTGAGCCTGACGCATACTTTCAAACAAATTATTCTTACGCAACGAACCGTCAAATAACTATGATGAAGATTGCGAAACATAAAAAACGAAAAAAATATGGACAACATTTTTTGAAGGATGAACGGATTGCAGAAAAAATTGTTTCATTTGCGGACATCAGGCGTAATGAGATTGTGCTGGAAATTGGCCCGGGTAAAGGTATTTTAACCTCTATACTTATAAAATATGCCAGAAAAGTTATTGCAATAGAAATTGATTATGATTTAGTTCGTCATTTAGAAAAACGGTTTTCTAGAAAAGCTATTAATCTTAACTTGATTCATGAAGATTTTTTAAAATATGACCTCTCAATTTTTTCTGAAAAAATCAAAGTAATCGGTAATCTGCCTTATAGTATAGGGACAAGAATTATTATGCATTTAATAAACTATCGGGAAAAGTTTTCTGAAATGGTCTTTATGTTACAAAAAGAAGTAGCTGAAAGATTAGTTGCCTCACCCGGAACAAAAGATTATGGTTCTCTGTCCATATTTATCCAATTATCTTTTAGCGTAGAAATTCTTATGAATATTCCTCCGAAATCATTTTCTCCACCCCCAAAGGTATTTTCTACTTTAGTTAAAATTAAACCAAAAAAGCAATTGTTTCAACAGTCCGATGATCCCGAATTATTTTATAAGATTGTGAAAATAGCTTTTTCGCATAGGAGAAAAAAGTTAAGGAATAACTTAAAAGCGCTTCCACTTTTAGATCATGATTTTAAAAAGGTTAGTTTGGAAACCGGCATTAATTTTGATATGCGAGGAGAGATGTTAAGCATTAAAGAATATTTGAGGCTGACTCGGAGTATCGGCAAAATTATAGAAAAAACCCATGTAAATAATTGAAATTATTAGGGATGCGACCATAAAAAATGCCGGCATGATAGGTATGCTGGCATTTATAAAAAATATATTTTTTATTATTATAAAGAACTTTTGAGACTTGGTGCCGGTTTAAACCCTACTGTTTTGCTCGCTTTTATTTTAATTTTCGCACCGGTTTGTGGATTTCTTCCCATGCGTGCTTTTCTTTTTTTAACTGTAAAAGTACCAAAGTCAGGATAGGAAAATCTTCTATTTTTTCTTACTGCTTTGCTGACATTTTCAAAAGTAGAATCTATAAGTTCTCCAACTAATTTTTTACTAAGTTCAGAACCGCTATTCGAATGAACCGCATTGATTAAATCAGATTTTGTCAAATTATCGCCTCCTTTCTTATATGATTATTAACATTATTTAAATAATTGAAATTTAAGGTTAGCCCTTTATTGATGCTGATGTCAAGGGTTATTTTAGCTTTAACGAAAAAAAGTGGCAGAATTTTAATTTTTATTATTATGGTCGTTTGAGGCAATTTTAAGGGTCTCTTGAACAATTTTATCGGCTCCGTTTGAAAGTAATTTTTCCGCTATATCAAGCCCCAACTGTTCTGCTTTGTTCAAAGAAGCGATGTCAAATTCTTTAATAAATCGTTTGCCATCAATACTTGAAACCATAGCTGTTAATTTAATGTTTTTTTCACTTACTTCTCCAAAAGCTGCGATCGGAATCTGGCACCCTCCTTGCAATTTTTTGAGGAGAACCCTTTCAGCTGTTAAAGCTGTGTGCGTTTTTTGATGGTCAAAACTATTTATATGATGCAAAATTTTCTTATCGTTCGTCCTTATTTCTAATCCAAGGGCTCCCTGGCCAATTGCTGGGAGGCAAATTTCTGTATCAATATATTCGGAAATTTTGTCTTCCCATTGTAATCTTTTCACGCCTGCCGCTGCCAGCACAATAGCATCTAAGCTATTGTTTTTTAATTTATTAATCCTGGTCCCCACGTTGCCACGGAGAGGAGCAATCTCAAGATCAGGGCGAAATCTCAATAATTGGGCCTGCCGCCTAAGGCTGGAAGTCCCGACCCGGGCTCCCTGTGGAAGATCCCTTAAGGCAATATTTCCCTTTGAAATTAAAACATCCCTGGGATCTTCTCTTTCAGTTATTACATCTATTGATAGTCCTTCCGGCAATATTGCAGGAACATCTTTCATGCTGTGAACTGCAATGTCGACCCTATGGTCCAATAGTGCTTCTTCTATTTCTTTAGTGAATAAACCTTTACCGCCAACTGTGGAGAGAGGAACATCAAGAAACCTGTCACCAGAAGTGGTTATTTTTACTATAGTAACAGTGAGTTCCGGATACTTTTTTAACAATGAATCCCTCACCCAGTTTGCTTGCCATAACGCGAGAGCGCTTCCACGGGAGCCGATTTTGATTTCTTTCTTCATTTATTCACTTATCCAGATGAAAAAGATGACGTACTACTTCAATATACCAATGGCCGTGTTTTTCTTTTGTCTGTTCACGAAGTTTAACCGTGGGCTTATGAAGAATTTTATTAATAATACTGGAGGTCATGTTTTCTATTGTGGTTCTTTCCGTTTCGGTGAGGTCTTTTAATTTGAAAAAGGTTTTTTCCAATTCCGCTATACGTATTTTTTCCGCCTGTTCTCTAATGGAACTGATTGTGGGAGCAACTTTTAAGGATTTTAGCCACTCGGAAAACAGGACAACCTCGTCTTTGATAAGCGCTCTCGCTTTTTCTGCCTCTTTTCCCCTATCCAATTTATTGGAATCAACTATTTTCTGCAAGTCGTCTATATTGTAGAGATATGTATTTTCTATATCATTCACTTCTGGTTCTACATCCCTTGGGACAGCAATATCGATAAAGAACATCGGCTTGTTTTTTCTTTTATGAATTACTTTTTCCACTACATCTTTCCTGATAATGGAATTGGGAGCGCTTGTAGATGAAATTACAATATCGGTTCTGATCAATTCATCGGCAAAATTTTCAAATCTGATGGCGCTTCCTTTTAAGCTACGTGCAAGTTCAACAGCCCGTTCGAAATTTCTACTGGAAACCAGAATTGAGTTTACGCCTGAAGCAAGGAGGTGTCGTGCGGCCAATTCGGACATTTCACCGGCTCCAATCAGCAATACAACTTTGTCTTTTAGATCATCAAAGATTTTCTTTGCCAGCTCAACAGCAGCATAACTAATGGAAACAGTCTTTTCAGCTATAGCGGTTTCGGAGCGGACTTTTTTTGCTACTGAAAAGGATCTCTCAAACAGTTGGCTTAAAATTATGCCGGTTGCTTTCTGATCTTTAGCTGCCACATAGGCGTCCTTTACTTGTCCCAATATTTGGGGTTCTCCCACGATCATAGAATCCAGGCTGGAAGAAACACTAAAGAGATGCTCAATCGTTTCTTGGTTTATGTAGGTATAAAAATGCTGATCCAGCTCTTGCATAGGTATTTCATGATAATCGGCAAAAAATTTTTTCAGAGATGTTATACCGTTTTCAATGTCTTCTACCTTTGCGTATATTTCAACTCGATTACACGTGGACAAAATGATATTTTCTGAAATCAGGGGATGCCGATCAAGGTTCTTTAGGGATTCATTCAGTTTTCTCACTGAAAAGGCTAACTTTTCACGTATTTC
>CEQE01014951.1_pt1 | contig 12923 bp, 11 predicted proteins | sample 356201 | NCBI WGS metagenome assembly CEQE01 (sample SAMEA2619970, study PRJEB7988) | marine metagenome | biome: marine biome (ENVO:00000447); feature: mesopelagic zone (ENVO:00000213) & marine oxygen minimum zone (ENVO:01000065); material: "saline water (ENVO:00002010), including plankton...
CGCAGGCGCCGTCGGCAAAGGTCCGGCCAGATTAACGGACACACCGTGATAACTGCCAAAGGCCTCATCCGGGCTCGAGTTGTAGGCGAGTCGGGTCCAGTGCACCAGGTGCTGCGGGCCGATGTTTTCCCCAATCGAACTGCGGCCGAAATACCCCGTGCCCACCGTGAAGGTGGGAGCGAGTGCCGTCGAAAAACCCGCTGCACCCTGGGTACAGGGTGCGTTTACCACCACACGATACGCTTCCACGGCACCGGCAAAAGCCATGGCCGCAGATTCATCGGTGGTGTGGATAGCGGCCGAGTGGCCTGCACCGGCGATCCGTAACACCGCCCGTGCCTGTGAGATTGCCTGACTGCGGCTTCGCACCACATGATAGGCCAGCACAGGGCATAATTTTTCACGTGACAGTGGCTCTTCCACCCCGATCTGCGTAATGGGAGCAATCAGAACCTTCACGTTTTCAGGCACCCGGATTCCACATTCTTTTGCAATCCACACGGCATCCCGGCCAATGGTCTCGACATTAAAGCCTCTCTCATGAAAGAGATAGCGCCGCAGTCGATCAACGTCATCAGCATCACAGATGTAGGCCCCGTTCTGCCTCAGCGCCTGACACAGACGTTTGTCGATGGACTCAAGAGCAATGAGCACACTTTCATTTGTGCATAGCGCCGAGTTATCGAACGACTTTGATTCGATGATCCGTGTGGCTGCCTTATCAATATCAGCCGTGTCATCAACAAACGCCGGCGCATTGCCGGGGCCAACCCCGATAGCCGGGTTGGAAGACGAATAGGCTGAGCGAACCATCGCGCTACCGCCGGTGGCGAGCGTTACCGATGTTTTCTCCGAACGCATGAACTCCTCAACGAGCGGGATCGTGGGATGCTCAATAATCTGGACTACGCCATCTGGTGCACCTGCCTCTTGCGCCGCTTTGGACAGAAGTTGTGCCGCATCAACACTGCACTCGCGTGCCGCCGGGTGCGGACTGATCACAATCGCATTGCGCGTCATCAATCCGATCAGGATTTTGTAATTGATGGTGGCAATCGGGTTCGTGGAGGGCGCCAATGCCAGGATGACGCCGGCAGGACGGGGAATCTCAACCATCTTGCGGGCTTCATCCACGCGTGGATTAACGAAGTCCTGGTCACGGTAGAAATCCACCAGAGGATGAGCAGTCAACTCGTTCTTGATTTTCTTGTGTGCCGCGACACCAAACCCGGTTTCCTCTACAGCCCAATCAGCGTAGCGACCTGCAGTTTCGTGCGCCGCTTTTGCGACCGCATCGACAATGGACATCGTCAGCGTATGGTCAAAACGCCGAAACACTTCGGCAGCCCAGCGTGCCCGTTCCAGCACAATGTCGGCCTGGCCGGCGAGTGCCGCCGGCGTATCAGCAATATCTACCAGTGTTCTGACTTGCGGTTCCATAATCATGCACTTTTGCGGTAGCTATGACGGGATGAGCCCATTACTTCATCGCGGGCAAGACCTACCCCGATCTCGACCCGACGCAGGACCTCTTCACAGTCGGCCTGCGTCATCAGCAATCCGGGTTTGAACTGCAGCACCCGTGGATCCAGAGTAGAGAAAATCGCCCATACGCCGTTGTCGTAGAGATGTTTCATGACCGGCTTGGCGCCCTGCTCATGATTGAACTCAAGCCCCATCACGACGCCATGCTGTCGTATGCCGGCAAAGAAATCCGGGTAAGCCGCCATAATCTGCTCGAGCCCGGCACGCATATAGTCGGAGACATATTTCACCATGGTGCGCACCTCAGGCCGTTGCACCATCTCGAGAACCTTCATCGCGACAATACAGCCCAGTTCGGCACCACCGCCCGTGGAAATGTGGCCGAAACCGTCTTCCTTGAGCCAACCCCCACACCGCTCACTGATCAGCACACAGGCAATCGGGTAGATACCGCCCCCGATGCCCTTGCCGGTCACCATAATGTCAGGTTCTATGCCGTATTTGGTGCATCCCCACATCTCACCGCACCGCATCAGGCCGGTCTGCACCTCATCTGCGATATACAGCGCGTCATAGCGCTCGCAGAGCTGCTTCACCCCCGGAAGGTAACCTTCCATAGGCATCGGAAATCCGTACGTCGCCGGGATGGTCTCCATGATGACTGCGGCGACATCCCGGCCCCGAAGGGCGTCTTCCATTGCATTGAGATCATTGAACGGAACCTGGGCAAACTCTCCCTCGGTGTCTTCGGAAAGGAATAACTTTGAAAAGCGGTCATCTCCGGTTTTGACCGCCAGTCCCGTATGGCCGTGATAGGCCTTGATGATCGAGACGATCTTGCGCTTTTGAGTTGCGTGGCGCGCAGTTTTCAATGCGATATCGATCGCTTCGCCGCCACCTGAGCCATACGCTGTGTAGCGCATATCCGGTGATGGTGCGCAGGCAGCAAGGGCCTCTGCCAGGGCGGTCCGGGCCAGCGCCGGGAAATGATGGTTCCCCATATCAAAGCGCTCGCTGCCGGCTTTCAGGGCCTGAACAAGTTCTGGATTTCGGTGACCGAGATTGTAAGTACCGCCGTTAAGGTGCAGATCAATCAGGCGGTGGCCATCCATATCGTAAAGGTAATACCCTTCACGTCGATCGATCACCAGATCGATCCCCATGTCCTGCCAGTCCTGGGTTTTGCCAGGATTCCAGAAGGCTCGGGATCGGTCGAGAAAGTCTAGTTTTGCTTCGCTCATGGAACGCTCTCACCGCGGTTAGGTGCCGACTCCTATATACAGAGTGACATGCGGCCAGAACGTCGACTTGACACTATCTCCCGGAAATTGACATATGCAGCGAGCGCAAAAAATTAATGCTCAAGAACAGCTTGTTGAACAGAAAATGACATCGAGGTTACCGCGTTATCTGCTATCTCAGGCTAACGCTGTCAGGTAGTTACGGCCAAGCTCCTCGCTGACAGGAGCAAAAGTCGGGGCCAGTTCCTGGGCAATATCGACCTCGCTGTGCGAGCCGATCCAGGCGAGCAAGGCAAGGCGTCTCATCATGACGAAAGTGGGAATCTCGTTTTCATCTTCCTGGGACAGCGGCCGTACGGACCGGTAACCCCGAACCCAGGCGTCTTTAAGCCCTGGTATCCGGGGGTCATCCTCCATAAAACTGATCCCGGCGGCAAAGTCATACATCAGCCAACCCAGACCGCAATCGTCAAAGTCAATCAGCCTCGTCTCACCGTCGGTGACCAAAAGGTTGGCAAGACGCATATCGGCATGAATGAGTCCAAACCGGTCCGCTTCTCTCCCATAGCGGGTCAGACGGTCAATGACCGTGGCTTCCACCTCTTCAAGCACCTCACGGGCCTGCGCTCCGATATTCGGCCCATCACGCCAGTTGCCCCAGGTTGCGGCTTTGCCGAATACGGTGTCCAGATCCCAGACCAGACGTTCAAAAGGCTCGGGGCGATCCCAGGCAATTGAGTGGATGTGGGTCTTGGCAGCAATCTCCCCGAGTTCTTCAAACCCACCGGTCAGATCATCCTGCTGATCGGGCTCACTGCCTTCAACAAACTCAAACATGGCAAGATAGCGTTTCTGACCCAGGGCTTCGCTGGTTGCGGACTGGATCGTACTGCCGTTTTTTCCTGGAAGAATATCCGGAGTCTTGACCCCGCCATCAGCATTCAGCGCCGTCGACCATGCATGTTCGCAGTGAATCGCAGCTTCCGTGTGGTAGTTCTCGCGGTGCAGCCGAAGGATCGACTTGAATCCGTCGGGTGCTTCAACGCGAAACGTCTCATTCTCCGAAACGTTGATCAATCGTGCCTTGCTGTCCGTGGGCAGATCCCATAAGCTCAAAGCTTCATTGGCGAGCGAAGAAAGATGCGCCATCGTCTCCTCGTACGAGAATTTATCGTTATCCATATCGATTGATCCTAGGCAAAGACGGCAGGAATCAGATTTCTTCTATCGCTTCAAGTGACTCAGGGATAATCTGGCCACCGTCAACAATGATGGTCTGCCCGGTGATATAACCGGCTTCGTCCGAGGCAAAAAACAGCGCCGCGTTACCGATATCCGCCACATCTCCCAGTCTTTTCAATGGAATAGACGCCGCCATGGTATCCAGGTACTCCTGCCCCAGGTCCTGAAGTCCCTCGGTATAGATATTGCCGGGCATGACGGCATTGATGGTGACGTTGTAACGTGACAACTCCATGCACGCCGTTTTCAGAAAACCCAACTGACCGGATTTTGACGCTCCGTAATGGGACCAGCCGGGAAAGCCGGTAACGGGTCCGGTAATGGATGATGTCAGCACCACCCTGCCACCTCCGGCGTCTTCAAAATGCGGGATGGATGCCTTAACGCACAGAAATGCGCTTTTCAGGTTGGTGGCCATTACCTGATCCCATTCAGCAGGATCCATATCCACCATCTTGGTCTGCGGAAACCCACCGGCGTTTGCACACATAACATTCAACCCGCCAAACTTTTCGGCTGTTGTTGCCACCATGTTCTGGACCGACTCCCAATCCGATACATCGCACTGACAGAATTGTGCATCGGCGCCGGAGGACCTGAGTTCTTCCACTGCAGCCGTGCCATCCGCCTCTCCCCGGGCCGCAATCATCACCCTGGCGCCCTGCGCCGCAAAGACCTTGGCGATTCCCTTGCCGATTCCCTTTGAACCGCCGGTCACAATTACCGACCTGCCTTTAATTGATGTCAACATGTGAGTTTCCTCCTAAAGTTAACGGGCGTTGGCGCTCGATGCCTCGCTGCGCGCCCGTATGATCCACATTACGATCACCCCAACAAGGAGCAACACGATGGAAGTGAAAATAGAAAGTATGCCAACGGAGGGCACCAGCGGTGAATAGCCGGATACCATTTTTGCGTAGAGCCACTCCGGCAAGGTCGAGTCTGCCCCGGTTGTAAAGAGCGATAACGGGAAATTGCCCCAGCTAAGCAAAAAGGCAAAAAGCCCCGCGGAAACCACCCCTGGCCAGAGCAACGGTCCCGTGATCTCTTTCATGACAGTCCACGTCGAAGCGCCCATATCCCGGGCCGCCTCCTCGAGAGCGGGGTCAAAACTGTATGCACGGATGGCAATGATGAGCGTCGCGATCGGCGAGATCCACACCAGATGGGCAACCACGGCTGTCTTCCAGCTGGGAATGATGCCAAGGGCGTTGAACCATAACAGCAACGCCAGGCCGAGCACGGCCTGGGGGAAAAAGATTGGCAACAGGATCAGTTTCTGAAACGTTCCGCGAAAACGCCACTGGTACCGGGCAAACGCCAGAGCCCCAAAGAATCCGACGACCATTGAGATGACCGTCACCAGCAGCGCTACGCTCAACGAGGTCACCAGCAGATCCTGCACCGTCGAACTTTCGATCGCTTTACCGTACCATTTGGTTGCATAGCGCTTGATAGGAAAGGTCAGGTATCGCGCTTTGGAGACAGAGGCAAAGCCAACCGAGATAATAGGCAAATACAGGAAAAGGATCGCGAGCATACCGTACAGACCCAGGGCGATCCGTGCTGATCGCGACATCTTCACGAGCGTCGTCCACCCATGATCAGATCCAGATTTACCCGGTTGATCCCAAATATCGACAGCGACCCAATGATCAGGATCAGGATAATGGACAGTGCCGATCCCAAAGGCCAGTTCTGCCCATAGGTAAAGGCGGTTTCGATTTCATCCGCGATGACGATAACGGTCTGCCCGCCGAGCAGCTTGGATTCCGCCATCGCACCCGCCGCAAGAACAAAACTCAAGAGTGACCCAATGACAATCCCGGGTGCCGACAACGGCAGATCAACCTCGTAAAAGATCTGCCACCGCGATGCCCCCAGATCGGCAGCCGCCTGGCGGGCATCGTCCGGGACCGTCGCAATACCCTGAACGAGCGGGAAAAGCATAAATGGGAAATACGCATAGACCAGGCCGAAGACAATGACCGGTACGTTGTACAGCGCACCTTCGAATGTCAGTCCGGTCCATGCACGCAGGTGACCTTCGATCAACCCCCCCTTCATCAGCGTCAGCACCCAGCCAAACAGGCGGATGTTTTCCGAGACAAACAAGGTGACGACCACGGCAATGGTGATAAAGAGACCAAAACCCTTAAATACCTTGGCCATGCCAAACGCCAGCGGCCAGCAGACCACAAACAGAATCAGGGTCGATGCCATCGCCATACCAAAAGACCACAGCAAGGACTTGATGTAGCCCTGTGTAAATATCAGTTTGTATGAAGAAAAATCCGGGAGATTTAAAAGGCTGAACACCTTCTGGGGCATTATGGAAAAGATGGCGATCACCAGCATCGGAGCGAGAAAACTGATGAACAGCACCATGCCTATCGGCGCCGCACTGAGCAATCCAATACGCTGGTCCTGGCGCTCCATTGATTAGCCTGGCCTGATCAAATGGGCGTGCTCGACATTCCACCCAAGCCGAACCCGATCGCCCACCTGGCCGGAAAACCGATCTTCCCGGAGTTTTTCCACCGCCAGTTCATCGCCGTTGTCAGCTTCGACCTTGTACTGAGTTCTGGAACCCAGGGCATATTCTGCTTTTAGGAGCCCCTCAACCATAAAGTCGGCATCATCGTCCCCGCTCAGAAACTGCACGGCTTCCGGCCTGACCATCAGGGTTGCCGAAACACCCACTGCAAGGTTCATGCCCGAACCGAGATCCGCGCTGGCCACCCGGATGTCAACTTCAGTCCCAACAAGAGTTCCCGACGCGGTGCCTTCGACAGAAAACAGGTTAACCTCCCCCATGAACTCGGCAACAAACCGGCTGACGGGTCGGGCATAGATTTCATCGGCCACGGCAATCTGCTCAAATCGGCCACTGCGCATGATGGCAATACGGTCCGACATGACCATCGCTTCTTCCAGGCTATGCGTGATGTAAACGAACGTCTTGCCGGTCCTTTGGTGTAGGTCCTTGAGTTCTTTCTCCAGATTCTTGCGTAACCTGAAATCCAGCGCAGACAAGGGTTCATCAAAAAAGAGAATCTCCGGATCAAAAGCCAGAGCCCGGGCAAGGGCCACACGCTGGCGCTCACCACCCGAGCATTCGTGAATACGCTTGTCGTAAAAACTTTGGGGCAGATGCAAAAGGTCGAGTAATTCGTCAGCCCTGGCCTTCCTGTCGAGGGGATTTTGCCTACGGAGCTTCAGCGGGAACTCGATGTTCTCGCCCACTGATTTGTGCGGGAAAAGTGCCAGCGACTGAAAAACCATACAGGTCGGCCTCAGGTTCGCCGGTAACTTTTCTATCCTGGCGTCTCGAAGCCAGATTTTTCCTTTGGAGAGTTCCTCGATACCAACGAGGATTCGGATCAAGGTTGTTTTTCCACTGCCCGAAGGCCCGACGATCGTCAGGAACTCGCCCTCGTGAATGTCAAGATCGATCTGATCAAGGGCGGTAAATTCCCCGAAAACCTTACTGACGCCCTCAAGGCGGAGGATGGGTTCAGAACGCATATCGGGTCACAAGGAGTCTGCGAGAACAATAGGCCAAAGACACCGAGGGCAGGTCAAGACCTGCCCTCGGCTACATCTGAACGCGCAGGAACTAGCCGCGTTTTGCCGCGTTATACGCTTCGTTCAACTCTGCGTATGATGCAACGACCTGGTAATCCAGGGACCGGGCCATTTCCTCGCCCAGGCTGTCCCACTGAATTGCATCAAGTTCAGCCTTGTCGAACTTGTTGAGGACGGCCGGGTCGCCCATCTGGCTCACGGGGTTATAGGTTCCCTCGGAAAATGCCACTGCCTTGCAGATATCGGCTCCCTGAACGAAATCCAGGAAATCCTCAGCGAGGTCCGAAGGATTGGGGTTGTTGACGGCCGAGGTCAACTCGATCCACACCACACCCCCTTTGCCACCCACCGGCCCGGATTTCGGAGTGATCCCCCGAACGTTGGTTGCCCCGTCGAAGCGTGCAGGGGAAGCGGTATAGGTGCCCCCCGTGAAGTATGCGTCTATCTCGCCATTGATCAGGGCGGTATTCATGGCAACCAGATCATCGGTCAGCATTTTGGCACCGCCAAAGATGGTGTCTGCCGTATTGCGGAACTTGTCAAGGCCGGCCTGATCCATTGGCTCGAACGGGTTCTGGTCTCCGGTCAGGCACATGTGCATGATGTTCCAGTTGTCATATGTCAGAACGCCGTAACGATCTTTCATCGCTGAATCAAGAAACAGTTTCCAGCCCTCATCCTCGGCGGTAGCGCGACTGATCTTGTCGGTATTGACAACAAAACTGAAAGGACCATATCGCTGAGGCATGCCAATAAGTTCACCATCACCAGCGAAAGCCAGTGGATAAGGGTCCGAGAAACCAGGCAGCATTTTGTCAAAATAGCCCATAAAACGATCTTTATTCAGGGGTTTGATCAGACCCTCCGGGTACAACTGCGCACGGGCCCAGGGCTGGTTAACATTAATCAGATCCCAAACGTTTACTTCTCCCGCTCGAAGTTTATTAATCATGTCAGGATCAGATGTGCCACTTTCAGCTCGGACCTTTGCCCCGGGATTCGCTTTTCGAAACGGGCCCAGCACATCGTCCGAGTTATAGCCTTCCCAGCACAGGATGTTCATCTCGTTACGAGCCGCCATGACTGAACTCAGGGGGCCCATTGCTGCGAGTCCTGCGCCCGCTGCCAGGCCTTTGTTAAATTGACGTCGGGTGAACTTCATGGTTTTCTCCTCGTTTGGTAGGTATTTTGGTTAGCACCAGAAAGTAGATACTACATGACTGAGACAACTTACAACTGTCCCCAAGATAACGTTTTTTGACCGGCTTTGCTTGACAGAACAGCTGAAAAACTTGACATTTTCTGCCGCCAACCGGCGCGAGAAATAACTTTTGTAATTTGCCATATATGAATACATAATTTTCCTATAAAATCAGTACCCTAAAAGAGAAATCTAAACCTTTAATGATGAATTCCTCTTTAACCCCGAAAGTGCTGGCTTCAGCGGCCTCGGGCGTGATACCGCTGATTGAGGCGAATCACGGAGATCCCGACCTGATCTTTGGTCGCAGTGGTATTCAATCCAAGGACCTTGAGAACCCCACCAACGAGCTGGATCTGGGGCGGTTCTGTCACCTCTTTACCGAGGCATCCCGCCAGACCGGAAACGATAATTTTGGGCTGCACTTTGGTTCAGGCTTTGAACCGCGACGTCTCGGGGCCATTGGCTATGCCGCTATCAGTTCGCCGACTCTGGCGGCAGGCCTGCGCAACATGGAGACCCATTTCCCGGCGCATCAGGAGCAATCAAGTTTTGGGCTGATCCGCGATGACGACATGCTGTGGCTCAGCTACCGTATCAATGATCCGCAGATTAAAGATCGACGGCATGATGCTGAACTCTCCATGGGAATGTTTCTCAATATCTTCCGCCACGCACTGGGGCCGGACTGGTGCCCGCTTGAGATCCGGTTTGAGCATGCCAGGCCAGAGAATCATCATGAACATGAGGAACTATTTGGGGCGCCCGTTCAGTTTGGGCGGCGCACTAACGCTCTGGCATTCCGGCCAGTTGATCTGGATACCCGCATGCCGGCGGCTGACCCGTATCTTTATTCCATCGTTGAGGCATTTCTGCAATCGCGCTGCGAGCTGCATGAAAATCCCGAAACTTTCTCCGAATCAGTCCGAAACCAGATCAAACTCAACCTCAGCACAACGATTCCCACTGTCGCAGAAATTGCACAACTTTTCGGTTTAAGTGACCATGAATTTCAGCATGAACTGAACGCGCACAGACTTTCATTCAAGAGCCTGCTGCGCAGCGCCCGAGAAGAACTATCCCTGCATTACCTTGATAACCATGATCTGCCCCTCACCGAGGTGGCAATGCTTCTGGGATACTCAGAACTTTCTGCTTTCTCGCGGGCGTTTCGCAATTGGACCGGCATGAGTCCTCAGCGATATCGTCAATCTCACCGACCGTCGCCCAAGCCACATACCGTCTGAGCTGCTGGACCTACCGTTTCACTGCCGCTTGGCGCTGCTCAGCGTCCGGACAAAGCACTGCGCGCGACCGACTAACTCCGTTTTTCCAGGAAGCGCTTGAGCGCGTCGAAATAATCGCCCGGCTCCTCGTAAAATGGCACATGGGAACTGTTGGGGAAAATAACGACCTCCGAATTAGGAAGCACATTGTGCATTTTCAAAGCACACGCAGGCCCGATCTCGTCATGGGTCCCGGTCACGATCAGCACCGGCATCTGTAAACGATGCATATCGGGAATCCGGTTCCAATCCTTGAGATTGCCGATGTATAAAAATTCATTTGGCCCCTGCATGGTGCCGTAAGGCCCCATATTCCAGTCATTTACTGATCTCAACAACGACTCCGGCCAGTCTTTCAGGCGGCAGACGTGTCGGTAATTCAAGATCGTCACCGCTGCCTGGTATTCCGGATGGTCCAGGGTTCCCAAGGCCTCGTGATGCAGCATCATTGCGACCGTTTCACTTCCGAGGGCCTCACGCATACGATTCAACTCAGTGGTCAGGTGAGGCAGATCGCCACAGGTATTTGCGAGGATCAGCGAGCGGATGGCCTCGGGATAGGTAAGCGCATACTCGATGCTTAGCCAACCACCCCAGGACTGACCGAGAAGGTGAACATGATCCAGGCCAAGTGCCTTTCGGACTGTCTCGACCTCTTCAACATATCTTGAGATGTTCCAAAGAGCCGTGTCTTCTGGCCGGTCAGAATTCCCACATCCAAGCTGATCAAACGCGACGACTCGATACCCCTCATTCGCTAACGGGATATGCGGGTCTCTCAGGTAGTCACACGGCAGACCCGGTCCCCCGTTGAGCAGGAACAGCACGTTATCTCCACTTCCATAGGAATAGGTTACGATCTTAAAGCCGTCGACTTCAACCTCGACAACTTCAACTTGATTCTGTGTCATCTGTTAATTGCTCCTTTTGTCACAGCAATGTGAGCATGGTCTGTGCGTCGCTGATCTTAAACTTGCGCGGTTCCTCGACGTTGAGGTGTGTGACCACACCATTGTCGACAATCATTGCGTAGCGGACCGACCGTTCTCCAAAGCCCGCACCGCTCATATCTGCTGTCAGGCCCATGGCGCGGCTGAGGTCTCCGTTGCCGTCGGCCACCATGGTTAGCTTTCCATCGGCGCCCTGGGCTTTACCCCAGGCATCCATTACCCAGGCGTCGTTTACTGACAGGCAGATGATCTCATCAACCCCTTTTTCAAAGAATTCTGCCGCCGCGTCAATAAATCCCGGCAGATGTTTGGCCGAACACGTGGGGGTGAATGCACCCGGCAACGCAAACAGCACTACCTTGCGCCCGGCGAAGAGTGCTCCCGAGTTTCTCGGCTCAGGTGCTGACTCACCCATGATATGGACCGTGACATCAGGTATCGAATCTCCGACCGCAATGGTCATTTATCTATCCTCCGGGTGGGCAAATTTTGGGCGCATATTTTCTCCAATTCTACCTAGTGGTGATACCAATCGCCGTATCGTCAACGCCGGCATCAATAAAACTGTTTCCTGCCTGTTCTGCTTAACAACGCCGGTTCTGGCCGGTGCAGATGGATCAGGTCAGTTCGGCTATATATCTGCACTCTCTCATCGACTTCTACAATATGATGGTAATTCTTACCAATAACCACTGGCGTATCTCAAGAGATAGGTATAGGCTTGCTGTGGACTGGGGATTCCCCAGTGATATCAAGGTTCTGGCAGACGGTCCGTCTGCAGGCCTCAATCAGTTAGCAGGAGGATAGTCAATCTGAAGGGCGTGGTAGGCGACAAAATCGAGTTGATTGAGATTTTCAAGGGAATCATGCCCTATCTGGGCGTCGTGATTCTTTCGATGGTGCTGATGTACCAGTTCCCGGGCATTGCTCTGTGGCTGCCGGATGCTCTGTTTGGGGAATACATCCCCTGACGGGCCGCAATCGGACCAGATAGGTGAGTGAACTTTTTGCCCTGCCTGCAATGGCATCCGCAGACGGTATCCGGCGGGGCCTGTTCTCATCGGTTGAGCTGGTCCAATCCTGTCTCGACCGGATAAGCAAGACTGATCATCAGATCGGTGCATGGGCGTTCCTGGATCCTGATCTGGCGCTCGGCCAGGCGAGAACACTGGACGAGCGGCGCAGTCGCGGGCTGGCGGTGGGCCCTTTACATGGCGTTCCTGTTGGCATCAAGGATATTTTCGATACCGCCGATATGCCGACCGCTTACGGTTCGCCGATCTACTCACGGCGCCGTCCTGGCAGTGACTGTACAGCGGTAAGCCGTCTCCGGGAGGCCGGCGCCGTGATCATGGGCAAAACCGTCACGACCGAATTTGCTTTCATGGCTCCGGCACAAACGCAAAATCCGCACCGGGCCGGGCACACCCCCGGGGGCTCGTCCAGTGGATCGGCGGCCGCGGTGGCCGCGCAGCATGTACCGCTGGCGGTGGGCAGCCAGTCGAACGGCTCGGTCATCCGTCCGGCGTCCTTCTGCGGCGTGTACGGTCTTAAACCCTCCTATGGGCTGATTTCACGCAGCGGCGTTCTGCACACCTCAGACCGCCTCGACCAGGTCGGCGTCTTTGCCCGATCGCTGGAAGACACCGCTCTGGTCACCGACCAGTTGACCGGGTTTGACAACGGAGACGGTGCCACAGAGGCAACGCCTAAGCCGGTCCTGACCGACGGCTATCATGAAACGGTTCCGGTAGAACCGAGACTGGCTTTTCTCAGCACCGGTTACGATCACCGTCTTTGCGACGATACCCGTAGCGGTCTGGATGAACTGCGCAAAGCCCTGGAACCGTACAGCGAACTGGTTGACCTTCCAGAAAGTTATGTGAACCTCATTGAGCATCACAAAGTGATCTATGAATCCGATATACGC
>CEQE01001098.1_pt1 | contig 12920 bp, 12 predicted proteins | sample 356201 | NCBI WGS metagenome assembly CEQE01 (sample SAMEA2619970, study PRJEB7988) | marine metagenome | biome: marine biome (ENVO:00000447); feature: mesopelagic zone (ENVO:00000213) & marine oxygen minimum zone (ENVO:01000065); material: "saline water (ENVO:00002010), including plankton...
GAGCTCTTCGGCGAAGCAGGGCGACACAGCAGATCGGCGCCAGGGATGGCCGTCCTCCCAAGGAACACGGCGGTAATCGTCGATTGCGTCATAGAGATCGCAGAGGGTTAACGTCCCTATACTGGGGTTTCTAGAGCGGTACGGCTAAAACACAAGCGCACCCTCAGCGGGAACCCGCTAAGGGCGCGCTTGTATTCTATTGTACTTTGTGGTGCGCTTGGGAGCAGTTTAGCGTCCCCGGAGAAAGCGTTGGCTTAGTAGCGTCCGCCGCCGCCTGCGCCGCCACCCTGCCGGCTGAAGCAATCGCTGCAGTAGACGGGGCGATCGCCACGGGGGCGGAACGGAACGGTGGCTTCGTTGCCACATTCCGCGCAGACCACCGTGTGCATCTCGCGGGGGCCCCGGTCAAAACCGAAGCCGTCGGAGGAACGGTTTGCACGCCTGGCCTGACGGCAAGAGGGGCAACGCTTAGGCTCGTTCGTGTAACCCTTTTCGGCATGATACGACTGATCGTCGGCCGAGAAGATGAACGATTGTCCACACTCCACGCATGTAAGATTTCTGTCCTGGTAGCTCATAGATGACTTCCCTGTTCGTGTAGAGTTGGCAAAAGTCTGGTCACCGAGACGAAAAGACGCGGAATTTTATAAGAGGACCCGGAAGGACAAAACGCCCATGGATACCCGTAGACCGATCTAGTATGCCTATAGTTAGACACAGATTAATACCACCGCTGAAAAGTATAACATATATCGCAGTGCGCGGTAGGCACGAAATGCCTTTGGGATACCCATTTACAAGCTAGGCATTAACCAGTGGCGCCCAAGACGACCAATACCACCCCCACAACGCTGACCATGGTGCCCACAGCCAATAAGATATCGATGGTTTCCAAGCGCCTCAAGAAGATGTGGGCCAAGATCAGCGTGATCAACGGTTGAGTGGCGTAGATCGGGCTCACCACGGTCACCGGCGCCCGGCTCAGGGCCTGGAACAATGAAGCCACTGCCAGTCCCTGAAACACCCCGGCTAGTGCGCAGAGCAGCAGGTAATTCCTGGGCAATGACCCGACGGTTGTTGCAACCTGCCGGGACAGAATGACGCCGAGGATGACACCACCGACGGTCAATGCCAGGCCAGCTGACACCAAAGGATCTATCAGGTCAGACGCCACGTGCCTGCTGATGACGTCCCGGCTGGCGAACGTAGCCGCGGCGGCGACGGCCAGCACGTAGCCGAAGTGCCTCACGTTCGCTGATCCATCGCTAGGCCCTCTGTTTCCTCTTGGCATGACCACCAAGAACAAGCCAACAACAATGATCGGCGTGCCGACGATCACCAATAAGTCGGGCCGCTCGCCTAGAAGGATCACGCCCAAGGTGAATGCGATGACGGGCTGAAGTCCGGCCATGGGTACGGCCCGGGTGGCTCCGACCATGGAGATGGCGGTGATGATGAAAAGACGAGCCATCGGATAGCCCATGATGCCTAGGACCAATATCCACCCCATGGCCTCGGTGGACAAAGACATAATATCGTCCAGGTTAAGAGCCAGTGCCAAGCCGCCCACCACCACCACGCCACTGAACACAGTCAGCAGCGCCGCGGTCGGCGCGGGCACTTTCTGGGTGCCTACCCTAACAAGAACGTTGCCGCTGGCGAATCCGCAGGCCGCCAGCAACGCAAAGGCGACTGCTACCGCCAACGACGCCTCCAGACTGTCCGATTATTAGCCCGGTTAAATATTCAGTAGGTGATTCGTGCTGATTACGACCTAGCCCGCCCACTCCCCCACGCGCTCACCGATCATGATGGCGGTGGCATTGGCGTTGGCCCTTGGCACCTGGGGCATGACCGAAGAATCGGCGACCCACAGGCCGTGGACTCCCTTCACCCGGCACTGCTGGTCCACCACGGCCATGGGGTCGGAATCGGGGCCGATCTTGCAGGTCCCGGACACATGCCTGGCCGTGCCCACAGTTTGCTTGATCCACAGGTCCAAGGCATCGTCGTCGCCCAGGATATCCTCGGTGGGCGACACCCTTTCATCAGAGACGTCTTTGTAGGCGTCGGTCTCCAGGAGTTTGACTGCCAAGCGGATTCCGTCGCGCATCCGGCGCATGTCTTCGGGATGGCTGAAGTAGCGATAGTCGAACTTGGGTTGGACTGCGGGGTCAGAAGACGCCAGGCGCACGAACCCAGCCCCCTCCGGCAGCTCGATCACACAGGATATCCGGCCGATGCGGTCGGGCAGTGTCTCACCGGTAAAGGGACTGAACAACGAACTGGTGGTCATCATCATGTCGTTGGTGTCTTTCTTGGTGCCCTGGGAGGTGTACCGCAGGGCAGTGCGCACGCCTGAGGCGTCGGGCTGCAGTTTTATACCCTCTTTCACCTTGAATGATATGGGCGATATGGGGTGGTTGCGCAGGTTGGCGCCAACACCGGGGGTGTCCTGCAATACTTCTATGCCGAACTCTTCTAGCTGGTCCTTGGGGCCGATACCCGAGAGCATGAGGATGTGGGGCGATTTCAAGGCTCCAGCGGAGAGCACTACCTTGTCGCTCTCCAGCGTGAACACTTCGCCGCCGCACTCGGCCTGCACCCCGGTAACCTTGCTGTTTTCAATGAGCACTTTCTGAACGAATACGTTACCCCTGACGGTGAGGTTCAGGCGGTGACGCATGGGCGAGAGGTGGGTGATGGCGGTGCTCATACGAACGCCGTTCTGGTTGTTCATGGGAACGACGCTCACGCCTGTTAGGTCGACGCCGTTCATGTCCTCGGTGGCATCGAACCCATTCTGAAGACAGGCGGTGTGGAAGGCTGACTGAATCACAGGCCAGGTCTCGCCTATCTTTCGGCTGATGGGCAGCGGGCCGTCCGTTCCGTGGAAATCGTCCTTGATGTCCTTGTCGGTCTCCTGCTTCCGGAAATAGGGCAGCACCTTGGTGAACGCCCACTCATCGTTGCCCCAGGATGCCCAGTCGTCAAAGTCCTGGGGGATGCCTCGGAGATAGACCTGCCCGTTGATGGAACTGCCGCCGCCGATGACCTTGCCCTGGGCCACATGGATCTCGCCCTGCTCCTCTGTGATGGTGCCCCGCAAGGCCCAGTTGTGCTCGGAGTCGGGCTCTTCGTTGGCCCTAGTGTGACCGTATTGGATGTGATAGGGCAAATTGGTGATGTCGGGATAATCATTGCCCGCTTCCAGCAGCAGGACGTTGGTGTCGGCGTTTTCCACCAGCCTGGCGGCAACCACTGACCCGGCGGCCCCTCCGCCGACGACGATGACATCGTATTTCATGTTTCCTCTCCGGTTATCTCTCTGGGAGTTGTTTAGAAGTTTTTAGATGGCGTTCAAGAGTTCTTGGGTGTTCACGACCGTGCCCATCCGCGGGTATACCTTCTCTGTCAGGACCCGGTGCACCTCTGGGTCGCCGTCGGAACAGGCGTCCGAGACCACGATGAACTTGTAATTCACATCAACAGCCCAGCGGGTGCAGGACAGTACACAACCGCTGGTGGACACTCCCATGATCACGATGGTCTCGATGCCCCGCTCCCGCAAAGCTACGTCCAGGTTGGTGGTGGAAAAAGGGCCGGGCCTGGTCTTGGTGATAACCATCTCGCCATCGGCCGGGGCCACGCCTTCGTGAAGTTCCACGTCAGGCGCGTATTCGGCGAAGGGTCCGCCACGATGCATCACGTAGATGACGGGGATGCCGGCGTTCCGCGCGCCCTCGAGGACCGCCGACGCCTGTTTAACCACGTTCTCCGGATCGCTGGCGTTGTTGGCGATGATTCTCTGCTGGAAGTCCATGATCACAACCGCAGTCTTGTCGCGGTCTATCTCGAGTGATTGAGTCATTAGGAGAAGTCCTCACTTGGTATGCGTTTTGAGATAATGTCGGTTAGGCCGGTCCAGCCAGTGGATGACCGCGGGCTATTATAAGCGCAATCCACGTTTCGGGGGTACCCTAGGGTCAACGACAAATGCGTTGCTTGAAACAGAAGGCCGCCACCAGCATGTCACCCTGACTTTTCCGCGGAATGAGACGGGTCTGCCGTAATGATGATTGGAAGATTCTTCGTCGGCCTACGGCGCCCCTTAGGATGACAGTCCTAGAGTGAGGTAGGGATTTCGGGCAACAATTCCAACAGTTGATTCGTCTAGAGAGTATGAACCGTCTCAATCACTCAGAGACAACGCTATGAAGAAGTTTTTAATGCGCCATCGCCGGGCTGGTAATTGCCCTAGCCGCGGCCTGCTCATGCGATACATCGAGACCAACCGTGGCTCCTACCGCAGTGCCGGCTGATGTTCCTACGCCTCGTCGCTCCCAGGAGTGGATGGTTGAGAACGTTCTCGTGCTTGGAAGCACGGTCACTGTGTCTTTGTTTTACCATTCCACCGCCTCCGTTAGCGTGACCCTCGGCGGCGCCTCTGAAGCGAGGCGCGACAACAAGACCCCAGTATTGGGTTCCATATTTGAAGACGTGGCTCCAGGTGAGTACCCCATCGTAATCAAGGACGTGATGGGGAACGTCGAGGCAGCTTCAGTCACAGTGGAGTCGCACCCATCGTCGACGTCCTACTTCCCATCTGGTTAGACGAATGGGTGATCAATTTGGATGCCGGGAAAGTGGAATTTCCGCCCTAGTCCATCACCAGATACGCGCTCCAAGGCGAAGAATTCTATTGCGCGGTCAAGGAGTGTTGCAATCAGTTCAGCGACCTATTGGACGCCGACGGCAACCTCATCGGCCATCCCGACGGCGGGATCACTGCCAGATGCGACGGAGTCACGGAGTTCTCGCCAATGGGCCAGGAGGGCGATGTGATCTGGCCGGTTCCTTAGCCGCCGTTGACCCAAGCCGTGATCAGGTGATGGGCGATGGCGATGGGCTGCGGGACGTTCAAGGCGTCGTTGTTGCCCTGTAGGGCGGCCGAGACCTCGTCGCGGGAGAACCACCTGACATCGTTCATTTCTTCTTTGTCAAAGTTGATCTCGGTGGTCGCGGCGTCGGCGTGACAGCCGATCATCAGTGACGACGGGAACGGCCAGGGCTGGGACGAGTGGTAACGCACCTGGCCCACTTGGATGCCGGCCTCTTCCATCACCTCACGCGCCACCGCTTCTTCGATGGACTCACCCTGGTCCACGAACCCCGCCAGAGCTGAATAGGTGTTGGTGCGGTTCAGCCGGCCCCGGCGGGATTGCCCCAGCAAGCAGCGGTCGCCATCTGAAACCACGACGATGATCACCGGGTCGGTGCGCGGGTAGTTCTCTTTCTCACATTTTGAGCATTTGCGCACCTGGCCGCCGCGTATCATCAATGTTTCAGCGCCGCAGATGGAGCAAAAACCATTCACGTTGTGCCAGTTGATCTGGGCTCTGGCCTGGGCGACGATGCCCGAATCGGGGCCGCTGAGTATCTCGGTGACCGACCTGGCGTCCACAAACCGGAACCCGCTCCCGTCGCTCAGTTCGGCCGCGGCCTTGTCCTGGCCCGATATATCGACGGTGAAGTGGGCGGTTTCGCCCAAGAGCCCTAGAAAAACCGGGCTGGCATTTACACCCAACCGCTCCAGATCAGCAACGCCCATCCAACCCAGGCCGTCCTGGCCGTTGTCGGTGACTAATACATTGAGGTCCCGGAGCGGCAGGAACTTGCTGGTTGAGTCCTTAGCCTTGTCGGCCAGCCACTCGTCGTCGCGGCGCACTGTCTCGCCGCGGTCAACTGGGTTTCCAGAATAAACGTGAGTGAAATTCAACTGTGTGTCCCCTAGCTCGTGTTGTTTTGCCGTATTCTATTCGATTGTACCAACAATAGGCATAGGCCAGAACGAATCTTGCCCTGGAGATAGTTCCTGGTTATCATGCGGCGAAAGTCAGCAACCAGCAGGGAGGGACCAGATGGCACGAACACCCACGGTAACGCGAGACCAGGTACCCGAGAAATACCGCGATGCCTTTGACAGCGAAGTGGCGATCAGCCAGAACGCCATGGAGAATGGGCCGGGCTCGGTGATGATCAACAGCCCGGAGATGCGGAAGCGGGCCAACCACCTGGTGTTCTACTTCCGGCAGGAGTCGGAACTACCCCAAAACATCCAAGAGATGGTCATGATCATGACCGCGCGGGCTAAGGACTGCCAATACATCTGGTTCGCCCACGCCGCCAGGGCCCGGCAGCAGGGGATCCCCGACGCTTTTGTGGACGCCCTTCGAGACAAGAAACCCCTGCCCAAACTCGCAGGCGCGGAACAGATAGTGGTGGACTACTCCACCGAGCTGTTCGGCACCAACCGGGTGAGCGCCAGCACGTTCAAGGCCGCCCTAGATCATTTCGGCGCCCAACTGCTGACCGAACTGACGACCATGATGGGGTACTACTCCATGCTGGCCCTAAATGTGAACGCATTTGAGGTAGACGTTCCCACGGGAGGCGAGGCGCTGTTGGTGGTTTAGGAGGTGTCCGTCGTTTAAGGCCACTGGCCCGAAAACCGTTCATCCTGAGCCTGTCGAAGGACACACCGGTGAGGAGCACGGTCGATGCGGAAAGGGGTGGTTCGACAAGCTCACCATGAGCGGAAGAGCAAATTGACTGGCGGAGCGGATTCCGGCTTTCGCCGGAATGACGGCGGAGCTCCCTGGCGTAGGCGCTGGTTTTCACCCGCCTCGCTTTGGAGGGCCAATGTATGCTGGAGGGGCTCTGACGGCCATTCAGCGTAACGGGGTTTCGGGAACCCAGAGTCATCGCATTCCGACCAGGCGGGTTAAAAGCCTGCTCCTACAATGGATGCATGACCTAGTGCTACGGTTTCTGATTCCTGCTTTCGCAGGCATGACGAAGGGCGAATAAAAAGGCCCCACTCCAAAATCGAAGTGGGGGCCTTCTTGATGCTCTGGGGATCAGACGTTCGCTAAAGGTTCAGCGAGTGCTCCTCGTAGTCTTTGACTTTGTCATATACCTGAAGGCGATGGCGGGCGGCCTCCAGGATAAAGATGCTGTCGTTGGCGTCCACGTTGACCGCTACGGGCCGGCGGAAACGCCATTCGGGTTCCATATTCGCCCGGCGCCTGGCTTTCACGATGTCGGGGTTGGCGTCGACATAGGTCTGGGTCCAAGGTGACGGCTGTTGGGCGTCGCCCACCAAGGTGGTGACGAAATGGCCGTCGGGTCCGTAGATCTGCACCCGGTGGTTGCCCCAGTCCGTGACGTAAACGTCGCCCTCGGAGTCGACCGCGATGCCCGTGGGACCGTGCAGGTCGCCGACACCGGTCTCAGTGCCCTGGAACATGACCTGGAACCGACCTTCCGAGTCAAATTTTTGTACCCGGTTGTTCCTCCAGTCGGCCACGTAAACGCCGCCGTCCGGACCCACGCAGATGCCCCAAGGCAGGTTCAGTTCGCCCTCGCCTTGGCCTTCTTGCCCGAAGCTGCCGATGAATGAGCCCTCTTTGGTGAACTTCTGGATACGGTTGTTGGCGCTGTCTACGACGAAGATGTTGTCATCACCGTCAAAGGCGATGCCCGAGGGCCCGTCTAATTCGCCCTCTTTGCTTCCTCTCTTGCCCCAAGAAGACAGGAACGTGCCGTCTTTGTCGAAGACCGAGATGCGGTGCAGGAAGTCGTCGGACGCGAACACGTTACCTTCGCTGTCCAGGTCAATGGACCGGGGCCAAACGAACTGGCCATCTCCCCGGCCGGATGCACCGAACTGTCCTAGGAACTCGTGGTCACGGGTCACACGGGTGATCCGCTGGCCGATCTCCTCGACACCTCGGCTGACGATGTATATCAGTTCTCCGGGCCCAAAGACGAAGTCTTGGGGCGACCAGAAACCCTGTCCCGACATGCCGTACATGCCGATGCAGTAGTTGTAATCAAACACTCTCCCTGCGGCGACGGTGGTTAACATTTAGCGTCTCCTAACTGTTATTCCGAACTGATGTTGAACCCGCAGATAGGTCCTTCGACAGGCTCCAGATGAGCGGGGTTGCTGGCTGTTTGCCCGCCCACGGTGAACCACGATTCGGAAGTCTAGACGAATTGAATCTGCTCGAATTTGCCGCCAACGATAGGCACCGGGTCCAAGCCCAGCCACTGGTCGACCACGCTGGAGTAGAAGCCCCGGAAGTCGTAGTTGGGGTCAAGGTCACCCTGGTTCAGGTCTTCGGGCGCGAGGGACGGATAGGTCCCGTACATTCCACCCTTAACCATGTCGCCAATGATGAACGCGCCACCGCCGGCCCCGTGGTCGGTGCCGGTGCCGTTGTCGCGGACGCGGCGGCCGAACTCGGTGAAAATCATCATGACAACGTTGTCGGAGGCATCGTGCGCGCGCAGGTCGTCGAAGAAATCGGTGATTGCCCCGGATACCTCGCCCCATAGCCTGGTGTGCATGGGGGGCTGATTGAAATGAGTGTCGAAGGGACCGTGGGCGGTGTAGAAGATCTGCGTTCCCAGGTTGGCAGTATGCACTCGCGCCACGTCTCTAAGAGACTTGGCGATGGGGTTGTCGGCGTATTCGATGGTCGATGTGTAATTCGCCGGAGCGGACTTGATAATATCCGCACCTTTCAGTGCGTCGCGGCCAGTCTGGCCCAGGAAATCCATGGTTGCGCCGGTTCCTATAGCCGGGGCATACATGCGGGCGAAGCGGTCCAGTAGGCGGTTCCGTTCCTCCTCACCGGAGATGCCCGGCACGCTGGACATGACGCCGTAGGTCTCCAGGTTGGATACCGAGGTGATGGGCACGCCGCGCAGGGCCAAAGCCCTGGGCAGGCCCTGACCGATGTTCACGCATTTGACCACATTTTCGCCCTGAGGATCGAGGTCTCGGACGACCTTGGCTACCCAGCCCTCGGTGCCGACGATCTCCGGCTCACAGGTGTGCCAGATGTCCATGGCCCTGAAATGGGACCTGGGGCTATTTTCGAAGCCGATGCCGTGGATGATGGCCATATTGCCATCGTCGTACATATTCTTCAACGGCGCCAGTTGGGGGTTGAAGGCCAGTGTGTCGTCAATGGGCAGGACCGTGTCCTGGGGGATGACAACCTTGGGCCGATTGTCATAGTAGTGGCCGTTGGTATAGGGGATGATGGTATTCAAAATGTCGTTGGCTCCGGTGAGCTGGAGTATCACCACCACCGGGTCTTTCTTGGTTGCCGTCATGTCCGCACCTCGTCCTGAAGTTTTCGGGTGTTTAATGGGTCGGATTTATCTTATAGCCTAGGCGAATTGGAAATCTCTGGATGCGGCTATCAAGGCCAGCATCACGCCGATATTCCGTTCTGATTTTTCGGAACTCTCTTCGGAGTCCCAGTTCAGACCGCCGTCTTCATTGGCCTGGTCTAAGAGCTCGGAGCGTGTGGACTCGCTGAATTCCAACGGACCCACGATGTCCAAGCAGGCATCGACGAACTCTTCGGGGGCGGAGACGCCGCTTTCCCGGAGCTTGGCGATGATGGTCTTTACTCCCGGCAACGATGTGTCACCCAAGAGCCCGGCAGCAAAATTGACCCGGCGCACCAAGGCGCCGCCGTCTATCCACTCACCACCGGTGTGCCAGCTTTCCACGCTGGGCGGGTTGAGCAGCTCCTGGCCCTGCCAGTTGCATTCCATGGCCAGCATGTTGAAACCGGGGCGTGGACCCTGGTAGCTGCCTGCCAGCCGCACTGTGCTGACCACCAACTCCGCCGGGCTCTTTACTCTGGCGAAACGGGCGTTCTTGAAGAAATCGGAATTAAACAGCAAGCGCATCATCGCCTGCAGGCTGCCGTCGGACTCGTCGTAGGCCGCAACCAGTTGGTCGATGGCGTCTGGGTCGTTGGGCGGGTTGATGTTCCAACTGGGCACCTGTGGCTCGTCGGCCACGAAGAAGTTGTACAAGTGGCGGGCCAGGAACTTGGCGGTGGCCGGTTGCTTGACCACGATGTCGATGATGTCCTCCCCGTTGAAGCGGCCGCTGTGGCCCAAGAAGTTCTTCTCGCCGTCGTCGTGGTCCTCAGGCCGGTACTCGAAATTCCAGTAGAAGCGGCCCAGAGGATTGCGCGGTATCTTCGGCTCGATGGTCCAGCCAGTGAACGCCCGGGAGGCGTCTTTGATGTCGTCTTCGGAGTAGTTGCCGACGCCCATGGAGAAAAGCTCCAGCAACTCGCGGCCCCAATTCTCGTTGATGGCCCCGTTGTGATTGCCGTTGTTGTCCAGCCACCAAATCATGGCCGGGTTCTTGGCCAGCTCCACCAATAGGTCACGGAAACTGCCCAGAGCCTGACGCCGAAACATGGCTATCTGCTGGGTTATCTCAGGTGGATTGTCCACCTTGGAATTGCCCGTGGCGAAAAGTTGATGCCAGAACAGGGCCAGCTTCTCTTCCAAAGGGCGCTGGGTGTTGACCATGCGGTACACCCACTCGGCCTGGTTGATGGGAGGGCCTAGGGCACCCTCGTAGCCTGGCAGGTACCGGTACAGCATGTCGTCGTCGATGGCCGGTTGCTCTTCGGGGTGCAGCAACTCTTCAACGGTAGCCTCATAGCCTTTGGCAGCTCGCTCTTCCAGCTCTTGCCGAGACGCACCAAATCCGGCACGCCGCATAAGGTGTGATATCAGAGCGATGTCTTCTTTATCTGACATGGATTCCCCCTTTCCATCTAAGCGATCATAGGTGTCTGAAACTACGGGATTCCAAGGTTCTAATTCGGCTTCTAACTGGCTACATGCTACGTAGAGATAATCGGAGTGTCAAGGATAGTAAACACACTCGGAAGCGCCGATATTCGTCAGATATCGCTGTCTGATGCCGGAAACATGGTGGCACGGATCCAGTCAGGCACGATCCGACCTCAAGCCTACAACTTCAGGACAACCGATAGACCCTGGTCGCAGTATCGTGAAACAGCGCGGCTTGCTCACTGGCCGAGAAGCCGTGGGCCATGCGCTTGAATGCGTTCCACAGTACGGTGTAGGAACATGCGAGTTTGTCCACTGGGAAGTTGCTCTCGAACATGCACCGTTCGGGGCCGAATTCCTCTATGCAATGTAGATAATACGGCGCGGTCGCCTGGGCCAGTTCTCCGGAGGCTACGGGCATGGGACGTTCTCGCCAGTTTGTTCCGCAGACCGGCATCGCCAATCCGCCCACCTTGACCACCACATTGGGGGACGCTGCCACGGCCGTCATACTCTCTTTCCACTCTTCGAATATCTGGTCTCGCTTGCCTGCGTAAGGCCCAACGCCCAGGGGGCCACCAACGTGGTTCAGAACGATGGTCACCCTGGGAAAAGCGTTGGCCAGGTCGGCTATCTCATGCAGCTGGGGGTGGTACATGTAGGCGTCAAAGCTGAGTCCCAACTTGTCCAGCACAGCGAACCCCTCCCGGAACTTGGCGTCGCCCAGCAATCCCTCGGGAAAGAGGCGAGGCCGGGGCACATCCGGGCTGGCGTCGAAAGCGTTGATGTGTCTAACCCCTCGAAAGCGAGGCGTAACGGCCAGGTGGGCTTCCAACACACGCTCAACTGGGGCGCCTAGGGCCAGGTCGGCGAAACCCACTATGCCCGCCGCGACGTTGGTCTCTCCGTATTGGCCGCTGTTGTTCTGGGCAACGAGCCCTTGCACGAATTCGGTCTGGCCGAGGGTCTTCATCTCCTCCGGGCCGTGTTGGCGGTACATCGCCTGGCATTCGATGAAAACGGTGCTCACGATGTTGTGGCCACCACCAATATCGCTGTACAGGTCCTCCAGGAAATAGCGATCGTTGGGGCGGCCCCAGAAGTGGTGGTGGGGGTCGCAGATAGGCATGCCGGGCTCTAGGGCATCCTCAAAGGTCAGGTCCAGCCATCTGTGATGTTCAGCGTTGGTAGTCATCATTGCTCCTGATGGGCGTCCATTTAGCCTGGTCGGGCTAAATTAGCACTTTCATCAATCGTCCGCCATCAGACCTTGATTTGATTCAGAAGATATTTGGTGAAATTCGCGGCTAATTGCGCTGCCCAAGGGATTTTTGGGTGTTATTGCAATTGCCTGTGATTCGGAGAGTAAGCCTATTCCCGTGGAAACGCCCTTGACCGCAGTCGCTCCAACGTCCGACTGCCCGGGATGTCTTACAAGGGAGCGGGTACCGTCGGCCCAACCAGGCGACACCATCGAGATCGCGGCCGGCGGCGGTGCTGGACTGAGCAACTGGGGAGAGGCGTCGCTGGTGACGACTACCATCGATGGCAACCGTTCCAAGATCGGCGGCGGGTTCCACAACAACAGCATCGGAATCATGACGCTGGACTCGTCAACGGTAAGTAACAATGAGTCAGCCCTGGCAGGCGGAATCAACAACTGGGGCCGCCTCCGGGTCATCAACAGCACCATCAGCCACAACACGGCATAGACAGTCACGCGTCCTTACGTTGACCAACAGCGCCGTCAACAGCAATGCCGCCGATGAGGGAGGAGGCTTGGTGGTGCGGGCCATGGTCAGGAATGAAGGGGCGTCGATGTCCAACGACATTCTCGCCGGCAACACGGCGGCGTTGGCGGCAGACTGCTCGGCGTCGTGAAGTCCCTCGGCCATATATTGTTGGCAGTGACAACGGCTGTGGATTCATGCCCGGACAAGGCGACACCAGGGGCACCACCGCCCAGCCCGTAGATCCCAAGTTGGCTGCGTTGGTCGTCGACGGTGGGCCAACCGCCACCAGCGCCGTGCTTCCGGATAACCCGGCCATCAATGCAGCGAACGGCTCTTGTCCTTCAGTGGACCAGCGGGGCGTAGCGAGGTCCCGTAGCCCGTCCTGCGACATCGGAGCCTACACCGGTAGAAACCCAGGCATCATTCAGTCTCGTGGCCGATGCTGCCCCGCGTTCAATCGGTTATAGTGTCTCAAGCAAAATCTTGGGAGGCTAAAATGGT
>CEQE01082415.1_pt1 | contig 12919 bp, 10 predicted proteins | sample 356201 | NCBI WGS metagenome assembly CEQE01 (sample SAMEA2619970, study PRJEB7988) | marine metagenome | biome: marine biome (ENVO:00000447); feature: mesopelagic zone (ENVO:00000213) & marine oxygen minimum zone (ENVO:01000065); material: "saline water (ENVO:00002010), including plankton...
CCAGTAATGTTCAGGAACAGGAAAATGCAGGATTCTATAATCAATGAATTAGATTTGGATAAAGAAGAGGTTGAGTGGATTAAAAAACAGGCTAAGTAATGTATTAATATTTTTTTATTTTTTTTAAAATATTATTTTTTATTGTTATTATGTCGGAAATCAAAGATTTCCGAGCATGCTCAAAAACCGGGACAAAATTGTCTGTTGGTTTTTGACAAGAGCCCAGTACAATACAGAAGAAATGAGTGCACAAATAATTCATTAATTGGTTGTGAACAAAGTGTTATTGTATATGCGACTAATCCCCAATAACGAAAAACCCATTAAATAAAAATTAAAAAATCTAGTTGACAAATAAATAACCTTTAAATATTCAATTTAAATACCTTTTAGAATGAAGTGGCATCTGTGGGTTTTTTTGATGATTATAGCTGCATTAGCCTATTCTATGTCTGCTAAATCCGATGTAAATTCCGACATGCAGGAATTATTCGGCGATAATGAAGAGATTGAAGTTATTGTAGTTCTCAAGGATGATTACAATGTAATCAATGAATACGGCTTTGCAGCATCCAGCTGGGATGACAATGAAAGAAAAAAGATGATGATCAGCCACCAGCAGGAGCATATTCTTGACGAATTAAATCTAAAAGACAGCGAAGGCTTAGTTTTATCAAACCTCAAGGAAGAATATGATTTCGAATTAACAAATATTTATTCGAATGTAAACGGTTTTGCAGGAAAATTAAAGAAATCAAGCTATCAGAAATTAAGCAATAATCAAAAAGTCTTAAAGATATACAAGCCCAGGGAAATAAGCATACAGTTGTCTGATTCTGTCGGGATAATCAATGCAACAAGTGCATGGAGCTTGGTTTATAACGGAACAAACATCACTGGATTAGGGGAGACTGTTTGTGTTATTGATACAGGTGTTGATTACACACATCCTGCATTAGGGAACTGCTCCAGCGATGCTTTTACAAATGGCACTTGCCAAAAAGTAATAAGTGGCTATGATTATGTTAATAATGACAATGACTCAATTGATGACAATGGCCATGGCACTCACGTTGCTGGAATTGTTGCATCAACAAATGACAGCTTTAGAGGAGTTGCTCCAAACGCAAACATAATATCGATGAAAGTCCTGAGTTCCGGCGGCGGAGGAAGCACAGCAAATCTGATCAGCGGCATAGACTGGTGCGTGAATAACGCGTCAATATTCAATATATCAGTCATTACAATGAGTCTTGGAACTTCAACACTTTTCACTTCAAGTTGTGATAGTGATGATACGTCATTGACAAGTTCAATAGCAAATGCAATAGAAAAAAATATAACAGTTGTTGCTGCAACAGGGAATGCCGGCAGTACAACAGGCATTGCAAGTCCAGCCTGCATAACAAATGTCACTTCAGTCGGCGCTGTAACTAAGGCAGACTCCATGATTTATAACAGGAACGGCATAACCGATTTGCTTGCTACCGGCGTCAGCATAAAATCAACAGTCCCTGCCGGCAGCTGTGAAAGCTGTGATCCAACACGCTACAAATCATTATCAGGCACTTCAATGTCAACTCCCCATGTTGCAGGCGCTTTTGCATTGCTGCGCCAATACAGAAGATTAGAGCAAAACTCTATATTATTACCTTCTCAGATCCAGGATGCATTGAATGACACGGGAAAACAGATAGATGATACTGGGAGCAGCGGATTTTTCTTCTCAAGAATAAATGTTTTTCAGGCGATATTATCATTAGATCAAACATCTCTAAACATAAGCTTTGCAGAACCTACTCCTGTAAATAATTCAAATTTCACGATCAATTCAACACAAAGTTCTGTTTTTATCAATCTTACCTCGAATGAGGTTTTATCAGGATCAATAATAGAGATCAGCAATGGCTCAAAAATAAACAGCACTATGACAATAGATGAGTTGAATACTTTTATTAATCTTACATCATTGAAAGTTGGTGTAAGGACATTCAGGATTTATGCTAATGATTCAGCAGGAAATGTCAGGATTACAGAATTAAGGACATTGCAGATTAATAATACAGCTCCAGAAATAATTAATTCTTCCCCAATTAATGAATCTGTAAGCATAGCAGAGCCGAACAACCAGACTTTTTCAATAAACTTCTCGGACCCCCAAAACGATTCAGTAACATTTTTTTGGTACCTGAACAATTCATTGGAAATTGATGGAATCAATAAAAGTGAATTCAATTTTACAGGCAATTTGACAGCATCTGGCTTTTATGTCATTAATGCAACGCTGGATGACGGATCACAGATGATATACAGAAGCTGGAACCTGACAGTGAACAACACAAATTTTGCACCGAATGTAACATCTGTCAACCTGACAAACACGGATTTCCTGAACAGGACAAACGGAACATTGACACCATTCTGGAGCTTTAACGATACCGATGTAGATTCTATAACAGCAAACGAGACTTTATGGTATATCAACAATTCACTTATAGCAGGACATACAAACAAAACATCCCTTAATTCATCAAACACAACAAAACTAGAGAACTGGACTTTCAGCGTAAGAGTTTTTGATGGAGCAAACTGGAGTGATTTCAAGAACAGCTCATTAATTTCAATACTAAATTCAAACCCGATAATAAATATAAACACAAGTTCAATAGAATTAAGTGAAGTACAGAAAGTAAATATAAGTCTAAGTGCATCTGACTCGGACAATGATGTACTGAACTATACAATAAATGATTCAAAGTTTATTCGTGAGGGGGCCTCATTTGTCTGGAATACAAATTTGAGTGACGAAGGTGAATACCAAGTAAATGTGACAGTAAATGATAGTACAAATATTGACTCGTCACTAATTAATATAACCATAAATGATGCCAGGGACATAGACAATGACGGGGATCCTGATTTCAATGACACTGATGATGACAACGACGGCTTGAATGACAGTATAGATCGCTTGATAGGAAATTTAAGCTCAATCAACACTACAATACAAAATCTGTCAATTTTGGTTGGCAACTCATCAAATTTATCACAGGCATTTAATGGGGCATTCACAATAAATTTTACACAGAACAATACGTTAATAGTATCTTTTGATTTTAATTTTAGCAAAGGCAATGATAATGTATCAGACACAATAGTGGAAGGGCAATCTAAATCATTATATGTCAATGGAAAAAATTATTTGGTTACAGTAGCTTTTGTAGACAGCATCCAAACAAAATTGGTCATAGACTCAGAATCTACAGGATTTCTTAATGAAAACGATTCATACACATTATCTGATGGCGCAATAGTCGGAATACTAGATATCCTGTACCAGGATTATGCCGGAGGAATCCACAGCACAGATCTCTATATAGCTTCTTCTGATACTAATTCATTGGATCTCGCAAGTGTGACAATTAACCGAACAACAAACGGCAGCAGTGCAGTTTCCATCAGAGGAATAACATTGATTAATTCAACAAAAACAATATTCCTGGAAAAATTAAACTCATCTGTCAATTCAGTATGCATAAAAGATGCTGATACAAGCTTTGTCTCGATAAGCTCAGCCTGCAATTCAGCTGACGAATTATTGGTTATATGCGATAATGCAAGCAACGGCCAATACGCCTGCTTCGATACAGGACTAAGATACAAAGTGACTGGATTGAATCATTCTGCCATAAAGGAACAGTGTACGGATAATGATGGTGATGGTTATGGAACAGGCTGCACAGCTGGCACTGACTGCGATGATAATGACGCCTCTAAAACAACAGACTGCTCTTCTGGCGGAGGCAGTTCCGGCGGTGGAGGTGGCGGCGGAGGAGGTGGCGGCGGAGGAGGTGGCGGCGGAGGTGCAGGGCTATTTTATGTCTGCAATATGGATTGGGAATGCGGAGTTTGGTCAGACTGCATCAAAAATAAACAGATAAGAGATTGTAATTTTGTCAAAGTTCCACAGCACACCAGCCGTGAACTATGTCCAAAAGAATCAGCAGTTCCTATAATAAGCAGAACTTGTGAAATCAAAGAAGAAATTGCAGCTGCACAAGAGCAAGATTTAACAGAAGTTACATCAACATCAAGCGAAACTGAATCAGCCCAGCAATCTCCAATAGGTGAAACAACTGTAGCGAAAAAAGGCATAAGCAGCATAATTGAAAGTGCTGTTAAGTTCACAGAACAAACAAACGTCAGGATTGCTTCAGCATTTATTCTTATCTCAGTGTTGGGAATATTCGTATTCCATTATTATAAGTCAGGAAAATCCAAATCCAATCATTAAACATTTAAATACTAACACCAAAATCTCTGTATAAAATGGAATTGCCAAAAAACTACAATCCAAAAGGGTCTGAGCCAAAATGGATTGAATTCTGGGAAAAGGAAAAGATCTATGCTTTTGATCCTAAAAGCAAGGCAGAGATCTATTCAGTTGATACTCCCCCTCCAACTTTAAGCGGCAAGATGCACATTGGACATTCATTCTCTTATTCGCAGCAGGATTTCATTGTAAGATTCCAAAGAATGATCGGCAAAAACATATTCTATCCTTTCGGGACTGATGACAATGGTTTAGCAACAATAAGGATGATTGAAAAGATGAAAAAAGTTAAGGGCGTGAAAATGGGAAGGAAGGAATTTGTTGATCTATGTCTAAAAACTTTAAAAGAAATAAGGCCGCAAATAGTCTATGACTGGAAAAGGATCGGAGTAAGCGCTGATTTTGATGTTTTCTATACGACAATTGACGGGCATTCTCAAAAAATTTCTCAAAAATCCTTTTTGGATTTGCACAAGATGGGAAGAATTTACAGGAAAAAAGCCCCTTTTGTCTGGTGTCCGGAATGTCAAACAGCAATTGCACAAGTAGAAATGAAAGATTCTGAAAGGGCCAGCAATATGGTTTATATGAAATTTGACACAGATGCCGGAAAGCAAATAACAATTGCTACAACAAGACCAGAATTACTGCCGGCATGTGTTGCCATTCACATCCATCCGGATGATAAGCGCTACAACAACTTGATAGGGGCCAAAGCAAAAATTCCTTTTTCTGACAGGACAGTTACGATAGAAGCAAACAAAGATGTTGATATGGAATTTGGCTCAGGAATTGTCTACCACTGCACTTATGGAGACATGGATGATGTAAAATGGATGGAAGAGTTCAACATAGAACCAATTGAAATTTTAAATAAAAATGGAGTATTAAATGAAAAAGCTGGCCGCTTTAAGGGATTGCATGTAAAAAAAGCAAGAGCTGCTGTGATAAAAGCATTAGAAGAAGAAGGCAGAATTGAAAAATTAGATCCAATAAAACATGTAGTAAATGTTCACGAAAGATGTGAGACGGACATTGAAATCTTAAATACAGAACAATGGTTCATTAAATATCTTGATTTGAAGGGGGATTTCATCAAATACGGTAAAAAGATAAAATGGTATCCTGATCATATGCGTGTCAGGTATGATAACTGGGTCAATGGATTGAAATGGGACTGGAACATTTCAAGACAGAGGGATTTTGGAATTCCGATTCCTGTATGGTACTGCAAAAAATGTTCAGAAATTATTGTTGCTGATGAAAAGCAATTGCCAGTAGACCCTATTGTTGATAAGCCAAATAAGAAATGCAAATGCGGTTCTGATGAATTTATCGGCGAAAAAGATACTTTAGACACCTGGGCAACCTCATCTTTGACTCCTGAAATTGCAATTGAACTGTTCAAGGATAAAAAATTACAGAAGAAACTGTTCCCTATGAGCTTAAGGCCGCAGGCTCACGACATAATTACATTCTGGCTTTTTAATACGGTTGTTAAAAGTTATTTTCACCATAAGAATGTTCCTTGGGATAATGTAATGATTTCTGGATTTGCCTTGGACCCTAAAGGCAAGAAAATGAGCAAGAGCAAGGGAAATGTAGTTGATCCTAGGGACATGATCTCAAAATATTCTGCTGACTCATTAAGGTTTTGGGCATCTGGCTCAAGACTTGGAGATGACTTGCCGTTTCTGGAAAAAGATCTAGTGACCGGAAACAGATTTATTACAAAAATCTGGAATGCCTCAAAATTTGCCTTTATGCATCTTGCCGACTATAAGGGAAAAAAACCAGCAAAGCTTGAAATGATTGACATGTGGATTTTGTCAAAGCTGAGCAAGGTCGTTAAAAAATCAACTCAAAACTTCACTAATTATGAATATTCCCATACAAAACTTGATACAGAAACATTCTTCTGGCACACTTTCTGCGACAATTATCTGGAATTGATCAAGGACAGGCTTTACAATCCTGACAAAAGAGGTTCTGAATCGAAACTCTCTGCTCAATACGGGCTCTATAATTCCTTATTGACAATATTAAAATTAATAGCGCCTATAATGCCTTTCATAACAGAAGAGCTTTATCAGCTCTATTTTAAAAAACATGAAAAAGAAAAAAGCATCCACTTGACAAAATGGCCTGAAATAAAACTGATTGATGATCATGCAGAGCATATTGGTGATTTTGTTGTCAAAGTTGTTGAATTCGTCAGAAAAGAAAAGACAGCAAAGCAGGTGTCACTGAAAGCTCCTGTAAAAAAACTCACAATCAAGGCAAAAATAGAAGAGATCGATTTTGACAAAGTTGAAGCGGATATAAAAGCAACAACATCAGCAGAGACCATTATTTTTGAGCCAACTCGGGGTACAAAACCCGATACAGACGTCGATATTTCTATAGAATTTTGAAAAGGTTTAAATATAAGTTCTTTCAAGGATATAGATTATATAAAAAGTGGTGGAGGGATTTAGAATGAACGTGGACACTTTAGTATCGGATTCTACACCTGAGGGTGAGGTAGTACACTCAATTGGAGATTTAGCAGGCAGAAGAAGTAGGAGTAATGGCCATTCTCGTAAAAGATACAATTCCACTATTAGAGGAAAGAATGTCCCCTATACTAGAAGAAGCACTGGTAGAATTTATAGCTTAGATATAAATGAAGTATTAACAGGACATCCAATCCATACAAACCAAACTCTTTCATCTTATGGAATTCCAGATTCTGATGAAAGAGCACAATTACTTTCAACGTTAGGGAGGGGCCAAAAGAAAGAAGGTGCCGAGGTTGTGCGTCAATCTGAATTAATCGCGAGAGAAACAAGGCTAGCAGACTATTTTGCTACTGGATCTGAGCACGCAAGGGCTGCATTCATGGCTATTACCCGTTATGTAGCTGAGTTTGGCGTAAATACGACGAGAAGATTTGTAGATTTAGTAGGTATTGAATCAATGGCCACAATAGGATACAATCCTTTGTTTATGGCTGCTGCATATAAGTAATAAGCCGATTAAGTTGAATATGATCTCAGATTAAATTAACTTTTCTTCCACCTAACGCCGTCTTTAGTATCCTCAAGAACAATCCCTTTTTCTTTTAATTCCTCCCTTATCTTGTCTGCTTTGGAGAAATCTTTTTCTTTTCTTGCTTTTTCCCTTTCATTGATTAATTTCTTGATATCAGATTTAAGCTTTACATCTTCAGTAGACAAAACATTGAAAACTTTGTCAAACTCTAGCATCAGCTTATGGCTTTTCTTGCCCCCTCCTTTTTTATTCACTTCTTTTACAAAATCAAATATTGCTGCTAATGCTTTAGGAGTGTCAAAATCATCGTCCATATGCTTTATGAATTCTTTTTCTGTCTTTTCTATTAATTTAAGATCATCTTTTTCTTTGCTGTCTTTGACTTTAGCAGTAAAATCATTCAATCTTTCAAGGCTGTTCTTAGCTTGTTCCAATAATTCATCTGAAAAATCAATTGGACTTTTATAATGAGCTGAAATATAAAAAAACCTCAGCACTTTTGGATCATATTTCTTTAATGCTTCTTTTATTGTAACAAAATTACCCAATGACTTGGCCATTTTCTGGCCTTTTACATTCAAGAAACCAGTATGCAGCCAATACTTTACAAAAGGTTTCTTGCCGGAAGAAGCTTCCATCTGGGCAATTTCAGCTTCGTGATGCGGAAATATTAAATCTCTAGCACCGCCATGAACATCATACTGGGGACCAAATTCTTTTTCAGTTATTGCAGTATCTTCGATATGCCATCCCGGCCTGCCGCCATTAAACCAAGGATCATCCCATTTCGGCTCGTTTTTCTTTGATTTCTTCCACAAGCAGAAATCTCCTTTGTTGATTTTCTTTTTGCTGTCATCAATCCTTGAAACAGCATCTTCTGCTTCCATTGATTTTCTTCCACTTAATTTTCCATATTCCGGAAATTTGGATAAATCAAAATAAACACCATCATCGTTTATTACGTATGCAAAGCCCTTGTCCATCAATGTTTTTACCTGTTTTTGTATTTCCTTGATATGATCAGTTGCTCTTGCATATTTATCAACAGAATCAACACCCAATTCTTTTATATTCTTGAGAAAATCATTTTCAAATCCTTTTACCAACTTTTTTGTGTCGATATTCTTTTCTTGTGCCCTTTGGATTATTTTATCATCAATGTCAGTTATATTCTGTAAATAATTAACTTTAAAACCCCTATATCTTAGATATTTGACAATAATATCAAACTGAACGCATGTTTTAGCATGCCCGATGTGTGCAAAATCATAAGGCGTGACGCCACAGACAAAGAATTTTACATTCTTGCCTTTACTTGGTTTAAAGATTTCTTTTTTCTTTGTTAGTGTATTGAATACTTTTAGAGGCATTTGTATTAAATATTCTTACCTATTTTTAATTGTTTTTATTCCTTCCTTAAACTTCTCCTTATTGCTCTATTAACTTGGCTTTCACTTAATCCGGGGGTAGTGGGGACCAATTGGGCAAATCCATCTTCCGGAACACTCCCGATTCTTATGACACTTTTAAGGGAAGCATAGCCGCCTTTTTCAGTATTACCCCTTCCAATAAATATACGATACACCTTCCCCTCCAGAAATAGATAATGGATTTGTACATTTGTTGGTCCAACACGTTGCATAGCTAAATGTTCATACGAACTTGGAATGATTCTAACATCCCCGGAAGTAGTATCAACTATGCCTTCTAGTTCTCCCTCTTCAGGCCTAAGGAAAAATACTGGAGTACTTCCATCATCTTTCTTAGCGCTTTCGTAGTAATTTACTTGCATTTTATTCCAACCTCCATAATTGATTATCTTATTAATTTATCTTAATTTTATAAAAAGAAAAATATAGGTTAAACAGATATTAAAAAGTCAATGAAATTAGAACTAACAACAGCAAGAAACACATTCAATCAATCTATAATTAATCTTCATTTTGATTATTTTATGAAAATTGCACCTTATATATAAAATTATGTTTTAATATGGAGCGAGGGGCCGGACTCGAACCGGCGAATAAGCGGGATTGGCGCAACATGTCATCGCCTTTCGGCTCATTATGCTGCTTTGCAGCATCGAGTTCAAGCAATTTTTTGCTCAAAACGCTCGCCTTAGCCGCTTGGCTTTGAGGTTTTTGAAAAAACCCTCGCAAAGCGAACTTTGCTCCCTCGCATTGAATCAATTAATCTCCCCATCTTTTCTTTATTGTCGAACCCTATCTCTTTATAAAAGTTTTTGAAATGCTTATACTCTATATCAAATCTCATTCCGATTGATTTTGATCCATCCTTTCTTAGATTATGTCCATTAAACCTTACTGGTGATGATTCTATATCAAAATCCTCAAGCATTTTTCTTATTTGTTCCATATATTTTTTACCTTGGGTTTTGATTTTTTCATTTTTGTACTGTTCTAAACCAATTCTCCATCTAATTTTCCCATTTTTGAGTTTAGTTGAATAAATATAACCTTCAGTTGTGAATATACCCACTAAATAAGCTCTTTTTAGTTCTTTTTTTCCATTTATAACCCAACCTGGAACCAAAAATTTACAATTTGTTTTATTACCTTTTGCTACTCCAATTTCATTCAAAAACTGTGCTAATGATTTTGAAATGAAAAACAATTTGTATCTTTTATTTTTTCTATTATCGATGTAAACTCTTCCCTGAATTCCAAAAAGGTTTTTGAATTTCTTAAGTGTAGTATCAATCTCTTCTTTGTTTTTTGAGTAAAATGAAACTAATCCCCTCCATTCTTGCAATTGTAAATGCCCATCTCCATTTATATCTGCAATTATTCTGGCAAGTTCTGGTTTCCCTATTAGTTTTTCCCAACTATCTTGGTGCATAACTGTTGTGATACCACCGCATTTATTAATTTTTCCTTTATTAACTTTGGTATAATTTAAGTTTAACATTGTAAGTTATACCTTATTTGCATGTTAGAACTTAAATTTCAAAAGCTTAAATAGAAAAATTTGAAATAAACTATTCAGAATCAGCAACAACAAATACATCTATAATAATCTTGCCTAATCATACTCATTCTAAAATTCATATTGGTATATAAATTTTTGTGTTTTTTCATTTGTATTTGTTTTCTTCAGAGCGGTTGTTAAAGTCTACAGCTTTCAAATTATCAATGAAATCTTCACTTTCCGCATTTTTTAGTTTAGTCTTTTGTTCCAATTTTAACACCTCCGATGTTTTTAGAAAAAAGTAAGGTTAAAATTGGCAATCAGCACACATAAAATGTAAAATATGTGTGGATAGGACTAATACCCAGAATTCTCTTTCCCATCCATGTTGTGTTGTTTGCCATATATAATTTTGTAAATATACCGGTCATATTTAAATCTTATGTTTTATTTTTATATAAAGTATATAAAATTATTTTTGGTTTATTTCTTGATTTAATTCATAAACTTGCCTTAATGATTCGCAGGATCTTCGTTGAGCATCATTAGTAATCTTGCCACAAACTGAAAAATCATCGTTATCCAAGACAAATGTCATATAGCAAGTGTCTCTTACAGCATCAGTTGATATTTCTTCGCAAAGCGAGTTATCATTTTTAGGTATGGCAACATTTTTGTAGCAAAAATCTTTTGTTCTTTCATTGCTGATCCTATTGCAGTAATTTTGGTTGCGCTGCACTTCTCCAATATTGCTAAAACATTGATCTTTTAGATCCGGAATTTGAATGTTATTGCACAGCTTTGAAGCTTCGCTTGGATCTGATCTAGCAAGTTCTTTGATATCTTCCAAAGTTTCAGGAGTTGTTGCAGCAGCTTCTTCGCAGTCTAAAGCGCAGATTCCTTGCTCCTGTTCTTCGCAGACATTATTGCCGCAGCACGGAGTTATTGGGCTGTTTACACATTGGCCGCTTTCAACTAAATCATTGGTGCAGGGATCATTGTCATTGCATTCTATTTGCTGCTCACAAGGATTACAAACACCACCACAATCAACATTTTCTTCATCTTGATTTTTAATTCCATCAGAACAGGATTCTTCTCCTTCAGATTCAGCAATCTTGATTGCAAGAGTTGCAACAGCTTTTTTGTTGTCGTATTCTATTATTGCCCTCAAGATATAATCTCCTGGATTTGTATCTTTTGGTATTAAAATATTTGTCGTTGTAGAGCCAAAAGTCTCTATTGCCCTTGTTTCAGTTTTTTCAGTTATTATTTCATATGTATTTGGGTCTAAAATTTCCTGTTTTATGACCACATCATATCTTTCTGCAGATCCGAGATTTGAGAGTTCTTTGAGAAACGTGATGCTTTGTCCAGCCTGAACCTCTGTTTTTACAGGCTCTAAGTTCAAGTCAAGCAATTGCGTTGGAGCTTTTGGCGGATTGAAGTAAAAAAATAAAGTAATTCCGACTACCGCAGCAACAATTACCACCACAGCAAGGATAGTAGTGCTAGATAAATGAATTTCATGCCTTATCGTTGGGCTATAGACTTCGTTGATCGCATCATCAACATCTTTGTTGTTATAACCATATTTCAGCATAGTATTACGTATTGAAGAAATATCATAGCCCTGCTGCAGCAGGCTCTTAACATAATCCACCACCTTTTTTCTAACCATCCCAGTGTAAAAGTTGTTTTTTGAGTATATATAAAGATTTTTGTTGAATTATGAGTAGAGAAATATATTAATTGAATTTTAGCAAATTTTAATCATAAACATAATCATGGTGCTTAAATTTAAGAAAAACTACATCTTTTTCTTTAATTTCAAAAAGTATTACAAAAGAACCAACATGAGCGCTTCTTTTACCTTTTAGTTTGTATTTCTTAGGCCCATAATGTTCTGGGTTTTCCAAAATTTCATCTATTTTCTTCTTTAGTCTTTGAAAGAGAACGTTATCTTTTTTAATATCCTTAACATCATTAGAAAAAGATTTTGTAAATACAGAATTATACATTTTAAAGAGAATCTAGATATTTTTTTGCTTCTTCACTATTACCAAATCTAGCAAATTCTCCTTTATTGTACTCTTCTTCAGATTTCTTTACTTCTTCAACGAATTCTTTAGAAAATTTCTCTTCAAAATCTGATTCTATGATATGCCTACATTTAACTAAAAGTTCATATTCATCTTTTGGTATAGTTACTGTTTCTGCCATATTATTCACTTTTAGTACCTAATTCCCTTTTTACATCAGATAATGGACTTGTTTTTCCTTCTTTCAACTCTTTCCTAGCTTCCTTTATGGCAGCTTTATCTTCTTCTGACAATATTGAATCAATATCTACCATATGATCCTTTATGTACTTTAAATCATTCTTAATTTCCTTTAAATCTTCTTTGGTAATTGTTTCGACCATAGTAACTTCTAAATGTGATTGAAATATAAAAATATATCGCTTATTTATCTAAAAAGTCCACTTAGTAGATTAAACTATTTCAAATTTTATCCCTCATCAATCCTTTATCTATCCTTAATTTATACCTAATTAAGTATACAAATTCAGCCTCTATAATAGTAAACTTTAAATACTTATACTTAAAATAGTATACATATTGT